>JAAUYH010212886.1_pt1 | contig 11904 bp, 6 predicted proteins | sample 7278061 | NCBI WGS metagenome assembly JAAUYH01 (sample SAMN14350203, study PRJNA611818) | marine sediment metagenome | isolation source: surface marine sediment (0.6m) | place: French Polynesia: Moorea | collected 2018-08 | reverse complement strand
TCGATCATGGTTTGGTTAGAAAAATCTTCGTAATCAATACGATCCAGCACCTTGTAAGTATGAGTAGCAAACACTACACCTACCACAACCACCCTAAATAGCTAAAATACTGCAATTACTACAATCAACTTGACGAATACATGCACTACACCTGCCTAATCCAGCACGACCCTGACCCTACTAAAATCACCAGAACCACTCAAACTACTACAACCATTACACCCAACTAGCCTCTGCAGCTTTCGATACATCTAGTATCTATAGTACGGATTCGGAAAATAGCCAAGAATCTTTTCAGCTCAGGCGCAGTGGACTTAGAAAAGTCGAAGAAGATTTTGAACAATATAAGAGAAAAAAGAAGAGAGTGAATTGGCTTTTTTCTGCGGTCACGTCTCTGGCCGCTACTGTTGCATTCGTTTCTGTTCATTCACTGAAAAAAATCGATCTAAATGAACTTGCGCGCTAGTCAAATTAATGAATTTGAATAGCGACGGACACAAGCTGCACTTGAAGTACGCCCACAGTGTTACCAGCTAACAATGGAACAACAGTCGTAGAAAGAAAAATATGTCTTCCGCTTGATAGCAGATGACGATGAGCGCAAATAAGAATTCTGAGAGATGGAGAAGAAAAAATGTTCGGAAGCGAAATGCTATTTTGGAACACGTGGAGTAGGTCTCTTCCTTCGGAGCGGATAATCTCTCATTGATGAGAGGGTTCGTCATTCTAGATTTTCAAGCGTTATTGATTTCAGAAGCTCATATTGATCGGCGAAGCACTGGGGCTAGACTGTGGTAATCAACGATCCTGCAGTTTTATTTCGGAACGAAGGCTCTGTTATGCGCTGTGGAAACTCCATAAATTCGAAGTTTTTCATAGCTCCGTTTGAATATTGTCGTTTTGCTACTCTGAGCATACTACAAATCTAACAGGCTTGTGATTCACCGTTTCTGCGTACATTCTTGGTGTTCTCACAATACCATCGCCGACTACCAGGAAATTGCGACGTATTGAAACTTCTGCATGATTGTAACAAGTGCCGTTTCCTGTTTCAACTGTGAATGGTAGTGGGTTTCATATTGCAGCGAGATTACTTGCAGAGATTAACTTCTGTTTATTAGAAATAGTCTGCGTGGTCAATTTTCGTCTCTTACGACAGTGCTTGGCAGTGTATTCCTTCCAACTTATTAGATAAAGAGTAAATTGATTCACATCACTGTTGTTTGTTAACAGCAAATCTATGCTGCAACACTCGACATGGAGTTTCTTCGTTCAAAAAAGTCCGTGCTCCAACTTCTGGCGTCATACACAGTACACTTAGTACCGTACGCGGAATTTACAGTTCAGTAATGACAGAAAACTTCAGCGAACCGCGCATCAGAGATTCTTTCGAAATTGGTTTAACAATACTGCATCATTAAAAGGATTTAATGGAGGCATAGAATATTCAACAGAACAAGTGAGTCATGTGAATGGAACAACGAGTGCAGCGTTGGTGCTGAAGAAGAAAATTCCCCTCTCTTTTCTACCTATCACTTCGCGTGAAGAAACAGTACTGAAGTTAGAATTATCAATAATATTCATACTGGCCTTTCGTCGAATAAGGCAAAAAAGACGCTGCATCTGAGGTCAGTATACCGGTGTCGGAATAGAAATACGGACTATAGCAAGTTTGTGATTATTTGCAATTCAACTTAGAACAATGAGTCAAGAATTTTTCTGCTTTTTCTGCTTTACTCAACTGCCAAATAAACGTGTGCACATTGTTTGAGTTTGATATGCATTGGACTACTTTATGAAATATTCGAGAATTTCTTCTGTGCCTGCAAGCTTCATGCCATACGAATGAGATGAATTGCTTCCGCACTTGTAGCGTTGTTCATTTAGTGCACCGAACCATAATAACTTTTATTAAGTTTTGCCGATAACAATCAGTTTCCAGCACTAATGTTAATTACTCATTCTTAGCAATATCGGTTTTTTGCTAAACTGTGAACAAAATTCATTACCATGCCGAACTGTAAATTCATCTATTCCGAACTCTAAACAAGGTAGTCAATATTTTCATGAGGTCTATTCTAGAAGATCATCCTGTTCCGATATATTTTTAGAGATTCATAAGCCAAGTGCTAACTTGTTTTATGGCAAAGCATTGAATTGATTAATGATTCGCAAAATGCAACAAGAATAAAGCTTAAATTGTATTAACACTCTAACGCTCATCAATACAGTCAAATATGCGAGTCCAGTCGACTTCTGGGAAGCTGGAACTTAACAAAACAGCGTATAACTCGCTTAGTCTTGGAAAGAAGTCACATTGCATGAATTTCGTAACATAAAAACTTTAGTAATTCAGGCTATTTGATTTTAGATACGTATTAGAATCAACAAAATCTATTGGTATTTTCTATACATTCGAAAAGCAAACCTACCTGCGGGCTCTATCAGCACTTGTTCCTCCTGTTAAATTTGAGGAGATGTCTAACGCAGTTTTGTGCCATTCGTGCATGGATCCGCTTCAATGAAGGACATGATGATTACCGCTGATGTCCAGCACAACTGACGGAGAAGCGTGGTGTCGCTACAAGGCTAAGGAGCAACGACTCGTACCCACGAAGGGTAGATAGAATTTTTAGCCCTGGAGAAATTCGCCCATTGGACCAGATTAAGAAAGAACTTGAAAGTTCGATGTTGATTTGTCAGTAATGCCTACCTCTTAGCATAGATCACTATAGTATTTACTGGGCATAGAGCCTTACATCTATAGTGACTGAAGAACTGAGAATAAAACTCTCTAAGCATGCTAAAAAGGTGAATGAAAGGAATTCAATAGGAGCTAACTCAGGAAAAAAGCCATACCAATAGAAAGGTAATGCAATAGCTTCTTGCTTTTTATCATTGGATCTCAATACAACGCAATAGTGGTAAGTTATCGAAAGAACACGACCTGTCCAAAGCTTGCGACACCGAAATTTAAATCATAGATCGTAAGCGACAATACAGCGTAGGAGGCATCAATGATGCCATAGCGATCGGCATATTGAGGAGAACTGCAGCAAATTCCAGCATACCTGTGTAGAATTGTTTGCATCCTGGCTCATATTTGTTGCCTTTCTAGTTTGACACAGACCATAATGCGAAGAAATACCATGCTTTGCTAAGGTACAAACGAGTTACATCCAATAGAAAAATCCACCGAGCGTGTAGAAGGAACAACCATTGAAGTCAAACAGTAGTCATGAGTGCTATTTTAATATCGCGAGCTCTAGCCGCCTTCTTCGTGTCTGCAAGTCTGGATGCTGTAGCTACTTTGAGTGCTTGTAGAAAATTCAAAGTCCCTTGATTACGAATGAATGATGGTATAGTACTCAGATGAGACAGACTATTACTTCATAGTAGAGAAAACTGAACTGCTAAATAAACCTTTAGGCGCTAAGCCTTATATTTAATCAATTATAAGATTTATATATGGGATGTGATTCATTAAATAGCCTAAGGAATAATTGCATGGGAAGCGCTTAGACTACCAGAGCCACAGGAACGCAAATTCTCCTATCGAACACGGAATTTTGGGTGGTCAGAGCAATCTCTTAAGAAATGGAGCGGTTCATAACCGAGCTCAGGAAGTACAGACTGCGATCGATATACACAAGATCAGACATGACGGATTGAAAAGGAGCAGAGGTGGTCTGTTTCGCTCTGATTAGTAAAATAAACGAGGGCACATACTGCAGACAAGTTTATGAAGCCAAAGTTTGGAGTTGACTTCATTTCCCTAATAGTTGGAAACTATGATATCAGCTTGCGTATACAGGATACGTAGTGTTTTACACATCTATCGGATTAAAATACAGCAATATGGTGCTTTTCACTAGAAAACATTCAACTGTATCTCATGTGTAGTCTAAGAGGCATCGTGATGAAAATCATAGTAGGAAAACCTAGTTTTTAAAGTCAATTTCAGTGTTTATTGATACTTAAAGGCGGCTGACGAACTTGAGTTCTAATAAATGGAGAATATGTTCGCTAATTGTACTAAAATACCTTCTAGTTCGGCTTTTGCGGAATTTTTGCGAGAAATTGATTGAGAAAGCACTGTTTTTTGGTTGTTTAGAATAGAGACGAAGTAGGAAAAAATTCCAAGTTCATAAAACCGCCTGAGTAATTCTCGAGATATATTAAAGAATTTTTTAATTACATCATCAGTAAGCTACGTTCGGCGCTAGTAACTCGGAGACCGTATGCAAAAAAGGAGCATACAGTGAGCCATCGGCTTCGAAACTACTCGTCACCGTATGCAAAAAAGGACTATACAGTGAGCTATCGACTTCGAAACTACTCGTCACTGTATGCAAAAAGAGGACCATAGAGTGAACTATCGGCTTCGAAACTACTCATCATTACCCAAACTCGATGGGATATGATACGCGAGATATTTATTATCTGCGAAAGATATATTCCTTTGGATGATATAAATGTGAAACATGATCCTGATAGAAATATCATGGATCTGAAAATAGTACAGAAGTTTAACATTTTGTTTCGAGGACGGATAGACGCAATGTTACAGTACTACCAGAAAAAACAAACGTTGGATTTCAGAAGGCTATTGTTTTCTGTTTCGAAACTTAAGCGTAATATTACTTACTTTAGAAATATATCATGGAGATGCAATGATTTGGCCCTAATGTGACGGCTAATTCGAGCATGTGCAGGTGTACTGTCAATATTTTTTATGCTCGGTCTGAAACACTCATGTTATCTTTCAGATAGACTCATTTATGGCATACGGGAATGAATGGTAGGACATGTTTGCTTCTCAACCCGTATTCGAGGCGTCAAGAAGTTGATACTTAGCATTCTAAGTCTTATTGAAATCTGTAGATCGCTGATTAGCGGCACTCGAACGAATACCAGGACTATGGAGAAGAGATCTACTGTAATGAATCTACTCAGATTAGTTTAATATGTAGGCTTCAAAAATGTGAACTGGATCAAGTTATAATCACACCATTGTTAATAGTTCCAGAGTACCTAGGAAACATGATACTTGAATTCATGCTAGATTCCTTCCATTCCGCATTGATTGTCGCACGAAATGTGTGCAGCAGTCAAAATGTTTCGGAATAAAGCAGTAGTATAGAGTTCAACCATGTATATGAGACATTTAATTGATTTCAATAGAATTGACTATCAGGTACACATCAAACTCTGGTAAGGTAACCACGAGCATGGTAGAATGTTGATGGAAGATTTAAATTGAATGAATTGAAGGAGATAGTGGTTGTGAAGGACAGATGAAGATGTTCGTAGTAATGATTGTGCCCCAGAAGGGGTCGAGGTAACTTTATTTACACCATCACTTACAACAATCAACAGTAGACTGATAGCCGTAATCGGTTGTTCAAAATTGTGGAAGGCAATCGTGTGATCTCTGTCTTCACACAAACATTTTATCGATTGCAATTTCGCAGAACACATTTTTTTAAATCATTGCTTTGAACTATGTTTTTTCCTAGATCAGCATTTGTTATACTTGCGTTCTTGACTATAAATTTTTGATTGGATTCTACTGCTTTCTCGAACTAATGTTTAACTTCGTTCTGCTATAAATAAGTTCTTCATTTTTTATTAATGGATCCGTATTACAAGTTATGGAATTTGTCACTAGAATATCACTTGCAGACAACACCTTACATCTTGCTATATCATTCGTAAATATCTAAAGCTAGCTTTAATCTAGCCTACGAGTTGTTCGAATCGAGTTTTTTTACTTCGTAATGTTCTGAATTGGAATGCGCGTAGATAAATTTCCGCTTAAGTTTCTCGTATTCATGGCTGGAATCGATATTATATTCAACGTATCCGTACATCAATTTTAATAGATAAATCAAGAACATGCAAGAATGGGGTGTGAGCACGAATTTGACGATTTTACTCATTCGTTTAATAGATAATGGCAGTGAGCGCCAATTCTAATTCTACAAAAATGAAAAAAACTAGTGCTCGGGGGTGGAATCCTACATTAGAGCTCATGGGGTAGGCCCAACACGGAACTTGCATAGTTTCGCGCGAGCTCTAGCTCGATGAGTTCTCGAAAGATGGTTCCACATCTTTGTCTTCAGATTTTTGATCATTTATGTTCGTAATAATAGACATTCCTGGAACCATTCGCAAATAGTTTATCTAGAACTATGCAAAACGTACTCTTTTCTATAAATGATCATTTGGTGGCTCTATAAGCCCTTATAGTAAATGTTTTCCTGCATACGGAAGATCTATGTCTTTTTATTCCATGAATACAACGTAAATTGTTGTTTTCAGATCCAATTAAAAGCTGTAAAGCTAATTTAGCAGAATGATTTGGCTGATTTAGCTGTATGAACGGATTTTCTGGTCTAAAAATTTCATTTATGGATCGAATCACTTTTTTTGTATATTATTCATCAGGTTGTAACGCTGTTGCAAGCTTGAGAAATTATTGCTAAAATTTGGTTGTAGGTGATGTTCAGCAATGAAAGTTTCCGGTACAGTCGTGTCCAATGGCACATTGTTTTAGAGAATCCACTTTTTTTGTTCGATTGGAAAATCAACACTCCGTAGAAGCACCTCATTAGCTATGTAAGTTGATAAATCACTCAAAGCATCACGTATGCTGCCGGTATGGTCTCGTATAAACTGATTTATAGAAAGCGGTAAGATTTACCATTGAATGCGCTGTTATTTGTCGATACCGTTGAAATACTGTTGGAATTTTGTATTAGCTCTTCCTAAGATAACCCCGATTCTTTTTCCTCAGCTTTATATAACCTTAAAGATTCTATTCATAAAATTTTAAGGAGATTCTGTAATCTCTGAGATTGGTAGAGTGCCTAGTCTTCCTCTACTAGAAAGTATTCATCTAAAAATTCATGTAAGTTTCCTTCGCCAGTTGGAGCTTATTTGTTCTCTCTGTTTTTACAATTCATTGCTAAGTTCGCATGAGCTCGGTTGAAAGTCGGAGGCTTTATATTCTTCTGCGATGTTTCATTCTGTGATTTTTGTCTACTAGCTGTTGTATTTTTCTGTCGAAATTATCTATTACTAACTGAGAAATTTATTTCCCCTACCTATCCATTACTTGATATTAGTTATCGTCTCTTACTTTAGAATTTAACGTTCACTATTTACGTTGGTATTTAACCGTCGTCGAACCAAATTAAAGCAAGTCGAATATTTTGCGTAAGCTCATTTCTGCTGTACCAGCCGGACGCGTAGCAGCGGGGGCGGTAGCAGGAGCCAGCATCATTCGCACGGCTATCAATATCTACCCATTTCTCGGGCCAATCAATCCCCTCGGCGTCGACGTCGCTACAACGATACTACCCTGCACGCATCCAAATAAGGACTCGGGATCTTATCCCGTGTAGACGGAGTGATCTACCCAAAACTACGACAATCCGGATTTGTTTTGGATCAACACTCATTCGTTTCTGCCGGCAGATCTGAATTTCTCACAAAATGAGTGACGAACCACCCGGCCCTAAAGCCGCCGCGGCGGCTGAAAACCAGGAGAAGTCTGTGTATATCGCCGATGCGTACCACGCGTCACAGCTTGATGAGTACAACAAAATTCGAAGGATGGTAAAGTTCATACAGAAGAAGGACGATCTTAATGAAAACGTTCGTGGTATTCTGGGCAGCATGCTCGAGAAACCACCATCACCTGAAGGAGCAGATTTCATCTATACCGAAGTATCAGACATGGCAAATAGTTTGCCCGCGGTGGATTCCGCGCTAGTGCCCAACTTCTTCACTCGTGCATCAATAGTGTTTCGCCTTATACGGCGCACACTGGACATGTATTTGATCAATCCTATCACGGAAGACACTGTCATAGGAATCGAAGTACCCGATGCAGATCGAAAAGACCCACGTATTCTGGAACATATCTGGTTTCTACTATTTCTCGGCCCCTCGGCGGCTAGTATTACAGACAGTTTGAGACGTTATCGTGAAGGTATGTCGGAGTCTTCACATCCACAAAGAAATATTACTATGGGAAGGTTCAGCCATATGCACCCCAAGCAGACACTTTCTCCTCCTGAGACACAAGACATTAGGAGTAGAAACGCTATGCACAACGCCTCGGCGCACGAACACGTTTCCTCCCTGCCACATGCGAATGCGTATGACCCAGCGCAAATCGCCGTGGCGTACAATGATAAGGAAAATTCTGTCGAACCTCCTCGGCATGGTCTCGTCAGAGCGCCGCCTCCATCTCATCAGCGGCGAAATTCTAACCAAGACGATTCTTATATCCAGAGTACGAAAGGATACGCTGTATAATCGTACTTCAGAGATCGAACATTTTCTGGAGCACCGGAACAATCAATAGACAGTACCATCCGAGACCTTGAATCATGTGCTATGCAACAATGCCTTGGTCCGTCACAGATGTCGCTATTCTTTATCAAAGCCTTAGCGGATCCCGCACGACAATTTTTTCTCACTCATTGCTCGGACCGCATGGAGTACGGACAAATCGTGACGATTATGCGACGACACTACAATTCAGAGACAAAAAAGCTGCAGCTGCAGTCGGAGATGGCTAGTCTGGATTTGGGAACGTTCATGCGCAAACACTACCATACCGACCCTGCTTATAGATTGATGAAGATGGTGGATCATATCAACGCCTTGGCGCCTCAACTTCCACAAGATTTTGGGGACGACCATCACAAGACACGGTACCTTCGTCGAGCGATCATGCGCTTCGATTGGGCTCAGCAACCTGTCTCTCAGATGACTGCAGCGCGATAAACATTCACTCAACTCATCACATCACTCCAAGAAAGTCTGCAGTTACAAGAAAAAAGAGCCGCGCTAGAGCGCAAGTGATCAACTATGGACAGTACGCGACTCACCCACATGACCTGGGCCATCCAAATAATCGCCGCGGTGATAGCGGAAGAGCATGGTCACCGAGGCGACACCATAGTAAGTATAACATGTCCGACCGCTCACGCTCACCGTACAACCGGCATCTTCGTGAAAGCTAAAACAGTACCTCCTTCCGTAACCGCCGCGGCGGTTACAATACATAACGCTCCAAGAACCCGATCCGACGCAGCAAACGGTACTACTACGGTTGTGGATCACCAGATCATATCCTGAGTGACAACAAGTGCACGCCAACATTAGACCCAATCAAAAAATGTAATACAAGAAATGAATTGCGGACAGGAGCCTGCTGATTTTATGGCTGAATAAATCCTCAAACTCCACAGCGCGTGAGCAAAAATAAAAACTGAGACGCCTCGGCGTACTTCAGAACATCTTACGAAAGTTCATTTTGGTGAGACATTATACGACGCGCAGGAAGAAGAGAAACTTGAAGCATATGTAGCTGCAGAATTCGATAAGGACAGCGCAAATCAAGACTTCTCAACGTATTTTAGTCACCTTGGCGTGACGTTTGATCTCTCGCATATTCATTTTGCATCGGGTTCCGAGCCAGTCCACATCCCTGGGTTTTGCGTCGACTTAGCTGCACTGCGCTCCGTAATAGGAAAAAGGCTACTTGATATGATCTTGCGATATGTGAGCCAGAGCAAGTTACCGCGGATGGCATCAACCAACTCCTTTCGATTCGATGACACCATTGTGCATTCTCTCGGCATGATTGAGCTAGCTCTCTAGACAACTGTACCGCGGCGCCACATTCTAGTACTTCTGGACATTGTTCCAGTTTATGTTCCGGCGCTACTGCGTCTCGACGTTTTGGATGCGGAATCTCCGTATGCCGACAACGTGGCCGACCGCATTGTATACCGCAAAGTCACATAACAACCAGGCGAGCCTCGAACATATCAAGAAATTTGGTTCATACCACTCAAAAGACATAAGGGACACTTATACGCGAAAATGAGCTTCCCGAGCAGCACATTCTACACTGTGAAACAACTAGAAAAGCTCTATCGACATTTCGCCTACCCATCTGTTGATCAACTGTACAATCTTCTCAAGGGAGCAGGACTAGAAGCAGTTGACTCGTCGACACATCAAATATTGGAAGAAATTGTGGAAAGGTGTGAACCGTGTCAGCGCATTCGTAATGCGCCGCGGCGCTTCAGAGTAATGATGGGGCAGGAATATGTGCGATTTAACGCCGAGGCGTATATCGACATCATGTACCTAGATGAAAGGCCCGGATTACACATCGTGGACGCAGCCACTCGGTTTTCCGCTGCTCGATTTCTCCCCAAAGTCACCACCGACGCAGTGTGGGAAGCTGTCATCTTGTGTTGGTCCAGCGTTTACACTGGACTACCTCACTGTGTTAGAGTCGATGAAGGAACCCAATTTCGTAACCTATGTGCTAAATTGGCAGCAATTCATGACGTTAATGCTAAGAAGAGTGGTATCCAAGCACATAACAACCTCGGTGTGGGTGAAAGGTGCCATCAGCCATTGCGTGACACATATAGGAAACTAAAGCTTGATTATCCGTCGCTTCAGCGCCAATTTCTTCTTGCTCTGGCGGTGAAGGCCATGAACGATACGTTAGGCCCTGAAGGTGGGGTTCCCTCCGCGCTCGTATTTAGTGAATTCCCATGGCTGAGATCTTTTGTAGGACCAATTATTCCACGCGCATCACTGGCAGCACGCGCACTCGTCGCCCAGGCGGCCCGCCGCTACATGGCCCACCATCTAGCACAAGTTCGAGTCAAGCCAGCGCTGCATTTTCAAACCCCTCAAGAAACAGACCAGACGTACCAGACAGGTGATAAGGTCCATGTGTGGCGTGAGAAATTGGTTGAGAATCGTATCGGCGAATGGACAGGACCATACACTTTATATAGCTATGACGCCGCAGCGCGAATAATGCTAGTACAGAAAGACCCTGAATCTCCATATGAACGGTACAATATAACTCAAATTATAACATTTGTGGGACCTGTCGCCATGGCGAATAATTTCGTGGAGTCTATCGCCTCAGGGTTCAACTACTTCTCCACTCCGTCCGAAGCTGTCTCCACCCATGACACCGAAGTAATAGACAAGAATGACTTCCGGGCACACTCTGCTGAAATGCATGAAGCCATTTTGAGTGCGGTTCGTGACTTGTTACGCCGCGGCGCATTCAAAGTCATTCCGAAATCAGAACTACCTGAAGATGCAAACGCGTTAACCGCTCGTTTTGCACTGGCTATCAAGTCAAGAGCAGAAGGAAAGTCCAAGTACAAGGCGAGATACGTTATTGGTGGGCATGGGAATAGTCTCAAGCATTATCTTGTCGATAGAACTCAGACTTTGCAAGTCTTCTATGCCCGCTTGCTCATCGCCTTGGCGTTAGCTCACAACTTCGATGTCTGGTCTTCCGACGTGAAACTTGAATACTTACAATCAGCAGAGCCTCTGACTCGCCGCGTCTTCATCAATAACCCAGCCCCAGAATTCCAGCTAGACCCAGATAAATGTTTTGAATTACTGAAACCTTTGTATGGGATCAGTGATGCTGGCGACTTCTGGCACATGACCCTGAACAAATACCTGATCAATGAACTCTGCCTGATGCCAAACAAAAATTACCCATCATTGTACTTCTCATTTCGCCGCCGCGAGCTGATTGGCATCAATGGCTCATATGTTGACGACTTACTTCGGGCCGCCGCCGCACTATCTGATGAATTGCTGTGCTGTCAATAATATCGAATATAGACTCTCGTTTTTGGCTCAATGTTAATGACTGTTAGCCAGATAAAACTTACATTGCTTCATAGATTTTCTTTATTTGAGTTGGACTTGTTTGAGTTGAGCGAAAACCATTGGTAAAGCTAGTCTTCGTTCATTTTTCACATCTATCCGATACTCACTTCATCTTTTTCCGCTTACGTAGTCTAATATCGCTCTAACCTCATC
>JAAUYH010025248.1_pt1 | contig 11909 bp, 10 predicted proteins | sample 7278061 | NCBI WGS metagenome assembly JAAUYH01 (sample SAMN14350203, study PRJNA611818) | marine sediment metagenome | isolation source: surface marine sediment (0.6m) | place: French Polynesia: Moorea | collected 2018-08 | reverse complement strand
GACATGGCGCACCCTGCCGAACGCGAACGCGCCGCCCGGTTTCTGCACGATGTGCTGGGGCTTTCCGACCCTGAACCACCTGTCTTTGTCTCGTCCGCGCCGCATCGCTTTACGGATGTTTCGGTTGTCTCGCCGCAGATGATGAACGCGATTTCCGTGCTGAATCTCGCCTCTGTCAAGGCGCTTGAAGACCGCTTGGGCACGCCGGTTCACCCTGCGCGCTTCCGGGCGAACGTGGAAATCGACGGGCTGCCTGCGTTTGCGGACCTTGATGCGGTGGGGCAGGTCTTGTCCTTTGGTGACGTGCGCCTGCGCATCCTGCAACGCACGAAGCGCTGTGCGGCCACGGAGGTGAACCCCGAAACGGCGGAACGCGACCTGCGCCTGCCCTATCTTTTGCGCAAGGAGCTTGGGCATATGGACATGGGTGTCTATGTCGAGGTTCTGGCAGGTGGCACGCTTGTACCCGGGCAGGCGGGCACGCTGAAAAGCGGCTCTGACTAGGCGAATTTGCGGATCAGAACGGCTCGATCCGGTCGGCCGAGAGGGCATAGCCCACCTGCGCCAGTTGTGTGGTCAGCGAGGCCGTGCCGAACATGCCGATGACATTCACCGGCTCGAAAAGGCCCTTGCTGTCATAGGGCGTTTCCGTTGTGACAAAGACCAGCTGGTTCGCGGGCGGCGGGGGCACGTGAACGCAGGCACCGACAAAGGGCACCAGCAGGAAGGCCGTGACCCCCGTGCCCCGGTGTTCGATGGGCACGATAAAGCCCGGCAAACGCACGATCTGGCCATTCCAGTCCGTGCGCACGCCGCTTGAGGGTGGTTGCTGGTCTGACAGGCTGGGCCCGTCGTGATTGATCAGTTCCTGAATGACGGGTGGTATGGGCGCCTCGCCCTCGGGCAACAGGTCGGCCCATTCAAGGTCGACAAAGGCCTCGGCATGCAGGGCATGGGGCATCAGGCCACTGGCCGCCAGAAGGGCCAGCATGCGACGGCGCGACGGTGTCACCACTCGTAAATCTCCATGTGATCGGCGGCGATGGCATAGCCGGTCCGGGCGATCTGGGTCGATTGAAGCTGCGTGCGCATTTGCCCGGTGACCCAGACGGGATCCCACAGGCTGTCACTTGGCCAGGGCGTCTTGGTCCGGACAAAGACAAGCTGGTTCGGTGGTGGCGGCGGGGTGTGCACACAAGCCCCCACATAGGGCACAAGGATGAAATCCGTCACGCCATCCGTCCCCAGTTCGAGAGGCAGGATATAGCCGGGCATCCGGATATAGGCCCCGTCGAGGATCGGGTTCAGCTTGGTCGCGTTGGCGTCGTAGATCGGGTTCCACGTATCGTTTTCATAGTCGATCTCGCCCTCGCCGATGATCTCGGAATAGGGCACACCCGGTGGGATCAGATCATCCCATGTGATCTCGCGCGGGGCATTGGCCTGCGCAAGACGCGGCAAAGCGGCCCCGGCAAGGGCAAGCTGAAGGATATGGCGACGAGTCTGTGTCATGTGCGCACCATCATACCATCGGCCAGTGACAGGCGGTAGGCACGAAGGGCGGGTACAAGGCTCACAATTGCGCCAGCAGCGACGACAGCGATCAGGACCAGGCCTTCGCGCAGGGCCGGAGCCTCAATCGGCAGCCACAAGCCAAAGGCGCTGTCAATCATGGGCTGCGCGACAACAAGACCGGCGTACAGGATCCCAACGCCCAGCAACGCACCTGCTGCGGCGGTCAGCATGGCCTCCAGCACCAGCAGGCCAAGGATCGTCTGCGCGCGCGCACCCATGGCGCGGAAGATGGCCATTTCGCGCCGGCGCTCGTTGAGGCTGGAAAAGATGGTGGCCATCATCCCGATCAGCGCCGTGACAACAACCATGCCCGAGACCCCAAGCAAGGCCGTTTCGGCAATGCCCACAATGCCCCAAAGCTCTTGCAGGGCGACACCGGGCAGAATGGCCAGCAGTGGCTCTTCCGGGTACTGGTTGATCGCGCGTTGCAGGGCAAAGGTCTGCAGCGGGCTTTCCACACCCACAAGGGCTGCCGTGATCGCCTTGGGCGTTAGGTCCATGGCGCGGATCACCTCTTCTGGCGTGGCGGCCCCGGGGCGGCGCGCACCCCCGCGCCAGTCCACATGAATCGCTTCGATGGCCTCAAGGCTCACGATGACCGTGCGGTCCACAGGCGTGCCCGTCTTTTCGAGAATGCCTGAAATGCGGAAGGGCTGATCCTTGTGTTCGGTGAAAGACGCCAGACCATGCGCCACGATGATGGGATCGCCCACGCTGTAGCCCAGCGTCGCCGCCACATCCGCGCCCACAACAGCATCGAACAGGTCAGCCATCAGCACGCCTTCGGCGACGGCAAGCCCACGGTCGCGGCGGTACTGGTAGCGGTCGAAAAAGGCTGGCGTGGTGCCCATGACGCGGAACTGGCGGTGGCTGTCGCCCAATGAGATGGGAACAATCCAGTCCACCTGTGGCTGGGCGGCGATGTCCTCGTAGCTTTGCCAGCTTACGTTGTTCGTGGCATTCCCGATGCGGAAGACGGAATACAGAAGCAACTGGACGGAACCCGAACGCGCGCCCACGATCAGATCGGTGCCCGAGATCGTGTTGGCAAAGCTGGCCTTTGCCCCGGTGCGCACCTTTTCAACGCCCAGAAACAGCGCGGTAGACAGGGCGATAGCCAGCACCGTCATGGCAACGGTCAGGGCGCGGGCGCGCAGGGATCCAAGGGCAAGGCGAAGGATCATGCGGCCTGCCGATCAATCCGGGCGATATCGGTCATGGCCAGCACCCGGTCAAACCGGTCGCCCAGGCGGGGATCATGGCTGACCATCAGCAATGTGGTGCCATGCGCGCGCGCCTGCGCGAAAAGCAGATCCAGAAAGGCCGTCTGGCTGGTGGCATCCAGCGCCGAGGTGGGTTCATCCGCGATCACGATAGGCGGGCGCCCGATCAGGGCCCGTGCCACGGCAACGCGCTGCTGTTGCCCGACGCTAAGCGTTGCGGCACGCACACCCAGCACATCAGCGGGCAGGCCAAGAGCCGCGCAAAGCGCCGTCGCCTCGGACGGCGGATCCGCCACACGCGCGCGCCGGTCGGGGGCAAAGCGCAGTGGCAAGAGGATATTGTCGCGCACGGATCCGAAGGGCAGCAGGTTGAACTGCTGAAAGATCATTCCGATCTGTTCCCCCCGAAACCGGTCGCGCTTGCGCCCTGACAGCTGCGCCAGATCCTGACCGGCCACGCGCACCGCGCCCGCCTGGGCAAGGATCGTCCCGCAGATCAGCGACAACAGGGTCGACTTTCCGGCACCGCTTTCCCCCAGCAGCATGACAGCCTCGCCCGCCCCGATCTGCAGGGCGGGGACGTCCAGCCGGAAGGCAGAAGATCCGGGCCAGTGAAAGCGGACCCCCTGCAAATCGATGATCGCCGCGTCAGTCACGTCTTGGGGTCAGAACAGGTTGCCCAGATCAAGCGTCGGGGCATCACGCTCAACCTCGAAGGCCTGCGCGCCCGTGGCCGAGACAATCTGCACCTCGACCTCGCGCGCGTTGGCGAAGGCGTCGAAATAGGCGAATGTGATGCTGGTCAGGGCGCCCGGTTCGGCACAATCCATTGTGTATTCCGCGTGGAACTCCGTATGCTCTGCGCCTGCTTCCGCATGATCGTCGTGTCCGTGATCATCATGGGCATGGTCGTCATGTGCGTGTTTGTCTTCGGCGTGGTCATCATCGTGACCATGATCATCGTGGGCTTGCTTTTCTTCCGCGTGATCATCGTGACCGTGGTCGTCATGGGCGTGATCCTCATGACCATGGTCGTCATCCGCATGCGCATCTTCGCCTTCAAGCTCTGCGCTGGCTTGAATGACCGTACAGGCCGCCGCCGCGGGCAACACAAACAGGTCCGTCGGGCGCGCCAATTTGGCCAAAGCCTCGGCGATGGCTGCGCGATCTTCCGCGCTGTCGGGCGTGTATTCGAAGCCAACAATGTCAGCCCCCGGCGCATGAAATTCCATCGCCACCGTCGTGCCTTCAACCGCGATGTTCAGACTTCCAACCCCATGTTCATGCGCATCCAACTGGCGCGTTTCCTCCGACAGAGCCGGTGTTGCGATCAGGGCAAAAACAAGGGGGGTCAGGCGTTTCACAGGCATGGCTCCATGACAGTATGAGGTTGCATATGGGGCAGAATCTTCCGCGAGGAAGTGTTATTGTATAACGTAACATGGCGCAAGCGCCACCGGTATGCGCCAAAGGGCAAAGACCAACCAACAGCCTTTGACCCGGCAACCAACGCCTTGAAAGCCTTCGCAAGGGCATCTGGCCTCCAGCGCCCGACGCGATGGGCGGAGCGAGCGTGACAGTAACACTTTATTAGTTCAGTTTGCACATAGGTTAACCACAACCCAGGGTTTGGACGGAAAGGCGCGCAGCACCCATGAAGCGGCATTCGCATCACGAACAGATTCGCCAGGCCACGCGGCAAGCGCATGAACGGCTGGACAAACGGATCGCGCGCCACGACGTCGCAAGCCCGGCAGGGCTGGCACTGTATCTGGAAATGAACGATCTGGGGCTTTCAGGGATCGCGCCGAAGGACGACGCGCAGGGCGAACGGTTGGGCAAGGTCATCCGGTCCATGCAGACCGCTTGCCGCGCCGACCTGCGAGAGCTTGGTCATACGGCCACCAGCCTGGAGCCCGCCTGCCTGACAGGGGGGCTTGGGGCGCTGTATGTGCTGACAGGCTCACGTCTGGGGGCCCGGTTCATCGAACGGCGCGTGGCACAGTCGACGCATGCAGCGGTGCGGGATTGCGTGGCCTTCTTCGCACCCTGCGATGCGGATGCGGCCTGGACCGACGTTCTGTCAGAATTGTCGCGAGCAACGGAAGCCGAGATGGCCACAATCGAAACCGAGGCGCGCGCGGTCTTCGCCCTGTTCGAAGGGGCCCTTCGAGTGGCCGAAACGCGAAGGCAACCGCCTGTGCTTGCCTGAACTTTCCGCGCCGGGGTCTTATAGCGATGTCGCGATATCCTCGGCCAGTTGGCGCCAGGCATCATCATGTGCGCGTGTAATGGCACTGACATCCGTCGCATCCGCCACATCGGACGTAAAGTCGAACAGGTGCAGATGCCCGCGCCGGTCTTCATTGTCGTAGCGGATGCCGTATTGCCCCGAAAGGCGCAGGCGCCCGTCCTGCAGTACGGCCATCTGTTCCACGCGCACGGTCACCTCGGCCTCGGGCAAATCGGCAAGGGGCCAGGGTTCGGCTGCGACCTGCACACCGGTGATTGTCGCAAGCTGGCGCACAAGGGCGGCGGTCAGCCCGCGCGCCGGTTCGTCGGCCCAAAGGACATCCGGCACCTGTGCCAGCGTGCCGCCCTCGGTCTGGACCGAAATCTCAAGCGCTGCGGCATAGTCGGGCAACGAAACCTGAGCAACCTCGACCGTACGAACAGACGCGCGGATTTTCTGGGTCGAGGGGCTTGGATCCAGCAGAACGCGCGTCGCGGTTTCGCCGCAGGCCGCGAGCGTCAAGGCAAGGCAAAGGGTCAGGAAAAAGCGCATGTCAGCGGCCTGTGATAAGGGCGGAAGGATTGCGTTCGATGGTGCGCGCGAGCGAACGGAAGGCATTGGCCGTTTCGGTTGCGGCGCGGATGGCGTCGCGCAGTTCGGAATTGAAACGCGAGCGATCCCCGTAGGTGTTGATCAGTGCGTCCATGTCATTTGCGACCCCCTGCAAGCGCGTCGTCAGCGCCGGGAGGGATTGTGCAGCTTCGTCCACGGACTTCAATGCCGAGTTCGCGCTGGCCAGTGTCTCGTTCAGGGACTGCACCGCACCGCCATCGCGCAATTCCTGCAACGAGGCCTGCAACTCCAGAAGCGCGGCGGACAGGGCGGTGGGGATGTCTTCGATCCCTTCGGCGGACAACAACGTGTCGACGCGCGCCACCACATCATTGGCAGAGGTCGCAAGATCGGCCAGTGGCAGGGCGGCGATGTCATCAACGACCTGGGTGATGTCTTCGAAAATGCCGGGGATCGGCTCGGCATAGCGGGTCAGGTCGTCCGTCAGGCTTTGGGCGCTGGCCAGCGTGGCGTTCAACTGGGCGACGCTGCCGCTTTGCTGCAATTCGGTCAGGGTCGCATCGGCGCTGGCCAGAGTGCTGGCCAGTGACGGCGCGATCTGTGCGACGCTTTCGTCCGACAGGATCGCATCAAGGCGGTTCACGACATCCGTGGTCTGCTGCGTAAGATCGCCCAAAGGCAAGGCCCCGATATCGGCAAAGACCTGCGACACACGTTCGGTCAGGGCGGGCAGATCGGCGCTGGCTTCGGCCAGATTGTCGGCGATGTCTTCGGATTGCTCAAGCGCGCGCATCAATGACTGCAGGCCATTGCTGCTTTCGATCTCGGCCACAACGCTGCGCAGGTCTGTCGCCGCGGCCTGCACGTCGGCCAGCGGTGTCGCGATTTCGTCCGACCCGACCAGCCCTCGCGTGTCAGACAGAAGGCCCAGAGCCTCGTCCGGAATGGCCTGCGTGTTCGGATCGGCGGCCAGACGGGTGATGCTGTCCATAAGACCGATGGCTGACGACAGGACCTCTTCGATGGGCAGGTTGTTCACCCGTTCGACCAGACCATCAACCGATGCGCTGGCATCCGCCAGATCCGGGGCCGAGGTGGGCAGAATGGGCAGATCGGTCGTTGTCGTGTCGATAGGTGCGGCACCCAGTTGGGGCAGATCAAGCAATTCGACGATGACAGTCTGGCCCAGCAACCCTTCCGAGGACAGGCGCGCGCGGAACCCCCGGGCGGTCCGGGCCTGAAGGGCCGCCAGCACGTCATCGGCGCTTTCAGCTTCGGTGATGCCAAGACGCGCAGGGCTCAGCGACAGGCGCGCAAGCGGACGCACATCGCGCGACGGGGCGCCGGGGGTAACGAAACCGGTGATGTCCGTGACATCGCCGACCTTGATGCCCTGAAACCGGACAGGGGCGCCTACAGCAAGGCCCTGGACATCACTGTCCAGAAGGATGCCTGCCGCGAAGGCCACGCCCGAGGCATCATCAAAAACACTTGCGCGCGCAGCACTTTGGCTTGGAAAGACCGTGTATTCCTGACCCGCCGTTATCGCGTCCCCGCCCGAGACAAGCGTGCCGAAGCTGATACCACCTTCGACAAGGGCAGCCAGACTGTCCACGTCAAGCGAAACACCACCGGGCCCGAGTTCAAGCGAAAAGCCGGAAGAATCCCAAAACCGTGTCGCCGTTGTCAGGCGCCGGTCATGCGGGCTGGCGATGAAGGCCTCGATGGTGACCTGTGTGCCGTCATCCGACAGTTCGGGCGTGCCCAGACGCCCGACCTCGATCCCGTTGAACAGCACGGGCGCCCCTGCTGCCAGTTGCCGCCCATCGCCGCTGCGCAGGATCACGCGCGTCCCGGTTTCGCCCGCCCGGGCAAGGGGCTGGACCGGCAAGGCGGTGAAGTTGCTTTGGGGGGACGGCGCATCGCCATCCCAGTTGCCTTCGATGTAGACACCGGACAAAACGGTATCGAGCCCGGTGATCCCCCGGGCCGATACCTGTGGCTGCACCAGCCAGAAGCTTGCATCGGCATCGATGTATTGCGCCATATCCTTGTCGACGCGAATGGCGACCTCGACGCTTTGCAGATCGCGCGCAAATTCGACAACCTCCACCAGCCCCACCTGCACATCCCGATAGCGCAGGGGCGTCTTGTCCACTTCGATGCCTGCGGCAGAGGGGAAGGTCACATAGATCAGGGGCCCGCGGTCGCGATAGCTTTGCCAGGCCACCCCCAGGGCAATGAGGATCGCGAGCAGGGGCAGCAGCCAGACCACGGTGAAACCCCGGCGCGTTGGGGTGTAGTCGGGTTCGGGAAACTCGGTCATGCGTGCGGGTCCTTGCCCAGGCGATCCCAGATCAGGCGGGAATCAAAGCTTTGCGCGGCGAGCATCGTAAAGACAACCGACAAGGCGAAAAAGACGGCTGCAATGCCTGGATTGATCGTTGCCAGCACGCCAAAGCGCACGAGGGCCACAAGGATGGCGACGACGAAGACATCGATCATGGACCAGCGCCCGATCAATTCGACGACCTCGTACAGCAGATGCAGCGTGTGCGGGTTTTGCCCATGCGGTTTGCGCAGGATCCAGGCCAGCGCCGCGATCACGACGAACTTGCCAATGGGGATCACGACGCTTGCCACAAAGACGATGGCCGCAATGCCGTAAGAACCATGATCGACCAGATCCAGCACGCCGCCGACGATGGTGGCCTTGCTTTGCTGGAACAACTGCGTCGTCACCAGCATGGGATACAGATTGGCCGGGATGTAGGCCATCAGGCCCACAAGCAGCCAGGCCCAGACCTTTTGCAGGCTCAGATCGTCACGGCTTTGCAAGCGTGCACCGCAGCGCTGGCAGGCGGGCGTTGCCAAAGGGGCGACGCGGCCGCAGACACGACAGGCGACAAGTCCGGCGTCGCGGGTAGAGATCACTTCGGCGGCGATGAGACAGCGTTCCAGAGCGTGTTGCGACACATCAGCGTGTCTTTGTAGGCGGTCAGCAGCACTACAGCCACAAATGACCAGAAGGCCGGGCCGATCGCCAGATTGGCCATGCCCGCAAGCTTTACAAGGGCCACGGCCACGCCAACCATGAAGATCTCGGCCATGGCCCAGGGTTTCAACAGGAAGGCATAGCGCAACGAGGTCAGGGCACCGGGGCGAGGCGGCTGGGCGAAAAGCACAGGGGCAAGGGCGTATGCCAGCAGACCGAAACGGGCGATGGGCAAGAGGACGATAAAGGCCAGAACGGCAAGCGACAGAAGCGCCATGGAGGCCGACTGGAACGCAAAGACGACATCAATCACGGAAGCGCGGGCCTTGAAGCTGCCGGATTCCAGTTCGAGGAAGGGCAGAAACACCACCAGCGTCATCAGAATGGCCGAGGCCAGCGCCAGGCCGACCACGCGCGCGATGGCGTCGCGCTTGCCCAGGGACAGGCGATAGCCGCAGCGCACGCAACGGGCCGGTTCCGCCGCTTTCTGCGCGGGAAGCCGATACAGGCCATCGCAAACGGGGCAGGCAATCAGGTCGGGTGTCGCGGCGGTCATGCCGGTGAGCCTAGCGAAGGCGCGGGCCAAGGCAAAGGCCGGACAAGCGCCTGTGACGGTCTGGCGTCAGTGGATGTTTTCGAAGCGTTAATCGTTTGAACTCCGTCCAGAAAAATACCAGATTAGCATGGTTGCAAGTTGGGGGCCTTGCCCCATTTATCCGAGTCAGATCACAGACGCACTGATCCCAAAGGCCTGACGTTGTCACTCTTCTTCATTGTCGCACTTCCCTTTCTGGGTGCATTGCTGCCGGGGCTGATGAATGCGGCCGGGCGCGCGGCCTGCGCCGGGGTTACCTTCACCGTATCGCTGGCCGCCTTCATCGGGCTTCTGACGAACCTGCCGCAGGTGCTGCGGGGCGAACTTGTCCCGGCGCGGGTGGACTGGATGCCCGAACTGGGGCTGAATTTCACACTGATGCTGGACGGGCTGGGCTTCTTCTTTGCCTTCCTGATCCTTGGCATCGGCCTGCTGATTATCGCCTATGCGCGGCACTATCTCAGCCGTGACGATCACATGGGCGAATTCTTCACCTATCTGCTGCTGTTCCAGGGGGCGATGGTCGGGATCGTGTTAAGCGATAACATCCTGCTTTTGCTGGTCTTCTGGGAACTGACCTCGTTGTCGTCCTTCCTGCTGATCGGATACTGGAAGCACCTGCCTGAAGGACGGCAGGGCGCACGCATGGCCCTGACCGTCACGGGGATGGGCGGGCTTGCGATGATCGGGGGGATGTTGATCCTGGGCCAGATCGCGGGCAGCTACGACCTGAGCGTCATCCTGCAGAACCGGGATTTGATCCAGGCAGATCCGTTGTATTTGCCGGCGCTACTGCTGATCCTGCTGGGCTGTTTCACCAAATCGGCGCAGTTTCCCTTCCACTTCTGGCTGCCGCACGCCATGGCCGCGCCGACGCCCGTGTCGGCCTACCTGCATTCGGCCACGATGGTGAAGGCGGGGATTTTCCTCATGGCGCGGATGTGGCCCGTGCTGTCGGGAACGCCGGAATGGTTTGTCATCGTGACGACGGCCGGGCTTGTGACCATGGTGCTGGGCGCGGTGATTGCCGTCTTCAAGCATGACCTGAAGGCGCTGCTGGCCTTTTCGACGGTCTCGCATCTGGGTCTGATCACCATGCTTCTGGGTACGGGCACGGCCTTCGGGGCCTTTGCGGCGGTCTTCCACATCCTGAACCATGCGACCTTCAAGGCCGCCTTGTTCATGTCGGCGGGCATTGTGGATCACGAGGCGCATACGCGCGACATCCGGCGGCTTGGGGGTCTGCGCACGCTGATGCCCGTGACCTTCTGGATCGCGACGCTGGCCGCCCTGTCCATGGCGGGCATCCCCCTGCTGAACGGGTTCCTGTCAAAGGAAATGATGCTGGAAGAGGCGACACATACGGTTCTGTTCAACAGCCCCTGGCTGGTGCCTGCGCTTGCGACATTCGGCTCGCTCTTTTCGGCGGCCTATTGCTTTCGACTGATCGGGCACACCTTCCTTGGGCCGGTGCGCGACGACTATCCGTCAAAGCCGCATGACCCGAACCCGGGCATGTGGATGCCACCGGCCATCCTTGTGGTGCTGGTGGTTGTCATCGGCGTGGCGCCTTTCCTTGTGCAGGATATCGTTATCCTGATCGCCAAGTCGGTGATCGGCGGCACAGCAGAGCTGGAGGTGAAATACATCAAGATCTGGCATGGTCTGGTACCGGCGCTCTTCATGTCCATCGCGGCGGTTCTGGGCGGTCTGATTGTGATGGCGATCTACAAGCCCTTGCTGCACCTATGGGAAACCACACCACGCCCCGAGGCCAAGGTGATCTTCGAGGCCATTGTCGAAGCGGCTGCGAGCGCCGCGCGTGGCGTCATCCACAGCCTGCACAACGGGGCGTTCACGCGCTACGCGATGATCGGGATGATTGCCATTGTCGCCGCAGGGTATCACGCCTGGGTCACAGGCACGGTTGGCGCTGCCACGCGCGAATTGCAGATGGCAGGGCCTGTGCCCATCGCGGGCTGGGCCATGCTGGTGGCCGCAACGCTGGCCCTTGTGTTGCTGCACCGCAATCGCTTCCTGGCGCTGATCCTGATCGGGATCGTTGGCCTTATGGTCTCGATCGGGTTCGTCTATCTCAGCGCGCCTGACCTTGCGATGACACAGTTCACGGTCGAAGTCGTGACGATCATCCTGCTGCTGCTGGCCCTGAACTTCCTGCCCAACCGCACACCGCTGGAAAGCACGGCATTGCGCCGCATCCGCGATGCGGCAGTGGCCGTGGCCGGAGGGCTTGCGACCTTCGCGCTGGCCTACCACTACATGCTGCGCGATGCGATCACGACGCCTATCTCGGAATTCCATCTGGCCAATTCCTACAAGGGTGGCGGCGGCACGAACGTCGTGAACGTGATCCTCGTGGATTTCCGGGGCTTCGACACCTATGGCGAGATCATCGTGCTGGGCATCGCCGCCCTGCTGATCTACGCCCTGACCGAGACGCTGCTGGACGGCCCCGTGCGCAGGCGTTTGCTGAACCGCGTGCCCGACCAGCCCCGTGCGGGTGACATGCATCCGATGATGATGGTTGTTCTGACGCGGGTCATCATGCCCGTGGTGCTGATGGTGGGTTTCTACATCTTCCTGCGCGGCCACAACGAACCCGGTGGCGGTTTCATCGCCGGTCTTGTCGTCTCGATCGCTGTGGTCATGCAATACATGGCAAGTGGTTTCGCCTGGACCTCGGCCCGGTTGAAG
>JAAUYH010183167.1_pt1 | contig 11910 bp, 8 predicted proteins | sample 7278061 | NCBI WGS metagenome assembly JAAUYH01 (sample SAMN14350203, study PRJNA611818) | marine sediment metagenome | isolation source: surface marine sediment (0.6m) | place: French Polynesia: Moorea | collected 2018-08 | reverse complement strand
GCGCCAGCGCGCTCTGCATGTGCTGGCGCCACTGGCCGAACGCCACGGCATTGCCATTGATTTGGGTGCTATCGACGAGGGCAAGCTCAGGCGTTCGCGCTGCCTGGTCATGTGGTACGACATGCGTTACGGGCATAAGACCTTACTGGGTGATGCCGACTTTTTGCCTCGTCTGCGCCAGTTTTCCCAGCAACACATCGATCCCGCCGATGTACACAACTTGTTGGTCAATCGCGGCACGCTGCTGGTCATCAATCGCCTGATGTTGGCCGGCGGAGAGCTCGACGAGGGCGAGAGACGCGCTGTGATCAAACATGCGATGAAGGCCATCATCGGCTATGGCGATGCGCTGCTCTTTGCCCGCGGACGGTACCATTGGAGCTATAAGACCAAACAGCAGCGCATGCGTGCGCTGGCCGAGGTGCCTGAGGCCGTGCGCCTCAGCTACGACGACGCCATCGAATTTCGCTTCAGCCCCGACTATGCCCGCTATCAGGGCCGGGACTTGCTGGCCTGGAATCGGGCGCTGACCGAGCAGCTAGCGCCGATTCATTTGGCCTTTGAACGCTGGCGCCTGGGCAATGGCGATCTGACGTGGCCCGCGTACGTCGGCCACTATTTTCGCCATCAGCTGCTGGGAGGAATAAGCGGCGGATTCAGCGGCGGATTCAAAGGCGCGCGGGCGTCGGCACGGACGTTGGCCAAGCACCTATGGCATGCGCGCACCAAGCCGCCGCCGATTGCGGCGTTTGACCCGGTCGGCAGCTGGGCCGACAACTTGCCCGCTGGCGTGGGCTACCGTGCGTCCAGCGCCAGCGAGCGCCTGAGTGCGGCCTTTCCCGCGGTGGCCTATGCGTCGTCCACGGCCCAGGAACGCAGCGTCGCATCCGTGTTGGTCGGCGCACCTGTGCCTTATGGCGTGTCCAACACCATCGCCTTAGACTGCGCGTACCTACGCGCCTGGGGCCGCTTTCGCGATATCAATTTCGCCCAGGTGTCGCAAAAACTGAGCCTGGCCCTTGAGCCTGATGGTGCTGGCGCCGGCGCCAGCGCCGGTGCCAGCGCCGAGCCCGAGGTTGCAGCATGATTTGTCTCACTGGCGATTTGCACCATATGAGCCTCAAGACCGGCAATCAGCGCCACTGCGATATCAGTGAACTGCAGACCGCTAAGCGCTATCTGAGCCTACTCGAAGAGCGCAATATCAAAGTGACCTTCTTTGTCTCGGGCAAGTGCTTTAGCGAAGAATGGGCCGACATGGCCCCCATCGCGTCCCATCCTCTGGTCGAACTCGGCGGCCATAACTTCTCCTGCTTCACCCCAGCGCTGTGGCATCGGGCCTGCAAACACCTCATCGGCAGCTACAACGGTCCGGCGTGGTTTCAGCGCATCGATACCTGGCGCACCATTCGCATCATCGAGCAAAAGGCGGGCAAGCGCATTCGCGTATGGCGCAACCATATGTATATGCACGGCCCCGATACCGAGCGAGTGCTCTTTGCCCACGGCATTCGCGTTTGCTCCGATGGGGTCAAAAAGTGGGCCATGGGTCCGACGCGCCATGGTAGTGGCCTATACAATTTCCCCATCAACGTCATTCCCGACCACGAGCACCTCTACCACGCCGAACGGACCCCGGCATGGGTGGCGCGCTGGCAAAAGCGCTACAACTGGTCTGACGACTTTGGCCCCGATTCGTACTATATCGACCAGTGGGCCGAGCTGGTACTTGAGGACTTAGCCCGCAACGAAGCCCGCGGCGCCATCTCCAACGTGATCATCCATCCCATCACCATGTATCTCTGCGACCGATTTCAGCAAGTGCGCCGCATCCTGGACTATATCGCCGAGCGCGAGCACGTGCACATGAGTGAGGCGATTGCCTGATCGACCGCAACCCGTAGGCCCCGAGACCCCCAAGTACGCTATGACCAGAGACAGCCAATCTCGAACCCCTCTGCGACCGGCGGAGTCACCGCCACGGGCCGCCATTATCATGCGGGCCAAAAACAGCGATTGGGTCATCGGTGAGGCCCTGGCTGCACTGTATTCGCAGTCGTTTACCGATTTCGAATTGCTGGTGGTGGACTCGGGTTCGAGCGACCGCACCCTTGAGCTCGTGGGCCAATACCCCCATCGCCTCATCGAGATCGATCCCGCCGACTACTTCCCCGGAAAGGTGCTCAATCGAGCGATTGCCGAGACCCAGAGCGACATCATCGTCTTTCAGAATTCCGACGCCGTGCCGCTCACCGCAGATACCCTGGCCCATCTCATGGCGGCCTTTAACGACCCCGGCGTCGACGCCGCTCTCGCCAGGCAGCTGCCGCGGCCCGAGGCCCATACCTGGGTCAAATATGAATACGCGGCTAGTTTTCCCGATGGCGCCGAGACTCCGCCGTGGATTACGCTTTCACTGCCCCTGGCCGCGATGCGCCGTCGAGCCTGGGAGGCCCATCCCTTCTATACCGACGCCTGGGGCTCCGAAGACACCGAATGGGGCACCTGGGCCAAGCGCACCGGCCGCCGTATTCGCTACGTTCCGCAGGCGCTGGTGATGCATTCTCATAATTATACGCTCAAGCAACTGTACGGCCGTCGCTTCATCGAAGGCGAAGCCGACGGCTTTATCTATGGCCGCCGGGCCAACCTCTTGGCCGCGTGCGCGCGTGCCGTACTCAGCACCGCCCGCGATATCGGCGACTGCTTGCGCGAGCGCGACTTTGTGGACATGGCGAAAGCTCCGGCGCGACGCACAGTCTATCATTGGGCCTACTACCAGGGCTTGCGCCACAGCGGCCAGCGCCAGCGTCAGCGCGACCGCGATGCCAGCACTGGCCAGCGTATCGCCCTGAGCCACCACAAGTCGAACCGCTGACACTGGCCGGCTGCAGCGCGTTGGCAGAGCCGCATCCAGTCACCGCGCAGGAATTTTCGAAACCTCTGGTTTCGAAAAACTCTTGACGTCGCGGCACCGATGGCTAAAACGAAACGTAGAGTTTCGATTTTTCCTGGAGACATCCAGCAACCCACGCTCAAACAGGAGTTCAGCTATGAACCAACGAACGATTTTGGTTATCGGTGCAACCGGCGCGATGGGGCGCCCTGTGGTGGAGGCGCTGTTGGGCGATCGGGAGCAGGCATGGCACGTGCGCGCGTTTACCCGCAATCCCGATAGCGAGCAGGCCCAAGCCCTGGCGGCCCTGGACCTCGAGCGGGTCTCGTTTGCCCGCGGCGATCTCGACGATGCGGCATCAGTGCGGTGGGCCATGGACGGCGCGTACGGTGGTGTCTGCAATACCAACTTTTGGTCGAGCTCCAGCGTTGAGGCCGAATACCGCCAGGGCGTGGACGCCCTTGAAGCGGCCAAAGATGCCGGGGTCGAACACTTCGTGTATTCCTCCCTCGACAGCATGTCGCGCATGTCCGGGGGGCGTTTTCCCTGCCCCCACTTCGAGGCCAAGGCCGCTGTGGAAGCCTACATCGACCGCCGCCGCAGCGATGATGTGATGCGGGCGGGCCGCAGCGGCTATGACGGTGACGATTGGTATCGGCGGGCAACGTCGGTGGTGGTCACGTTGCCGTATATGGACAATTTTTTGCAATTTGCCGCGCCCCAGCCGGGCACGCTATCCGACGGCCGCGAGGGACTCATCTGGCGCATGCCGCTATCGCCCGAGCAGCCGTGGCCCGTGATCGCGCTATCCGACCTGGCCCATTTTGTCGCCCTTATGTTTGCCAATTCAGAATGGAAAGGCCGCACCCTCGCCATCGGTTCGGACAGCTTGACCATGCCCGAGGTTGCCGAGACCTTCACCCGCGTGACCGGCATCCCGGCCGAATACCAGCCCATGACTCTTGAGGCGTTCTCTCAGCTGCCCATTCCCAACATGCACGACCTATTGCTCATGTGGGAGTTTTTCAACCACCACCGGCTGGAGCGCGACCACGCTGCGTTGCGGGCGATTCACCCCGAACTGATGACGTTTGCCGATTGGCTGAAACGCAGCGGATGGCGCGGACAGCAAGAGGCCCTGCAAAAGGACCCCATTGCGGGCACTGAGGGTTAGCGGCCCTTTACCTGCTTTATTGGATGCAAGCCCGATCAAAGAGACCCGTGATTCGTGACCTGTTACTCGTGATAACGACAGGAAGAAGATGATGAAAGCAGCCCTATATCGCCAAGTTGGGCCCGCCCGCGAAGTGCTATCCCTGAGCGAGGTAGAGACGCCCGCCATTGGCCCAGACGAAGTACTGGTAAAACTCGCCTATTCCGGGGTCAATCCCGCCGACGTCAAAGTGCGCGGCGGCGTTTTTCCCCGCTATACCGACGATGAATTCACGATTCCGCATAGCGATGGCGGTGGAGTCATTGAGGCTATGGGGGAAGCCGTAGGTGCGGCAGCCAGCGGCACTGGCGGCCGGCTTGCCGTGGGCCAGCGGGTGGCGGTCATGAACGGCCAGTGGGGTCGCGCTTGCGGAACCGCGGCCGAATATATTTCGATTCCGGCCAAGTACGCGGTCCCCATTCCCGACAAGGTTGGCCTCGATCACGCGGCCTGCTTTGGCATTCCGCTATTCACCGCGTATCGAGCGGTGACCATTGCCGGCGATGTCGCTGGCAAAGACGTCTTTGTTGCTGGCGGTGCCGGCGCGGTAGGCCATTACGCCATTCAGATTGCCAAGGCCAAGGGCGCGCGCGTTGTCACCACCGTGAGCAGCGCGGCCAAGGCCAAAGTCGCCCGCGCAGCTGGCGCGGATCGCGTGATCGACTACCGGGCCGAGAACGTGGCCGAGCAAGTTGCCGCGTGGACCAACGACCGCGGCGTCGATCATTACATCGAAGTCAATTTGAGCGCCAACGGCAGCAGCTTGGTCGATTGCCTGGCCAACGGCGCCTCGGTGGCCGTATACGGCTCGGACGAGGGGGCGGCGAGCGTGCCCGCCATCGCCATGATCGTCAAACAGGTGCGGATATACTTTTTCCTGGTCTATCTACTGTCGGACGAAGATCTCGCTACGGCCAAACGGGACCTGTACACGCTCTTGGACGCCGGCAAGCTGCAGACGCCCATTGCCGAGACCTTTCCGCTGGAGGAGATCGCCGAGGCCCATGAGGCCCAGGAGCGCGGCGTGATTGGCAATCTTGTTGTGCGTGTTGCAGATATCTGAAAATTCCTCCTGAGCATGTACTGGAGCAAACCGGTAGCATGCGTGTCAAGCGAGTGTGTTCGATCATGGGGCAGTGATTTTTCCGTATTTGTACGTGCACGATCGACCCTAAGTTGACTATCCTGCAGCTAGTACCTCGCCACAGGAATTTTGATGGTTTGAAACGCCGAGTCATCCCCGGTTGCTGCGTTGCTCGTCGGTTGCTGGGCCCACCCAGCGCCCTCCTCGCGCCTTGCCACCGGGGCGCCTCGACGCCCCCAACTCATCAAAACCCCTGGGGCGAGGTACTAGTTTCTTGAGCTCACGTGAACTCAATTGGTCTGGGTCACGATACGTCTGCTTGTTGTCGAGCTTGGCGACCCGCGGGAGGTCGAACACTGTTGCCACAGTTTGCAAATCACCGAGGAACCAAGACTCCAACTCGTGGCAAGCAATGCGAATCAACGAATCCGGCCGCCCTGCCTTTTCGCAGAGCGAAACGAGTTGCTGCTTTACCATATTGCAGTCGGCGCTGTCTTGGTCTCGCACAATGACGAAGCGCGTATCTGGCGTTTGCCAGGCTCGGAGTTTACGTGGAATGGATTTTACTAGATCGACCTTGCCCTCGTGCGGGATTACGATGGGTTTGGGAAAATCCTCTGGCAGCATTCGGGACAGAAATGTCTTTAAGAACTCGGCGATCGATTTATCTTCGACGAGAAATACGAGGTCGAAACCCGCCGACTATGCCAGCGTTTTGGCTTGCATTGGGGCCGCAATGTGACCCTCAGTCCACCCGGTGATAGCTGAGTAGCTTATCGCAGTGGCCGTCTACCCAGACATCGACGCCCGATAGGCGGTCCTGCCAGCGCGCCAGCATCCGCTCGCTACACTGCGCAATCATCCGTTCTTGATAATAGCGAAATAGCAAAAATGGATTGGCAAAGCCCGCTTGGGCGCCGGCCTCGCCCATGGTGGCCAGCATGTCGGTGCCTTCGAAGACCTCGCGCGATACTTGGACCAAGTCGTCGGTGTATTCAATGGAGGCTTGAACTTCCTCAAGGGTGCCGAGCTGGGTGAGATGGCCGCCGGAAAATAGGTCGAAATCATACGATAAAATCTCTTTACCCAACTTCAAATATGCGTGCACGTTGGTCGTGAGATCAAGATATTGAAAGGTGACCCAGCCCGGGGTGAGGGAATCGACGGCGTAGAGAAATTTCTGCTGGGGAAAATAAATGAATAGATCGGCTTCGTTGGAGTGGTATTGCAGCCGATCGGACATCTCGATGACTTCGTCGCCGTGGCTCAGGGTGAAGTCGCCGCTAAAGGTCGCGGTGGGGATCAGGCGCGCGGGATCGGCAATCTCGACCAGGTAGTCGGCCACGCGCTCATGGGCCACGATCTCCAGGCCGGCGATGTCGGCAAAGGCCGCCGATCCGCCAATGTGGTCGAGGTGGGCGTGACTGTAGACCAAGTGGGTGATGGGCTCTTCGGTTTGTTCGCGAACAATGTCGGGAATGCGGGCGCCGTACGATTGCGGGGCGTCAAACACGATCACGCCCGCGCCGGTGGTGAGAAAGACCGACTGCCATACGCCGTCGGTGACCACGTAGAGGTTGTCTTTGACTTCGCTGACGTGGTAGCCGAGCTGTGGATCGACCGGTAGGGTTCGCGCGGCAGTGGCCGGCAATACCGGATTGAATGCGCGAATATCTTTTCCGGCAACGCGAATCTCGGCGGAATCGTCGGTGTCAGGGGCGCCAGCGGCTGCATCGGGCCCGGTCGCCGATGGGGCGTCGTCGGAATCGCAGGCGCCCAGGGCCAGTATAAGGCCGGGGAGTAGGGCTCCGACCATGGCGGAGCGGGTCCATGGTATCTGGGGTATCAGGGGTATCAGGGGTCTCTGGGGGAGGCGTTTTATGGTGGAAGATAACATGACAATCTCCTCAATCGTGTGAGTGATGAAGGTCTGTCGCTCGGTGTGAGGACGTGCTTGTCAATGTTGCGCTATCCCGCCAGATGGTAAATGGCGGTTTTTGAGAAGACATTTTCCCGCGTATGAGATAATGACGGCCATGAAACTCGATCTGAATGCGATCGCGCTGTTCAACGCTGTCGCCGAGCACGGTGGCTTCTCGGCCGCGGCGCGCCAGCTCGACATGCCGGTATCGACGGTGAGTCGCAAAGTCGCCGAACTTGAAGCCGCGCTGGGCGTGCAGCTACTCGTTCGCTCCACCCGGGCCGTGCGCCTCACTGAGTTGGGCCAGCAGTATCACGAGCGATGCGCCCGCAGTCTCCACTTGCTCGAAGATGCCAGCTCCGAGCTGAGTGAGAGCAGTGGGCGGATATCGGGTCGCTTGCGGGTGACCGCTCCGCCGACGCTGCACCAATTCTTGATCCCGGTGTTTGGCGAATTCCAGGCCCTTCACCGCGGCGTGTCTATCGACGTGCACCTCAGTCCGCGTCGCATCAGCGCGGTGCGCGATAACGTCGATGTGCTGTTTCGCATCGGCCCCATTGGCGATGAGTCGCTGATCGCGCGGGCGCTGATCCAATATCGCAACGTGGTCTGTGCCAGTCCGCTGTATCTGCGCGCCGCAGGCCCCTTGCAGCATCCGCAAGACCTCGCCCAGCATCGCTGCCTGGCCTGGGCCAGTCGGGGCAAGGTCATGCCGTGGTCGTTTGTCGGGTCGGTAGAGAGCCACACCATCACGCCTCCGGCCACGCTGTCGGGCAATGATTACGCCATGCTCCAGGCCGCAGCCGAAGCTGGCCAGGGCGTGACCGAATTGCCCCCGGTGGTCGGTGGTCAAAGCCTCTTCGCCGGCAAGCTCAAACGCGTGCTGCCAACCTGGCAACTGCCGCTGCGGACTATGTATTTGCTCTATCCGGCCCACTTGCGGCCATCGCCCCTGGTGCGTCGGTTTCGCGATCACTGCGTCGAGCGCCTGCCGTCGCTGGCGCAAGCATATTTGCATCTGGGCGATGGGTAGAGGGTAGGGCGGATCTCATTATGCGAATTCGGGTAGGTGCCATGCCAAGCGATCGAGTTATCCCCACAGATCTGTGATGCCCGGGTCTGGCCTCATACAGACGGATGAAAACCGCGCTCTCGACGGGCGTACACGGGCCGCGCAACAGGCTACAATCCGGCCCTCGTGACCGCGGAACAACATCCCACAAGTGCTCGTCGGACTGTCGATTTGCGCCAGGCCACTGGCGTTGGCGTAGGCGCCATTGTCGGTGGTGGAATCATGGTGCTGGCCGGTGTGGCCTATGCCAACACGGGCCCCGCCGCCCTGATCGCGTTTGCCCTGAACGGTGCGGTGGCCTTTATCACGGCCATGAGCTTTGCCGAGATGTCGAGCTCTTTCCCCGAATCTGGTGGCACCTACACCTTCGCCAAAAAAGTACTGTCGGTACGGGCGGCTTTTGCTGTCGGTTGGGTGCTGTGGTTTGCCTATATCGTCGCTGGCGTGCTCTATGCCCTTGGCTTTGCTGCCTTTTCTACGTTGGCGCTGCAAGAACTTTGGCTTGCCTTGAGCGGTGAGGTGCCGAGATGGCTCAAGGGCCGGCGTCTGGTGCTGCTCCTGGCCACCTCGGCCACTGCATTTTACGCGGTCTCCCTCATTCGCAAGGGCACGGGCGGCGGGCAGTGGGCCACAATCGGCAAAGTCGTCATCTTCTGCGTCATTATTTTGGCCGGTGTGGTGGCCTTTGTCCGCCAGCCGCTCAGCGATAGTTCGGCAGCGCTGGCGCCGTTTTTCTCCGGCGGCGTTTCGGGCCTGGTTGTGGCCATGGGCTTTACCTTTATCGCCCTGCAGGGCTTTGACCTCATTGCCGCCATTGCCGGCGAGGTCAAGGAGCCCGGCCGGGTGGTGCCGCGGGCCATGTTTTTCTCCCTCGGCATTGCCCTCATCATCTATTTGCCGCTGCTGTTCTTGGTGGCCACGGTGGGGGTTGTGCCCGGTGAGTCGATCGCGGCCTTGGCCACGGAAAAGGGCGATACCGTATTTGCCGCAGCTGTGCGCCGATTCATGGGCGGCATTGGCTATTGGATGGTGATCGTGGCCGCCATTTTGTCCACCCTCTCAGCCCTGCACGCCAATATTTTGGCCGCCTCCAGGGTGGCGCTGTCCATGGCGCTCGACCGCACATTGCCGGCCGTCCTCGGCGATCTGCACGAATCTCGCGGCACGCCCATGATGGCCATCTACGCTACGTCGCTCACCCTGGTGGCGATTGTGTTCATGGTGCCCAATGTCGGGGCTGCAGGCGCCGCCGCGAGTTTGATTTTCTTGCTGTCGTTTCTTTTGGCCCACGTGACCGCGTATTTGGCCCGCGCCCGCGGTGCCCGTGACGGCGGCTATCGCACGCCGCTGTTTCCCCTGGTGCCGATTTTGGGCGCTGGCGCTTGTGGCGCGCTGGCCATCTTTCAGGCCGTCATGGTGCCCGACGCTGGCGGCATTATCGTGATTTGGCTGGGATTGGGCGTCATCTTGTACATGGGGCTATTTCGCCGCTATGCCGAGACCGCTGATGCTTCGGCCGAGGCCCTCGATCCGCAGCTGGTCAAGCTGCGCGGCAAAAACCCGCTGGTGCTCTTGCCCATCGCCAATCCCGATCACGCCCAGGGGCTCGTGGCGATTGCCAATGCAATGGCGCCTAATCAATTTGCCCGTATTCTGCTGCTGTCGGTGGTGATCAAGCCCAAGGAATATCTCAGCGACCCTCTGGCCAAACTCGACGATGCCCAGCGTGTGATCCGCGAGGCCCTGGAGGCTTCGTACCGCTCGGGCCAGGCGCCCGAAGCGCTGATCACGGCCGCTGGCGATCCCTGGGAAGAGATTCAGCGTGTGGCCGAGGTGCACGATTGTGAGAGCCTGCTCCTCGGCCTCGGCGAAATCGGCAGCGACAATGAGGCCCTGGCCGAGGCCGCCGAGGGCTTGCTCAATCGCGTCGATTGCGATGTGGCCTTTGTGCGGGTGTCCAAGGAATGGCGCCTGGAGCAGGCCAGTCGGGTGCTGGTGCCCGTTGGCGGGCGCGGTCATGAGCACGGTTTGCGCGCGCGTTTATTGGGCAGTATTTGCCGGGCCACTGCGCGCGATATCACGTTCGTCACGGTGCTGCCGCTCAAGGCCAGCGAGCGCGAGGTTGCAGAAGCCGAGCGCAACATTCAAAACCTCGCGGAAATCAAAGTTCGCGGCAACGTCAAGATACAGATCTTGCGCCACGACCACCCAGTGGCCGCGATTGCGGAGACTGCCGCCGACTACGATTTGCTCATTCTCGGCCTCAATAGTACGCAATGGGGGCGTCGCAATTTTGGTTCGTTTGCCCTACAAGTTGCCCGCAATGCCCCCTGCGCAACCATGTTGCTCAGCACCCATCGGCCCACCGCCTACACCGAGTTGTATCGACCACTGCGCGATGCGGTGGGCATCTTCCCCTGGGGCCATGAACGCGAACAGCAACCGGAGATGGCTGCGCCGCAGCCCACGTCACATTCGATTTCGTCAGCACCGCCTGCGGCATCGGCTGCGGCATCGGCTGCGGTACCGTCTTCCCCCGGGGCCACATCGGCGTCCGTATCGGGTCCTGCATCGGAATCGATAACGGGATCGATAACGGGATCGATAACGGGATCGATAACGGGATCTGGCCGCGAATAGCCACCATCACGCTCGACTGTGATCTATCTCGCGCACGCGGTGAGTGTGCGTACGCATTTGGGGTTGACGGTCTGCGTCGAGAAATGGGCATATACGCAAGATAGCGTTAATTTAGGAGAGCTAAATGTATCGTGAACTCGTACTTCTTCGTACGTATTGGGTCTTGTGTGCATTGATGGCGCTGGCCACCGCCTTAACTGTGAGCGCCTGCGGTAGTGATGACGATGATGATGATGACGACGACGATATCGTCGTGCCGGCTGGTGCATTGGAGGTCACTGCCAACACGGTCTGGGATAGCGACACCACGCTAGATAACACCGTTATCGTGAGAGCCGGTGCTACCCTCGAAGTCGCTGCGGGGGTGGTTGTAGAATTTATGCCCGGCACCGCCATCTACGTCGATGGTGCCATTGCCTTTGCCGGTGATAGCGAGCGACCCGGGCCGACCATGCGCGCAGCCCTGTCGATTCCGGCCGGTGTTGGTGCGCTTCACATCGGCGGCAGTGGCGACGCCTCGAATCTCGATTATGGCACGTTTGAGGGCGTCGATGTACGCCTGTACGGCGCGGCGATGGCCGGCATGACCGGCGCGAAATTTGTCGGTGCCAACCTGCAGGTGGAGTCGCGAGCCGAGGGCTTTGCCATGAGCGATTGCTCTTTTACCCAGCTGACGGGGGATTTTACCGTGGCGCTCGAGATGCGCGATGTGGCCAAGTTGGAGATGTCGGGCTGTGAATTTCGCGATGTTTATCGCGCCATCGACGTGGGCGGCTACAGCGGCGAGACGGCCATGATGGTCGATATACAAAACACCGAATTCGCAAATATTGTGGGTTCGGCAGTGGCCCTCGATCGCACGGACGCCGTGCTCTCGGGGGTGTCGTTTGCCGATATCGGCGACAATGCCATCACGGCCGATTTGGATTCGAGCACCGAGGTCAGTATGGGCACCTTTAGCAATGTCGGCGGCACATGTATTGCCGCACTCGGCGGCGGGGCTGTGCGCGACTCCAACCTAATGGGGTGTGGTGCCGAGGGCATACGTTCGCTGCACAGCATGGAAGTGCGCGATACCGACATT
>JAAUYH010219315.1_pt1 | contig 11911 bp, 9 predicted proteins | sample 7278061 | NCBI WGS metagenome assembly JAAUYH01 (sample SAMN14350203, study PRJNA611818) | marine sediment metagenome | isolation source: surface marine sediment (0.6m) | place: French Polynesia: Moorea | collected 2018-08 | reverse complement strand
CTGAAAGTTGGATTCTTCTGGGGACAAAAGCCAACGATGAACTTTCCTTTGGCTCAAGTTGTCATGGTGCTGGACGGGTGATGAGTCGCCGACAGGCAAAACGTACCATTAGAGGCGATCGCCTAAGAGAACAACTAGAACATGAAGGGATTAACATTCGCGCTGGCTCAATGCCTGGACTAGCAGAAGAAGCTCCCCAAGCCTATAAAAATGTTAGCCGAGTAGTAGAAACAGTCAGTAAAGCTGGTATTGCCCATAAAGTAGCTCGTTTGCGTCCGGTAGCGGTTGTTAAAGGATAAGGGCAAAATTCAAGGGAATAGTGAGGAAATGGGGTTGGGTACTTACCTACGCCGTTAGGCGCTGTTTACTAAAAAAATTATCTTCTTCTCCACCAAATAGTCCCAGCAATAGCAAAACCTAATAAAGGCATAATTCTGATTGCTATCCAACTAATAATTCCTGCTTGTAAAGGAGATAAATTGATTCGACGATCTGTTTGTTCTCGGGGACTCATCGAAAGAATTGGCTCATCTTCTCCTGTTAACCAATCAACAGAATTGAGAAAAATATCCCCATTTAACTGTTGTTGAAACCAACCATTAGTCGCAAAATTACCATTCCCAAAAATAATCATTTTAGAATCAGAGTCTGATATCTTACGGGTCAGCGCAATCCCGATATTTAAAGGGCCAGGAATATCTTCTTGACTATTAAAAGTAATTTCCTCTTCAGCTAAATTACTTTCTGCCCAAGTATTTTCACTACTAATAATAAAAGGAACTGCTTGAACATTGTCTTTTTCAATAATTTTTAAAGGACGAGATTCAGGAAAAATTGAAAGACCATTACCAAAATTTTTAGTAATCGGATGATCTCCATAACTCGTAATTAAAGATACGCCATAACCAAAGTTTATAATGCTTGCTTGATTAGAAAAATCAATAATTAAACGATTATCTAATTTAATACCATAACTATCCAAAATTGGGGTTAAACCGGAATCGCTATTGGGAAGCAACATTAATAAGAGATTTCCGCCATCATTCAGATAGTTTTGTAGAGCAGTAATTTCTTGGGGAAATAGTTTTCTTAGGGGCTTTGCGATCGCGATTAAAGCTGCATTATCAGGAATTTTTTTACTAGTAGCTAAGTTTAAAGGCTCAACTATATAACCTCGCTCTTCTAACTCGGTAATTGCCTGAGTAAAACCTCCTTCAACCTGATCCAATTCTAGTTCGCCATGTCCCTGTAGAAAATAAATATAGGGATTGTGATCACGTTTTATATTAGCAATAGCATTAGTTAATTGTATTTCTGAAAGACTTTGTCCTTGGCGCTTATCTATAATTGCAACTAGTTTTTTCTTATCTTGACTTTCTAAATAAACTTCAGCTAATCCTCTGGAAGATTGAACTCTAAATTGTTCAGCTAATCCAATTTCAATTTCTGGATCTACGACTTGAAACTGAAAGTTATTACTGTAATTACGATAATTTTCTAATAAAGTGATAGTTCCCAAATCTATATCACTGTCAAATACCCAAACTTTTAGAGGTTGTTCTAAATTTTGGATAATTTCTTGAGATTGAGCAGCCAGAGTAAAAAGTTTATTTTCTGTCAAATCGAAACGCCAATTATACCCTCCAACAATAAAATTAATTAACCCGACAATGATCAAAACTGCTACTGTACTAATCAAAGCATTAGCGCCTGCTTCAGTAGAACGTTTTTGCCAAAAATTTTGTTGTTTTTTGCTGGCTAAACTTAAGGTAATAATAGCGATGGTAATCCCAATAGCAATTAGTATTGTAAGAAGAATCAGCCAACTTGAAGTAATCAACCCTAACATTGTTACTGCTATCACAAAAATTAAAGCCAATAAATATATTGTGTTTCTTATCATATGCACCTTAATAGGGAATGGGGAATGGGAAATGCGGATTAGGCATTAGGGATTTGAGCGAGCGTAACTAAGTTTAGATTTGTACCTTATGAATTTGCGAACCAAATTGTCTCTGATTTGATTGCTAGAAGAAATACTTCATTAAATATACAGTTTTAACCAAAATTAATAACTAACGATGATATCTCATTAGCATTAGAGTCAGATTCTGAAGCAAAAACTCAAGCAGAACAGGACACACGGACAAACGAATTAAGAGTGGCAGACGGGAATGAATCGGACGGAGGAGTATTTGCTAGCTTAATCCGAGACTTTACATAAGAATGGAATATCGATAAGCTCTTTGTTGCTGATGCGGCACTCTATAGTACAAACAATATCAAACAAATCCCATCATTGCGATGCTTATCAAGGTTTCCAGGTACGATTAAAGTCATTTTTGCCTATATCAAGTCTTTTCTGACTTCATAATCTTCCAAGTCGTGAAATTGAAGCAGCCTTACAATCGGCGAGAGCAAAAGAACCTTTGCCCAAAAATCTTTGATGGCGAAAAGGAAGCTTATTTAATTGCAATCGCTTGTAGTAAAACGCCAACAGGCAAAAGCAATTGGACGCTTCAAATGCTAGCGGATAAGATGGTAGAACTTAACATAGACTTTTTGTCCCAAGTGAGAGAAAAAGAAAAGGAACTTGAAAATGGAAATCAATCAGGATAGTGAAATTCTTATATTAGATTTTGACCATACACTATTTCTCTCGAATTCAACTGAAGAATATCTCGATTCAGCAAGACCCAAAATTTTATGTGCCTTGTTACTAGCCTTCCTTGAAGGCTTAAAACCATGGAATCTATTCCCTGGTGAAAACAAGAGATTTGTTCATCGTGATGCAATTCGCATTATAGTTGTTTCTACTCTCTTGCCCTGGACATATTTTTTGTATATTTTCCGTATCAATTGTCTTTTAAAAGAATATTTAAATTTAGAAATAATAAATACAATTTCATCAAAAGAATGGAAACAAATAGTTATAGCAAGCAATGGTTTTGATTTAATTATTAACCCCATATTGAGAAAAATTGATATTGATTTTGATATGGTTTTGTGCGCCAAACTATATCCTGCAGAAGATGCTATTAGGAAGATTGGTAAAAAGTTATTTCTTCAAAATAAATTAGGTTCAAATGAATTAATTAAAGCAACCTTTTTTACTGATAATACAGAAGATAAAAAATTGATAGGTGTGGTTGGTGATCTTAAATTCTATGAATGGCAACAAGCTAAGCATTTTAGAGCTGGGCAGGATACATATATACCCTTTGTTTATACAGAAGGTTCAAACCGAGGGAATAAGAATCATGTCATCAATACAATAATTCTAACTGATTTTTTAATCATTCTTCTAGCTTATGCTTTTATTACGCCTATTAGCACTCAATTAATTTTGTCTCTTTTTCTTTTAGTTTTTTCATTTTGGTGTATCTATGAGACAGGTTATTATGAAAATGATTCTTATGAACTAAGATATGAATCAAGCCCTAAGAAAAATAATAATATTGATAAACTAAAAAGTATTAAAAAACTACAAAATTATCCAATAGAATTTAATGCCTGGATATGGGCATTATTGTCTGGTTTTCTAGGTTTATTTTTTCTTGATTCTTCCCATGATTCCTATCAGTTAACAATAAATTTATTAATCTGGCTTGGATGGCTTGTGACTATTCGAGTGATCTTCCGAATTTATAATTATTGTCAACTTCGTTTGAGAATGCTAATTTATCCTATCTTACAACTTTCACGTTTGACTGGACCTATCTTATTTTTGCCAACCAATTTTTTGGGTATTTTTCTAATTACTTCTCAGGTTGTTAGTCGATGGCTTTGGTATCTTGTCTATCGTGCTGGTGGAGATCCTAAAGATGTTTCACATCACTTTGTTCGAGATCTGGTTTTTATCGTCCTCGTGATTGGCTTAGCCATAGTTCAAAAAGATCCTAATGTTTTTGTATCTTGGCAACTAGCATTGATCTTACTGTGGTCTATAGCAAGAGGCTATGGTCAAGTCTTTTTTAATTTTATTAGAAGCCTCATTAAGAGGTCAAACTAATACCACGAGAATTGCATAAGAATTGTATCGGCTTGCAATGACCTCAAATGCTATAGAACTCTTGCATAAATATTTTGTGGTATGATTAGAGACTATTTTTATTTCATTTAACATGTTCGTTCAACTGCTACTCTGAGTCAATTTAATTCTAGGTTTTAGGAAATTTCACTAAAGCCTTTAATCGCATCACGAAAAGACTTTTACAAGAGGTTTTATGTAGAGACTACCAATTTTTCTAAGCACTTTTTAGCTGGGGGGAAATGCTTTCAATCAGGTTCAAGAGTTGTCAGAACTTTGTAGTTGAAAGCCTTGTAATTGATTATTTCCTAATAGTCTAACAAAGCTTGCTCAAAACTACCGAGCAGACTCTCTAAAGAGAAATTTTGTCTGGCACTAGCATAACCCTGTTGACCTAAAGTTTGAGCTAAACAGCGATCGCTAATCAATTTTTGAATCAGTTGGCGTAGAGCAATCGCATCTCCAGGTTCAAACAAATAACCAGTTATTCCATCGTTTATTATTTCTAATGCCCCTCCAGCAGCCGAGGCAATTACAGGTTGTTGGGCTAACTGTCCTTCTACAATCACCCTACCAAAGGGTTCTGGTTCAGTAGAAGTATGAACGATAATGTCGCAGGCTTTCATTAAAGCGGGAATATCGTTGCGAAATCCTAACCAATGAATTCGACCTTGCAATTTTGGTTCACTAGCTAGTTTTTTTAGCTCAGACACATAGTCTTCTTCCCCAAATAAAGCTTCTCCTACTAAAATCACATGGACTTGAGGTAATTCTTTAACTGCCTTTATAAGAAGGTGTTGTCCTTTCCAGTAAGAAAAACGACTAAATAATCCAACTAAAGGTGCATCACCAATACTTAACTGAGAGCGGACTTTATTGATATCTTGAGTAGTTACAGTATCAAACCGCCGAGAGTCAAAACCATTATAAACTACATCTAATAGGTCTTTTTTTCCTCCAGCAGCAACAAAGGCTTTACCGGTAGCTTGAGAATTAACCAATACTTTACCAGCAAATCGATTAGCCAAAAATACTGCAACCCTGCGGTTTAGACTACTGAAATGCTTTGCAGTAAGAATATCGCGTAAATACCATAAAACAGGAGAACTCCCTCTTAAAGTTGCCAGAGCAGAAACTATAAAAGCTTTTTGGGAATTAGCCAAGATTAAATCATAACCTTTTGCTTCTTGAGCGATGATACCTGCCATATTCCAGAGTTCTGGTATTGTTGTCAAGGAGTTCAGTCCTCCAGAAGTACGGAGATTCAGCATATTTTCAGAAGCCGGAATAATCGTTACTTGTACTCCTGCCTGCTCTAGACGTTCGCGCAAAAGACCGTCTTGAAACAGCAGCACTTTGCTAGTTTGAGCATGTGCAGTTGCCAAATCTAGAAGGCTAAGTTCTGCTCCCCCCAATACAGCTATATGATCGACGAAGAGAATTTTGTGTTGTTTCATTGCTATACTATCTATTAAAGTGCTTAATCATTGCTTATGCTTTGGAGAGCTTCCTTAACCAATCTTCTGCGCAAATAGCTTTTCATTATGGGCATCAAAGAGTAAGTAGCATCACTTTGCATAATCAGCGATCGCTTTAGTAAAGAATTAATGCTGTGTAAAAATTTGATTCTAGGATGAGATTGTTCTAGATAGTTGGATAATTCTTCTGAAGAAACAGGCGAATCGGATATTGCTAACCAGCAAGTAATTTCTTTCTCTAAATTTGATAAACAAGACAATTCTTGCTCCAGCAAACTAGTAATTGTTTCCAGGAGACTGAGTTCTTGAACAACTTGCTCAATATTATCGCCACTAAAAATATCCAAGTTATTATAAGCAATTTTCAGTAATTGAGGGTTATTTTGTAAACTTTCAGATAAATGCAATAGCTTTTGCCTATCTAAGGTACTACTAATTTTTGAATCTATAAATTGCTTGGTAGTTTGCTTGGTAAATCCTTTTAAATCGAGAATTTTAATTTGATTCGTAGCATAGTATTCGAGCAATTTAGGCTTAAGTCGGCTGGTACACATTAAGAGGCTTTGATGATTAGTGGATATAATAGAACGGAAAAATTGACCGTAATCCTCTAATTCTTTTTTATAATAAATACTTGTTTGATGGATTTCAAAAATGGATTGCAAACTGTCTAATACTAGTAAAATTTTCTTTTGTTTCAAATAATCAATCAGTTGAGATAGTAAAAGACTTAAGTCTAAAGATTCTGATTCTTTCCAATTGTAAGAATCTTGTTTTATTATTTTTAAGTAATTATTAATTAGTGTTGTTATAGATGGGGGATTATCTAAAGAAAACCAAATAACGTAATCAAACTGATTTTCAATATTTTTGGCAAACCTAGTTACCAAACTAGTTTTGCCACAACCAACCATACCTGAAATAACAATACAACGGCAATCAAAATCTCGACGCCAAGAGTGTAAGAGTCTAAGTTCTGTTTCTCTACCTAGGAAATGTTTGGTATCAGGAGCAGTTGTCCAATGATAAAATTGCTGCTCTGTGACATTATGATCTGTGACATTAGTAGATAAAAGTTTAGGCTGATTATCTGTTGACTTATCTTTCTGGTCTATAATTATCTTCCTAATTTTTTGCCTCATATAAGGCACGAAATTACTTTTGTTAATTTGTTCATCAAAAGCACCAGAAAGAGTATGCCATAAATTACAGCCTACAGTTTTAATATACTCTGGATCATAATTATAGTCATCAGCCATCTTCGCGTATGTTTTACCATTCCACACTTCTCGAAGTACTATTTCTTGGGTAGGATTAAGATAAGTAGGACTAATAGTCCGATCAATTAAATACAAGACTGATTCAAAGTCAACTGAGTTTTTCATCTTTGTTCGCACCGAGACTCTCGCTTTAGCGACGAGAGGAATGTACGCCTCCAATTTATCGGTTTACAATCAATACTTCTCGAATCGGTAATATTAGCTTTAAAAAGTTAGACATCATGCACCTTAACGAAAGAGCCTTCCTGCGGAGGAAATCTCCCCAAAGCCACCCATTCAAGAGCAAGCGCGTGAGTTTGGCAACCGAATATAGAAAGATTTGTTGCAATATTTAGAGCTACAAACATTTTTCAGATATCCTTTTCAAAAAAAATTTCATTACATTAATTGATACATCTAATAATAATCTAAGTATTTGTAACTCTTATTTTTAAATATGCATTATTGTATGTGTTTTGATATCCACTGTAAGTATATATACTACATAAAACAAGTTTGTGGGGCTTTATGAAGCAAATTATAATCAATTATTATGACTTTTCTTTATATACTCATTGGTAGCTTATCATATTTAATATTATTACATTTACCTTGAGCTCTTAAAGTTTTTATTTTAAGAGCTTTATTCTTGGGTAAAAAAGCTTTAATTGATTTCTTTGTCTGCTCAAGGAGACTGTACCCGCATTTCGCACAAAGGGTGCTCTAGAAGCTGTAGACCTTCTCTGGTATGATTTAAGGAGAGCAGGTTTTCAATCATGTATTGTTTTTTGTCTTCATTCTGATTGAGGTCAAACCTACATTAAATAGCTTTCAGTAAATGCGATCACCAAAGTTGTAACATAGTAATTCTTGACTTTAGTTTAATTTGTAGCTTACGACTATGAGAATTGCTATCAGTGCGGGCTTATTACTTTCGGATGACTTTTTACTAACTTAAAAGAGATTTACTTTTCCGGTAGGTACAATCTACTATTAGTTTGGTGAATATGATAAGAAATTTTAAAAAAAGCAAAGAATGTTAATCAAACATTTACACATATTAAATTTTTTTTCTGTTTGCCGAAAAGCACACTGGTCTTCTATTTAACTACCTATTAGGTTTTTTTGATATAAACTTTAGTTTTACTAGGTTTTGATTATTTTCATCAATAACGAGACCCTAAAGGCAGTCGTAAAATTTCTATAACAACACACAAATAATGAAGATAGCTTTAGTACACGACTATTTAACACAGCGCGGTGGAGCTGAGAGGGTTTTTCAGTTACTATGTAAGTTTTTTCCCGAGGCTGATATTTATTCATCTGTCTATGATTCTCAGAACACCATCGATCTTCAAGGACGCTCTGTCAAGACCACTTTTCTTCAAAAGCTGCCTGGCTCCAAAAGAAGTTTTCGTCTTTGTGCTCCCTTGTATTACCCAGCTTTTCGCCAGCTTGACTTGCAAGAGTACGATCTAATAATTAGTAGTACTTCTAGCTTTGCCAAAGGAGTAAGAAAGAGACCAGGAGCAATGCACATTTGTTTCTGTCATAATGTGACTCGCTTTCTTTGGGATACGCGAACTTATTTAGAAGAATATAGTACATTTAAGAAATTTTCCCCTCTGATCGAACCTGTAATGAAAGGTCTAAGGGAACAAGATTTGCAGTATTCTCAAGAACCAGATTTATACATCGCCAACTCCACTACTGTAGCCCAAAGAATTCAACAAATATATAAAAGAAAAGCATTAGTCATAAATTATCCAATCGACACCAATAAGTTTATTTATTCAGGCGATAAAGAAGACTATTACCTAATTTCGTCGCGAATGATTAGCTATAAACGGTTGGATATTGCGATCGAGGCGTTTAATTGGCTGGGATTACCGTTAATTATCATTGGGGATGGTCCTGAGCGCCAACGTTTAGAGGCGAAGTCTTTAGACAACATCAATTTTTTGGGGTATGTGGAAGATAATTGGCGTACCCATTTGATGGCAAAAGCAAAAGCCGTCATAGTTACCGCTCTTGAAGATTATGGCTTAGTTCCCATAGAAGCTAATGCCAGTGGTACTCCTGTAATCGCCTATGGGGCGGGAGGAGTTCTGGATACTCAAGTTTCAGGAAAAACTGGTATACTTTTTAATCCTCAAACTCCTGACGCCTTGCAAATGGCCGTCAAACAGGAAGGCTTGCAGAAGTGGAACTATAGAGCAATTCGCGATCATGCAATCAATAATTACTCTGAGACTGTGTTTTTTCAGCAAGTAGCAAAAGTTATAGAAGAGTTTTATGGCAAGTCAGCTTTGCCTAATTTAAAAGTTAATACTAAGTGGTTAACTGATGACGTCCCAGTTGGAGCAATAGTATGAATCAAAGCTATAGCAATTTTGAGACTCAAAATGAAAATGATCTAGGTTATGGGCAGCTATTAGCCAAACTGTGGCATCGCCGTCTTTGGGTCGCCGGAACTTTTGCTAGTGTAATAGCTATATCTATACCCTTTGGTCTTGGAAGACAACCTGTCTATCAAAGCCATATGCAGATATTAGTGGAGCCTAACTATCAAAAGGATTCAGTTGGGAATACGAGCAATGAACATCTAGAACGAGAGTTTGCTGACAAAACTATCGAAATTGATTATGCGACTCAATTGAGAGTATTTCAGAGCTCCAAAATATTAAGTAGAGTCGCTGAAAAGCTAGCATTAGGCAATTCAGAACATGAAATTGCAGAAACTATAGAACAGTTGCGAGAATCATTAACTGTGTCGCAACTCATGCATGAAGATGGTGAAACCAAAACTAATATAATTCAAGTAGACTACACTAGTGATAATCCAGTTGAGACCAAAAGAGTTTTAGAAACCATTCAAGAATTTTATTTAGAATACAATCTTGAACAACAAGAAAAGCGTCTCAGGGATGGATTGTTTTTTATCGATAATCAAATCCCCAAAGCTCAAAATGAACTAATAAAAGCGGAGTCGACTTTAACAAAATTGAGCAAAAAGCATAATTTAATTTCCCCAGAAGAAGATGCGAAAGCTCTTATGGAAAACATTAGGCAAATTGCTCGAGAAAGAGATGAGCTTAAAGCGCAACAAAGTAAGACTAAAGGAACTTATATCTCTATCCAGCAGCAATTAGGTTTATCGTCAGACAATTCCCTAGCTTTATCTCGTCTCAGTCAATCTTCTCGCTATCAAAATTTACTCAATAAATTACAAGAGACCGAAATTCGCCTGGCTACAAAACAACAGAAATTTACTAGTGATAATCCTGTAATTCATAACCTCATTGATGAAAGAGATAGTCAGAGGGCTTTGTTAATTGAGGAAGCAGAAAAGATTTTGGGAGAATTACCTCCTAATTTTGTTGCAGAACTAGAATCTCTAACTAAACAAGGGCAATTAGTTGGCAGCGATACTAGTTTTATTGACAAGATTACCGAATTTCAATCCAATTTGACAGGTATTCGCCAGCGAGATTTGATTCTAGCGCAAACTGAAGCCAAGCTAAAACAACAATGAGTTGAGTTTCCTGAATTAATTGCTCAATTCAAAAGTCTTACTCAAGAAGCAGAAGTTAAGAGACAAGCGTTACAAAGACTATTGGAAGCAAAGCAAGAACTAGAAATTGAATTGAATCGCGGTGGATTTAATTGGCAAGTGATAGAGCCACCCCAATTAGGAATACAAATTGCTCCTATTTTGCTTCAAGATTTGTTGATTAGTTTAGTAGTTGCTTCTTTTGCCGGAATAACAGCTGGTTTTATTAGAGAAGCCATTGATCAACGGATTACTAATCCTGAGGAGATTAATGCTCTAACTATGATACCTATTTTAGGTGGTACTCCTGGATTATCCACATCTTCATATAATCATTTGCTGGCTCGACTACCCTTTTTATCTAATTCACAATCTTATACCCCCACTAAAGAAATAATTCAGTGGCAACCTTTTCGAGAAGCTTTAGATTTAATTTACGAAAATCTTAAGCTATCCTCCGTCAATTCTTCTTTAAAAACTATAGCTATCACTAGTGCAATCGCTGGCGAAGGGAAATCAACTTTTATCTTGGGTTTAGCTTTAAGCGTAGCTCGCCATGAGCAAAGGGTATTAGTAATTGATGCTGACTTTCGTTGTCCTAGTTTGCATCATACTTTTAACTTTAACAACCATTCTGGTTTGGCTAATTATTTAGCAGGAGAAACAGATCAACCAGTTATTGAGCGAGTTTCTTTTCTAGGAGAAACCATTGATGTGATTACCTCTGGCTCCAAGCAATCAGATCCAGTCAAGTTACTTAGTTCTGCTAAACTACAGTATTTTATTGAGCAGCAAGAACAAAACTATGACCTCATTTTGATTGATACTCCTCCTGTGCTTGGGATGGTAGATGCAATAAAGATTGCATCTATTTGTGACAGCACTGTGCTAATGATGCGCTTAGACAAAGTGAAAGCTTTGGAATTGCTAGAAGCTACTACTTTGTTGAGTGAGTTAAAAGTTATAGGCATTGTAGCTAACGACTGTAAAGAAACCACGCAACAATATGAAGCTCAATCTCAGTATTTATTACCTCAGCAAATTTAATAAATTAAATCAAAAATTATGTCAGTCAATATCTTACTTCAAACTTCTAAAGTACTAACCTTAGACTTAGACTCATCCGAGGTTCAAGGCTATTTACCCGTCTGCGATCTAAAATGGCGACAAAAAAATCTTTTGGTTAAGTGTACCCCTAAAGATACTAATTATAGTTTTTCTGCTTTAACCAGAAAACAATGGTTGCAAAATTGTCTGCAAAATTCCTGGGTGAAAAGGGTTTGTGTGGATCGGGTTTTGGGAGAACAAGGAATTAAGCTTTGGGCTGATACTTGCCATCAAGCTGGTAAACCAATTTTTATCCGTATTCCCTCCCACGGTAAATTACCTTCTTGTCGTCAGACTACTTGCTGGCGAGCTAAAAGGGTTTTTGATTGGTTGGCTGCTTTGATTTTACTGATAGCATTTAGTCCCTTAATGTTATCGATAGCTTTATCAATTAAAATTTTCACCCCTGGTTCAGTTTTCTTCTCTCAGTGGCGGGTTGGAGAGAGAGGGAAGCTGTTTAAGATCTATAAGTTTCGTACTATGG
>JAAUYH010007278.1_pt1 | contig 11911 bp, 9 predicted proteins | sample 7278061 | NCBI WGS metagenome assembly JAAUYH01 (sample SAMN14350203, study PRJNA611818) | marine sediment metagenome | isolation source: surface marine sediment (0.6m) | place: French Polynesia: Moorea | collected 2018-08 | reverse complement strand
CTGGACTTGTAGGAGAGAGGTTTACCCACAGAGGTTCCGGGTATACTTGTTGAGTTTCCAAACAACCTCTTAGAATTAGGAGTTATTAATATCATCCAATTACCAATTACCAATTACCAATTACCCATTACCAATTACCCATTACCAATTACCAATTCCCCTAAAATGAGCTAAGAAACAGCCAATTCTTTAAGCTTGGGGTGTTGTGGTGATTTAAATCCCAAAACTATGGAATCTTGAGAAATCCCAGCATCTAACAATTCCTCTGAAACTCCTTCCTCAGTCTTGTCCCGTTGAATCCAGAGTTTACCGTCAATAATATCGATGTGCAGTAATATGTCGTAGATGCGATCGCCATCGTGCCAACCTGTCTCTACTAGAATATAACGATCACTTTCCCGGTCAAAAACTTGTTCTATGCGAACATGATCATCATTGCCCAAAAATTCAGCATAGTCTCTGAGTACTTGTTCTACAATAAAACGATACTTGGCTTTGAAAGAATCCATGAGACAATCACCTCCTTTATGAATACATCGGAGTAAGAACTATATTAGTAAAAATTAGTAAGAATGGCTGTAATTTAGATAACTTGATTGTTAGCTATTTATGACAAACGCATTTCGAGTAGGGGTTGCAGGTCCGGTAGGGTCGGGAAAAACGGCTTTAGTTGATGCTTTGTGTAAGGCAATGGGTCAGCAGTATAACTTAGCAGTGGTGACGAATGATATCTATACTCAAGAGGATGCCCAATTTTTAGTACGTTCCCAAGCACTGTCAAGCGATCGCATTTTGGGTGTGGAAACTGGTGGTTGTCCCCATACTGCGATTCGGGAAGATGCTTCCATGAATTTGGCAGCAATTGAACAGTTAGAGTCAAAATTTACTGATTTAGATTTGGTTTTTTTAGAAAGCGGTGGTGATAATTTAGCTGCTACTTTTAGCCCAGAATTAGTAGATTTAACTATTTATGTAATTGATGTGGCTGCTGGGGATAAAATTCCCCGTAAGGGTGGTCCTGGGATTACTAAATCTGATTTGTTGGTGATTAATAAAATTGATTTAGCCCCTTATGTTGGTGCAGATTTAAATGTAATGGAAACAGATGCAAAAAAAATGCGTGGGGAGAAACCTTTTGTATTTACAAATTTAAAAACTAAGGTAGGAGTTACAGAGGTGATTGAGTTTGTAGCTAGTTATATTTAGTTAACGGGACTTGTATAGGGTAAGAACATGGATTGACTTTAATCCTCTGTAGATATGAAAAAGATAATGGTTCTTCCTTCTTCCTTCTTCCTTCTTCCTTCCCTTTGACACTTTTATCAAGATTGTATGGAAAATTAGGATTTGTAGTGTCACGCACCGACGAGCAATTGTGACAATATCCTAAGTCCTGGATTAGCATAAAATTAGTAAAAATCAGATACTTATGACATCACACGAAGCATCTTTACCATTTCATAAAGGCGAAGAGAGACTTAAAGCTTTAGTATTTGAAGGAGTAGCCCAAGAGCGTTCTGATAAAGCCTTTAACCACTTAAATTCTCACTTAAACGACACCCTGCGTCAGCTATTGCACAAGGATGTATTTCAACCTTCTACAGAAGATGTATTAGCTAATGATAGTAAAACCGAAGTATATCGCCAACAGGGTCGGGTAAAAGTCCTTATCCCCATGCGTGAACTTGAGGCTAATATTGCGCCTGTCATTGGTGATATTATTGATGAACTGTCAGATTATATAGGTGCTGAAAACATCTTTATTTCAGATAACGGACTGCATGAAAAAGTTAGAGATAGCATAATTGCCAGAGGGATAACATTAATCTCTGTGGAAAAGATGAAGGAGCGGTTTGATTTTCCGAAACTTTTAGAGATTTTGGCGCTAAAAGAGCTAAATTATGGCTTAGGCTTCTCAATGATGTCAGGTCTTGCCTACCTCGCAGTAGAGCAACGCATTCAACCCGATGATTGGTTAGTCAAATTTGATGGTGATATTACCAACTTTAAGCAGTGTCTATTGCCTCAATATTTACTTCATCCCCTTGCTATTGAGCCAAAGAGAGAATGGGACTATCTAAAAATTGCTAAAGTAGGTAGGAATAATGAGACGGTAATTGCCGGGATCAATAGCTTGACAAGTTACTTTCGTAGCGAAATAGAGTGCTCTTGGTCACTTGCTCCTCAAGTTCAGGTCGCCCGGGAAATCTACGAAGCTTGTATCCGTCAGATTTGGATATTATCAGGACAATACGCGATTCGCTGGAAGCACGTATATGAGCATCTTGGTGCTACTAACTACTGCGACCCACTATTGAGCAGCGCTCAACTAGGCTGGCGTAACTTTGCTCAAATTATCAACCCTCATCCGCTTCTGGATATGCCAAATACAAAGCAAAAGGAAGACTGCGTGAGCAGCCTTTTTGTTCAATTCATTAATACATTGGTTGTCTTCGGTAAATCCATTCGGGATGAGTGGAGTATTGAGGATATTGCACGCTTTAATCGAGATTTCGCGCAGCATCAAAATGCCGTAGTTTGGATTCCAGAGGAGCCAGAACCAATGCGATTGGAAAATATAGAACCAGATCGCTTGATGCCTTCTTTAAAAATGCTAATACAGGAAGGACTGCTAAATTAACTGTTCAATATTCTGATTGTTCAATATTCGCTTCAGCTCAGCAGTGAACGTTTATTGAACTATTATTACTGACTTGATAGACCTAGCTATTATGGGGTTTATCTTTGGAGTAGTCATAACGCAGAAGATTTTCTTGTGATGAGCAGGTGTTTTGGTGATTAATTTCTTAGACTTCAAAATTAAAACCTTTTTCCTTCAACATTCGATACTTTTCTTCGTCAAATTGATAAAGTCGCGCTGCACGATGGGCAACCCCTTTTTGAGTTTCATTTAGTTCTGTCAATAAATCCATTTTGAGGATTTTTTTCCTAAAATTACGCTTATCTAAAGACTGTCCTAAAACCGTTTCGTAAAGTCTTTGCAATTGAGATAAAGTAAACTTTTTAGGTAATAATTCAAAACCAATCGGTTCGTAACGAACTTTCCCTTTGAGACGATTAATTGCCACTTCTAAAATAGTAGCGTGATCAAAAGCTAGGGAGGGTAAATCACTCAAAGTAAACCAACCCGCATCGCTAGCATCCGTCGCAGCATGAATCGAATAATCCCTGAGATTTACCAGCGCATAATAAGCAACAGTCACCACCCTTTCCCGAGGATCGCGCTTCACTGCACCAAAGGTATATAGTTGTTCCAGAAACACATCTTCAATCCCAGTTTCCTCTTTTAACTCCCGTTTTGCAGCTGCATCCAAAGACTCATTCACCCGCACAAATCCCCCAGGAAGTGCCCATTCTCCCTCAAATGGTGGTAATTTCCGTTTAATTAACATCACCTTGAGGATGTCTTGGTCATCTAAACCAAAAACAACACAATCCACAGTTAGCGCTGGTCGGGGATATTTATAAGAGTAAGACATTGACATTGTGTAAATAAGACACTATCATGAGTGTTATAAATACACTATCTCACGATGAAAGATAAATTTGAACTAGCAGGTGGTTCGATTATCGGTCGAGAACATCTGCGTGTGGGCAAAAATAATCAAGATGCTTACCACTATCTAAACGATGAGTTTGCCACAATTGCGGTTGTTTGTGATGGGTGCGGTAGTGGTATCCATAGTGAGGTGGGTGCAAAACTTGGTTCTCGGTTGGTAGTGGAAGCTATTCGCAGAAATTTGCCACAAGCAGACTTTTGTGAAGAATTTTGGCACAGAGTTCACCAAGACTTACTCCACAATTTAAAGGATGTGGCTGTTATTTTGGGTGGTGATTTGCTGCAAACCGTCAAGGAATACCTGTTATTTACCATTGTCGGTGCGGTGATTACATCCACACAGACGACTGTATTTGCCATTGGAGATGGTGCGATCGCACTCAATGACCAAGTAATTCCCATTCCCTCTTTCCCCAATAATGCACCCCCTTACATTGCCTATGGATTAATCCCCAATGCTTTCTCAAATATCAAACTAACTGATTGTCAGTTTCAGATATATTGTCAACTACCTACCGACCAGGTTAACTCGATTCTGATTGGTAGTGATGGTGTGTTGGAGTTGATGAAAGTCGCGGATAAACTGCTACCAGGAAAGTCTGAAACAGTAGGAGAAATTAGGCAATTTTGGTCAGATGATGTTTATTTCCGAAATAGCGATCGCATTCGTCGTCGTCTTTCTCAGATAAACCATTCTAGTGTTAAATCTGATTGGGAAAAACGATGTTTACGACGAGAAAATGGTTTACTTGCTGATGATACGACATTAGTAGTTATACGTAATCATAATCAAAGGTGCGTTATGCTTACGAAATAACACACCCTACTTAAAAAACTGAGAATTTAAAGAATTAAAAATTATGGAGGTTCATATATGGTAAAAAATCAAATTCAATCTCCGTCATGCAATTAGTAAATCACTTTTGTAGGGTGCATTAAACTACCCTTCGGGAAGCCGCTTCCCGTCTACGTTATAACGCACCGAAGGATAGTAAAAGATGCATTATGCTAGAACACAGTTGTTTTGTCAGCAATTTTGCAGGTTACATTGTCACCTAGTACTAAATCATAATAAAAGGTGCGTTATGCTTACGAAATAACACACCCTACTTAAAAAAACTGAGAATTTAAAGAATTAAAAATTATGGAGGTTTATATATGGTAAAAGAATCAATTTCAATCTCGGTCATATAATTTTTATAACAAATTTAAGGCACCGAACCATGGTAGAAAATGCGTTATTTTTAGTAAAAAACAGTTGTTTTGTCAGCAATTTTGCAGGTTACATTATCACCTAGTACCAAATCATAATCAAAGGTGCGTTATGCTTACGCAATAACACACCCTACTGGAAAAAATGATAATTTCAATATTTATAAATTATGGATGTTTATATACATGGCAAACGCATCAAATTAAACCCGCGTCATGCAATTGGTAAAGGAGGTGAGGCAGATGTTTTTGATATTGGTAAAGGAAAGGCATTAAAACTGTTTAAGTCACCGAGTCATCCCGACTATCAAGGATTACCCCATGAACAAAAAGCAGCAAGGGAACGGTTACAAATTCATCAGCAAAAACTCCCCGCTTTTCCATGCAATCTTCCCCAAAAAGTAATTGCACCAGAAGAGTTAGTTACTGATAAAAATGGCAAAACCATTCTTGGTTACACCATGCCTTTTATTAAAGATGCAGAGGTATTGCTAAAGTATGGAGAACGGAGTTTTCGCCAAGGAGGTGTTAGTCAACAAACCGTAGTTTCTATTTTTAAGGACTTGCGAGAAACGGTTTCTCAACTACATTTTGCCGGGATAGTAATTGGAGATTTTAATGACCTGAATGTACTGATAAAGGGAATAGAAGCTTATTTTATAGATGCTGATTCTTTCCAGTTTGGTAGTTTCCCCTGTCAGGTATTCACCGCTAGATTTGTAGACCCTATATTATGTGATGCAAAAGCTAATCAACCGCTATTAAAACTACCCCATAACTCAGAATCCGATTGGTATGCTTTCACCGTCATGCTGATGCAAAGCTTACTGTTTGTAGAACCCTATGGAGGTGTATATAAACCCAAAACTCCCAGTGAAAAAATACCCCATGCAGCACGTCCACTGCATCGAATCACCATCTTTCATCCCCAGGTACGCTATCCCAAACCTGCAATCCCTTACAAAGTCCTACCGGATGAATTATTACACTACTTCCATCAAGTATTTGAGAAAGATATCCGGGGTGAATTTCCCCAACACTTGCTAGAAAACCTCCACTGGACTAAGTGTACCAACTGCGGAACAGAACATGGTCGTCCCACTTGTCCCGACTGTACCCACCCAGTTCCCAGCACAATCAAGTCTGTAACCGTGGTACGGGGTAAAGTCACAGCCACAAGACTATTTAGCACCGAAGGATTAATCCTCTTTGCTACAGTGGAAAAAGGAAAACTATATTGGTTGTATCACGACCGGGGAGAGTTTCGTCGAGAGGATAATTCACTAGTCCTCAACGGAGACTTAAACCCCCACTTACAATGGCGAATTCAAGGTAAAACCACATTCCTAGGCTATCAGGGACAGATTATCAGTTTTCACCCCGACAAAGAACTAGACAGACTAGCAGTAGATAGTTATAAGTCTAAAACAGTATTTGATGTCAACCCCAACCATCGTTACTGGATTCTCAACGGTCAATTACAACGAGACAATAACTTAGGTACAACCTATATTGGGGAAGTACTACCAGAACAAACCCAATTTTGGGTAGGTTCTCACTTTGGCTTTGGTTTCTATCGCGCAGGAGAACTAAATATAGCCTTTGTCTTTGACACCCAAAAACCAGGAATTAACGACCAAGTCCAACTTCCTTCCCTACAGGGACAACTAATCCATACCAATTGCACCTTTAGCCAAGATTATTGCTGGTTATTCCTCACCACCCAAGAACAAGGCAAGATTTGCTACCGTTGCGTAGTCATACAAGCCAATGGTTCTATAGCTGCAACTACCCAAGCACACTCAGGAGAAGATAACTGGTTAACCACTTTGGGTAACGGAAATCACTTAGCTGCGGGTAACTTTCTCCTTGCAGCCACCGATGAAGGCATTATCCGTATTGAACTACAACAAGGTCAACTCATACAAACCAAAACATTCCCCGATACCGAACCCTTCGTAAACACTGCTTCCCAACTTCTACCCGCACCCCACGGACTTTATGTAGTCAATTCCCAACAAATTTATCAACTTCAAATAGCCTAATCTCTCTTTGTTTTTCTTTCTCTGTTTCCCTCTTTTTTCCTGTTCTACCCTATCCTACGGGAAAGCTTACAGCTAACGGGAAGCCACTTCTTATTTAACGCGTCTAAGCGCAAAGCGCAGGCTACGCAAACCTGGTTTTTTAATCATTCCATTCATAAACACAGTAAACATTATGACAACACAAATCACCCAACTACCCATCCCCACCCACTTTAATCCCCATCGCGTCGGCGAAATTTGGCGCGTTCCCTACCAAGAAAGGGCTACACAAGCTCAAGATTGGGCAAAACACCATGGAATCCCACCCGCAGCCAAAGACAAAACCCGTATTTGCCTAATGATAATCGATGCTCAAAACACCTTCTGTATCCCCGACTTTGAGCTATTTGTCGGTGGTAGTTCCGGTATGGGTGCAGTAGAAGACAACATCAGACTATGTGAATTTATCTACCACAACCTCAATATTATCACTGAAATATCCCCCACCATGGACACCCACACCTCCATGCAAATATTTCACCCCCTCTTCTGGGTGAACGATGCAGGAGAACACCCCGCACCCATGACCATGATTTCCCTCACAGACGTACAACAGGGCAAATGGAAAGTCAATCCAGCTATAGCCTACAGCCTCGCCAAAGGTAACTATATGGCACTACAAAACTTCGCCCTCCATTATGTCAAACGTCTCAGCGACAAAGGCAAATATCCCCTGACCATCTGGCCATATCATGCCATGCTAGGAGGCATCGGTCATGCACTCGTCTCAGCAATTGAAGAAGCCTGTTTTTTCCATGCGATCGCCCGCAACAGTCAAACCAACTTTGAAATCAAAGGTGGTAACCCCCTCACAGAAAACTATTCCGTCCTCCGTCCCGAAGTCCTCGATGATTCCCAAGGTCGTCCCATAGCCCAGAAAAACACCCGCTTTATCCAAAAACTCCTGGACTTCGACGCTGTAATCATCGCTGGACAGGCAAAAAGCCACTGTGTCGCTTGGACAATTGACGACCTACTGTGCGAAATCCAAGCAAAAGACCCCAAACTGGCACAAAAAGTCTACCTCCTAGAAGACTGCACCTCCCCCGTAGTTGTCCCCGGTGTAGTCGATTTTACCGACCAAGCAAACGCTGCTTTCCAACGCTTCGCTAACGCTGGAATGCATCTAGTCAATTCCACCCAACCCATAACCTCTTGGACAGGTATCAATCTTTAACACCGAGAAACCGGGTTTCTCAAGAAAAAATTCGGATTTTAACTAACATTCCCAAGAAACCCGGAGAAACCGGGTTTCTCAAGAAAAAATTCGGATTTTAACTAACATTCCCAAGAAACCCGGTTTCTACACCTCACCCAGGCTAAAACTACTCCTCTAATGATGACAGCGATTTTTAGGTAAAAATACCACGCTGTAGGGGTTTAGCAATGCGCTTTACCCCTACGAATTCTAGGAGAGGGGAAAGGGGGTGAGGTTTGTAGAAAAAATTCGGGTTTTAACTAACATTCGTAAGAAACCCGGTTTCTGACACCAGAATACACCTCACCCCGGCTAAAGCCACCCCTCTCCTACCCTGCGGGAAGCCACGACCTGTCTATAGTAAGGAGAGGGGAAGGGGGTGAGGTTTGTAACAAGTTTAACAACATAAATCAAAAATACAACCATGAGTCAAACACCAGACCTCAACCAACTATTTCAATCTGCCCATGCAGAAGGTTCCCTTTCCAGCAGTTCCTTACAAGCCCTCAACGTCACAGATATCGGTGCCCAAATCCAGGCAGGATTAGGCATCCATGTCGATGATGTCACGGCATCAGAGGTAGTATTAGTCACTATCATGCCTGATGATTCCGGTTCCATAAATTATGGTGGAAACACGGCTGTAGTTCGTGCTGGACATAACACTATTATTGATGCCTTACTGAACTCTAACCAACGAGACAACATTCTCGTCCACAACCGCTATCTCAACGGCTTTGTTCTTTATCCTTACTGTCCTTTATCTCAAGCAGTGCGGATGGACGCCAAAAACTACAACCCCAAACAAGGAACCCCCCTTTACGACCAAACCGTTGTTCTCTTGGGGACTGTGTTAGCAAAAGCACAGGAGTTTAGCGATAATGGCGTCCCCGTGCGTACCGTTACCCTAATTATTACCGATGGGGCAGATGTTCACTCCCAAAGGGCAACAGCAAAAACCGTGCGATCGCTCATTCAGGATATGCTCAGTACAGAAAATCATATCATTGCCGCTATGGGAATCGATGATGGACAGACCGATTTTCAGCAAGTCTTCCAAGATATGGGTATCCGCAATGAATGGATTCTTACCCCCGGTAATAGCCAGAAAGATATCCGTCAAGCCTTCCAAATCTTTTCTCAATCAGCGGTACGCGCAAGTCAGAGTGCAGGAGGGTTTAGCCAGACTTCACTCGGTGGCTTTGGTGGTTCGTGAATGCAAAATCTAGGGAAGTACTTTGAGGGGTAATACCCATAGAGGTATTGACCCTGTGGCACTTCCCAAACAAGTTGCATACAATGGTGCTTCCAGAAAACGAACATTCAGCGCCAGATTTTGCACCGTATTCCCTGGCGCTTTTTATTTTAGCTTTGAATCCTGGAAACTGTAGGCTATTTAGATGTGGGATTGAAAAAAAATATTATTCTGCCATTTTGGCAACATTTGTATTTCCAAGGTGGATATTCTATAGAAACTACTGCTTTCCAAGGCAACATCCTGCAAAATCCAAAACCTCCTCTTAAAAATTATTGTTGTGAAAATAACGCAATAATTTAATACGAGTAGTATAAACACACATAACTCTAGGTGATAAACCTGGAGTTTTTTTTCGAGAATTTTGAAGAAATAGAGGGAACAGGGAATAGGGAATAGGAAATAGGGAATAGGAAATAGGCAATAGGCAATAGGCAATTAAAGTCAAAAGTCAAAAGTTAAGCGTGTTTCTTACTCCCTTCGGTGTTCTAAAATTACCTATAAAAATTTCTCTCCCTCTTCCCCCTCTTCTCCCTCTTCTCCCTCTTCTCCCTCTTCTCCCTCTTCTCCCTCTTCTCCCTCTTCTCCCTCTTCTCCCTCTTCTCCCTCTTCTCCCTCTCACTCAATTAGGTAATCTTCTAGCCGGACGGGAGTAATTATTACACCTCACAACGGTAGCATTTGGGAAATTGGTTGCGCGGGTGCAGTAGTTACCGGGTCAGGACCACCTTGACCGACTTCAAATTGGGTCATCATTGCATGGTCTTCGTGAACGAGGTTATGACAGTGCATCATAAATTTGCCTTTGATGTCGTTTCCTTCGGGGGTGCGAAACTTGCTAATCACTCGCACTGTCTGGAATTCACCAACCATAAATACATCTTTCCACCCTCTTTCGTAGGGACGGGGTTGTAAACCGTTGCGATCGAGGATTTGACTATGCACTAGATGAATATGTACCGGATGCACCCAACCGCTTCCAGGATTAACCAAATTCCAAATCTCCACGTCTCCTAGTTGGGGATTAGCATCGACACGTTGGGGGTCCCAAGTTCTACCATTAATCAGCCACTGTCCGATGCTGCGTTCAAATCGGAAGGTGCGAGTCCTGGTGATGGGTTGATTTGCTAAAGATTCTACAGGACGCAGTTGATCGGGTATGATGCTATCATCTGGTTCTGAGCGCACCACATCAAAACGCATAATGGTATGGGTACGAGTATCATTATCAAGAGAACCTGTAAAGCCGATGTTCCGTAAGAAAACTTGGCTATTCTCAGGATATTGGGAAAAATCGATAATTACATCGTAGCGTTCTGCCACACCAATTCCCAGGGTTTGAAAGGGAGTAGTTAATTCTACAGGTTCGCTAAGTAATCCCCCGTCGCTGGCAATTACGATTAATTTCTCACCAATTGTCAATCCCTCGGCTTTCTGACTTAAAGCAAGTTGGTAATTCCGGGAGACAGAAGCATTTAAAATCCGGAAACGGTACTTACGATTTGCTACTTGCATGTAGGGCCAAGGTACCCCATTTACTAAGATAACATCTCCGTACAGACTCCTTTCGCTATTGTCATCAAAAATTAATTTACCATCACCTGCAAATCGCGCATCTTGGATAATTAACGGCACATCATAGTTACCCTTGGGTAGAGGTAAATCCAACTCAAATTTGTCTTCCACAATGTACATCCCAGCCATTCCCATATACACATTGTGGGAAGTTAAATCCTGGACATGATCGTGATACCAAAGAGTAGCAGCGCGGTCATTGGGATAAATGTAATCTTTGAAGTATTCGGGAGGAACATAATCAATGGCATAGCCATCATACTGGGGCAGAGATGCCATACCATGTAAATGGGTGACAGAATTAATCGGTCTTCCTTGGGCATCTTCACCTAATTTATTAATAATACGGACAACAGATTGCCGTCCTCCTTCACTACGTTTACCCCCTCGCTGTCTAATTATAGGACCCGGAAACATGCCTTCGTAGCCCCAAATCTCTGTTTTTAACCCCGGTAGAATTTCCCACAAGTCTTTTTTAATGGTCATTTCGTAGTAATCGGTAGTCTGATCACTGCGCACGGGTGGGAGAACTGGTGGAACCTGAAAAGGAAGCTGGAAACGGGGTATTTGTGGACTTAATAAAGCCCTAGCAATACCTGGAAATGCCAAGGGTGACAACAAGACTCCACCTCCAGCTAAACCCAGCTTTATTGCCTCACGTCTGGTAATTTTCATCTGTTTTTCCTATTTATGTATTTTTGTTGTTATTAGGAATCCAGTTTGATTTGTGAAATTACTCGTAGAGACAGGGAACTCTTAACAGCGAAAAGTGCGGTCTTGGGGGTTTCCCCCATGAGCAACTTTTCAAGAGAGGGAACAGGGAATAGGGAATAGGGAATAAGGAACAGGAAACAAAGCAGGTCAGATTATAATGAGTCTTTTCAAAAATCAAATAGAACAGGACTTACGCAACTGGCACAAGCAATGGTGCGCTTCGCGCACCGAGCGCATAAAAAGCTACACAGGAGACATCATAATATCTGGGCGTTTTAGCTGCTCAATTAGAT
>JAAUYH010101999.1_pt1 | contig 11912 bp, 14 predicted proteins | sample 7278061 | NCBI WGS metagenome assembly JAAUYH01 (sample SAMN14350203, study PRJNA611818) | marine sediment metagenome | isolation source: surface marine sediment (0.6m) | place: French Polynesia: Moorea | collected 2018-08 | reverse complement strand
CTCGAAAGGAAAGGTCGCTGTACCACAACCTTTGCTATGCAATGTACTATTCCAATTCAACGCATTGATTAAATCTTTTGTTCATGTTAGCAACCAAGTTAACGTCTCAAAAGCGATATCGACCTCAGGGGGCGCTCGCTAAAGCAGTACTGTACCCAATTCTGTGAGTGCTTCAAGAATTCAAGAAGCGCAGGTAAACAGGGTCTCGTATATTGAGGCTTGTTTCAGTAGATGTGCAGCAACGAAGGTTGTACGTTCGTTCCATGTACTTGACTGGAACATATCGAAATACAGCAATCAATAATGACCTGATATGAATTGAATGGGAAGGAACGCGCGCAGTAGAAAACTCCCCGATTCTAAATCGTTAGTAAGTATGGAGTAGAATTAATGTCACCTACCGATTTGATAGTATTAAAGATTCCGCCGAAATCATGGCTTGCGGAGTAGATTAATCAAAGATGTTGCTTGACGTCATCGATGAATGTAAGCTACGATAGTGATTAATCATGCGTAGGGCATTCTGTTCAATCAACGCAACACACACCAATTTGCCGTATCTACCTAACAGTGAATTCAACAATCACAACTCAAATGTATCACGGCACACAGTACCACCCACAATAAGATGCACTTCATCAACCTTCTAATAATTCTCTCCTTACTCCCTACCATTAAATCTAGTGGAGTCGAAAGGACTAACACGGAGGTAAGAGTGTCTATAAAACTTTGGCGTAAAATCGGCGATGCATTTCGTCGCGGTTGGAACAATTTCAAGCTTCTCTCCAGCCTTCTCTTACAACCTCGTCACACACTTCCTCCGCCAACTCAAGTATCCACCGTACGACACACCGCAATGCGATATGTAGCACTCGGCGATTCGTTCGCCGCTGGATTTGGAAGTGGTGGTGGCAGACTCCCCATCCAGCCCTTCGATTATGATCGCTGCTGCTATCGAAACCGCAATGCTTATCCTTCGGTACTAGCACGTATGTTGAATGTCACTCAGTTCCAGTTTCGGGCGTGTGGTGGAGCTGCCGCAATACGCTTCCCAAACAGCGTTGCTATCCAAATGAGGGGTGCACGCCGCGACGCACAACTAGTTACCGTGACAGTAGGCGGGAACGACATGGGCTACGGCCGTGTATTAGGTGCGTGCTTCGCTAGTATGTTATTTCGACGTCACTGCCTACGCGCGATATCTAATGCGCGTCGGCGCGTCGGCGCGTGCGCACTCATGTACACCACGACATGCGCCAATTGAATACCCTTTTACGCGACTACTTCGACGGGGTCGTACTCTTCACTGGCTACGCGCTGCCGTACGCACCAGATGGTGCCACCGAGCGAATTTGTCTACACCCGAGAAGCGTTCGTGTGGCGCTCAACCAGTTAGTTGCCGCACTGAACGCAGCTATCCGGCAGAATGTCGATAACTTTTTGCCGGTTTCGTTCAGAGGCCGTGAACTGTGTTGCGCGGAATGGCCATACTACATCGATCGCATCAAACCGGCAGTGCGTAGCACACGCACGTGTAGTTGGAGGCGTTATGCAAATGAACATGTTGGTGGGCTTTACCACATTTCCGCGGATGGACAGATGGAGTACAGTCGCGCTGTACTGCGATGGTATCTGAACCATACGCGAACACAGACGCATACACCATAACTCGGCGGAATCCATGCTAAACAGGTTGATTCGCAGTAAGTTAAGTGTGATGTGTGTAAACGAAAACGAAAAGGTACAGTACAAATCGACTATCTTTCGCATCAACATTTTAACATAACATAACTATGCACCTTGAACCACGTTGCCGCCAATCGCACTCTCGTTCGAGGAATTCATCGAGTGACACAGCAGCGGCCTTAGTTCGATATCAGAGTTAGTATTAGTAGAGGTATTATCGGCTAAAAATCGGGCATCACGCTGCTGCAGTGTCGAGTCCATCTCACGCAAGGGAGGAAGACGATTCACCCGGTCGGCGTCGTTGAGTACCGATCGGATGGGTGCGACGGAGATGCGTCTCGATGAGGGCACTACGCGTCGGCGTTCGCGCTCACGCCTAAGCGCTGCACGATACTTTTGCAGGTGTGAGGCGACGTTCTCGCGTGTGAGCGAGCGCACGCCCATGAGCCTGAGGATCTGTTTCGGCACCGCGCTGTCGACGCCCAGCGTGTGCACGGCACGCACGAAGGCGCTGTGCAATGCGTCGGTCCAAACGAGGCGGCTCTTGCGTGGTGGGCCGCAGTCATCAGCCACACGCGCGCGCTTCTCCCCAACACATTCCGGCATATATTCGATGTAGAGCGGCGCGCCGTTGGGTGCGTACGCGTAGGGTGTGGCGTAGACGCGCATCTGGCGAACCTGCGGCTGATTCACGCTCGTCATGGTGATGTGCTGTTGTGCTACAAATCTTAAACCGGTTGTCTTTAACAGCAGCTTAAATTGATGTCGATTCTTCCGGTTGTAGATCATTCGATCGAACGTTGGATGCACCGGGCAGCTATTAATACGGCGGCCCGGGACCGCTCGAACCTGTTGCTAATCGCACGGACGCGGCATCCTCAGCTGGGGGAAGCGAATCGCAACGGATGAATCAAAAGCTAAATTGGATTATGCCGAGGATACTGTACCCACGATTGCTTCGAGCGACATCTCGTCATCTCATTACGCCATCACTCATCTCGACGCAGTTGCTCACACACGAGACATTCACTTCCTCTTCGGTTCACGGCCCAGGAGCGCGTTTCACACGCCAACTTTGCATTGCTTGCTTACAATTCTGCATCCGCACTAGCACCGCCGTGTATCAGGTCTATTCTCAGCCCGAGTTTCGAAACCGTCCGCCATTTACATGAACAATCCGTAGCTTTACAAGTTTGCGCACATCTCAGTCAGTGACAAGCAATCAGGTGTTATACGGTACGCGACCATCCTATTGCACGCCGAACGCGCAACGCCCTTGATATAGGTTTCGGTTAAGCAGCACTATCACATCGAAGCGCTTCACACAGTGCCGCTGTTGCATCGCACCCCCGACCACGTCCAGCAAGCAAGTTGTGCCACGTTCCGAGACCGTGGGCCGATGACCGTTCGCCCATTCGCGCGCGAACGCGATAGCCTCGCGCCTGGTCACACAGCGCGATAGCATTCGTCGGCACTCCACTATTTCGGTGCCTGTAATCACGCTCTCGACGCACTCGCCGCTGTTCGCCCTCGCGCGCGCGCGACCCAGCGTGCAGCTAATTAACTTGGACGGCAAATGGAACCGTCTCATGCTTTGCTCCACCAAACGTAACTGTTCATACGCCGTTTCCGCGCTGATACAACCCTTCTTCGACGGTAACGCACGTGCGGGTACGCATGAAAATAGTAGCGCACCCAACAACACCACGAGAACCTTCATGTCTGCGTCGATGTTGCTTGCTCGCTTGCTTGTCACCGTACCTGTATGTAACCGCAGCAGCGAATATCAATATATAACGGAAATGCGATCGTCCATTTCGTTGTGCTATGCAGGCACTGTCCTTGTTTAACCTACCATTACATACAGGTTTCTAATTTTTTGCGCGCCGTCCTCATCACCTTTTCTCGCCTGCAGACGCCCAGCGAGCTGCACCTGTACGTCGCATACAGCCACAGACATGCAATTCCAACTTTCGTGCCGCACAACAGTGCGTTCTGCACTGTTTTACACTCCACCAACAGCACGCACACACACGCACGATTGTACTCGTACGATTGTGCACGGCACGTAACGCTAAGTTCCCTGTTCACCGTCATCATCCCGCTTCTGCTGCGCTTGCACGATATCTCGCCACTGCTGTGCCCGCGTGCGCTCCTCGGGCTCACCTCGCTCGCGTCGCCGCCGCCGCAAATTGTCGAACAAATGCATAAATCTACTGCTCGACCCATCGACAATAAACCTCGGTGGTGAGCCCCCCTCAGGCCCCGACGCATTCTCCTCATCTGAGGATCGTCCGGTCTCGATACTACGGTCATCTCGTTGCGCTATTTCTGGATCAGGTTGACTTCCACCCGACGGTCCATCGTCGCTTTGATCCGGTTGTCCCGTCGGTTGATAAACCCACACGCCTCCCGTTTCACTTTGCCAAGTCGTCGGTAACGGCGGCTCGTGTGCGGGGCCGTATGATAGGAATCCATCCGCCCTTCGCTTGGCTGCCCAGAAATAGTTTGATGTTCCCTCGGCACTATTTTTACTCGGGCCTGGAGCCGCATGGGCGCCCGACGGACCAGCACCAGGATGCATCCCCGGAACGGGTGCCTGACCATTCGCCTGAGGTTGGCCCAGTACAATTGTCGCCTGTCCATTTGGAGAAACAGGACCATGGGCTGACCCCAAAGATATCAGTCGAAAGTGCTCATCTGTCACCATGTCGGCGAGCGCCTGCTCACTCAAAACATCGTGAGGATGTACATACCATATCTGTGTTGGATCTGCCCTTACCCCACCTCCACGCGCTCCAGCTGCTGCGTGACTGCTTGACGAGCCAGCGCCACCGCGATGCCTTGGATCCGCATGCCGTCCATTGTTTTCATAGCTCTGCATTCCAGCTGCCGGATGATTCCACCACCAACCGGCACTGCCGGCATACCCCGAAGTCTCGGGTCTCGCTTCACTATTCCTGTCTCTCTGCATCCCGGCTTCTGCATGCTGGGTCGATGAGCCGGCACCTCTACTCTGGGTCTGGGCCATTTTTGCGAAATAGCGCAGCCTCAACTGACCGGAAAGCCTTTTCCTTACATCGGCATCATTTTCTTCTTCTTCCGCCGTTCCCCCAGTGCCCTGAGATGCACTTCCCATTGCGTCCCTGTTAGCATTTCCTTCTCTGGGCTGACCTAGGTCATCGCGCAAATCACGACGCTGTCCCGCTGGTGACGCCGGTCCCGAACCGCTTGCTCCACCTCGCGAATGGCGTCTCGGGTCTACCGGCTGTCCCCGAAAGTTTGATTTGTCGCCGTTATCGTATTCGCGATTTTTCGAAGGGTCCATTCGTCCAAACTCTTTTCGCTTGCACGGACCCCAACTCTGCTTTTCACCTCTTAAATCTCAGTGTTCGTTATTCGAAGAGCACCGAGAAGTGCCTCGCGATTAGCAAGTTTGTGGGGATAGTGAACAACATGAAATATCGTTCAAAATTGCTAGTTCGTTTCGAGCAGTTGGCTGCACCTATAATACTGTTTGCACCGCGGTTCTACAGTATCATCGGACGATGCAAGCGATGCAAAACGGAGAAAACACTCACGCAGGAAACCTTCGCGTTGTAGCGCATTGCAATGAGTTAGCAAACATGAATCATTCTTATCAGGGTTAAGGGCAAAATGAATGTTACCAGCATGTGAAGAATGAATAAGAACTTCCAATTCCAAGTTTGTCGCGCATAAAAACCCAGGATAGATGAGTTCATGAAAGGTATGAATCGAAATGATTACTTCAAACAATCAGATACTGCCAACTCGTACTCCTACCAAGGAACAGACGTCTCTTTCCTCATTCACATGGCACTCACGCACCACCAAGTTTTTGTACGCAACGTTCGAATACATCGTAAACGGGGAATGGATCTGTCTGCCGTTACAAAGGATACTTTGAAAGTACATCGTAATCTGGTGGTGGGTCGCCTTCATTCATGAAATTACAAGGCGAAGATTCATCGATTTCATAACTGCACGCGGTGAAACGTTAGAAACATCACACTAGAGTATAACACGTAGAAATTGATTCACATACCTCAATTTATCGCGATACAATCGCATCGCTGGGGCATTGTCGACGAACGTGGTGAGCATGATCTTCGGGATTCCCGCAGCACGCGCGACATCCTCCGTTGTCCGCATAAGCGCAACGCCAAGGCCGCTTCTGCGTGAAGTCTTGGCGACGTAGAGCTCGTACACATAGAGTACGGCCTCGCGGTTCTCCAGGTCATACATGTAGGAAACGAACCCAGCGTTAGCCCCATTGATTTTGGCGATAATGAACTGCTGCGCTGATGCAGTCAGTTCGTTACGCTTCGTTTCTTCGTTCCAGCCCATACTTGAGGAAGTGTACATTGGTTGAAGTGCATCTCGAACACAGCTCAACATCCAATCCACCAGTTCCGATGGTACCTCGCTACTTCGCATCCCCTGCAGACTGTACCCGTCTGGAAGATAGCCTGTTGGTATTTCGATATCCAGTGAACGTGCACGCTCGACTAGCGCGCGCGCGCTGGGGCCGCGGCGACGCCCTCGTCTACGCATCCTTGGGTTCTTGCATAGCCAGCCAAGGATCCCTGCCGCTTAAAAACAATGACAACAAGGATTAACAGTATCAACTAATGAACTAGCGACAATTGTAGGGTTGAGTTGAGCTCCGAACTGTAAGCACTTTTCCAATCCTATCGTGCTCGTTTGCTCACCAGCTCCACCGCTTATTTCCCAGAATGGTGAACGCGTTCTGTTTCACAGCCACACCGCTGCGTTCATCACGGGCGAGTAAAACGAATGTGAGTCGGCGTCGTCCAAGGACCCAGGCATGTTTGAATGATGAGCCGGACAAACCAACCGAGTTATCGCGTCGTGTGTTCAACTCCGGTATTTTGCTTTCCGGTATTGGCACTGCGTGGGTTGGATACCGTATTGTCGTTGGTGATGACTTGAAAAGTCAAGCGTACAAAGCCATACGACGTCGTGTACCGGGACTATTTCCGAGAGAGTCAACTCCTGATGAGCGACGTGGGGAACCGAACGCGGCGTTCGTGTCGGCGTATTTCGATGCGGTTGCTTCAATCGCTATCGAACAATCTCTCATTGACAAGAAGTCGCTTGAAAAAGAGGAATCCGCCGTACGCGAATTGGCGCGCCCTTTGTTTTTTGACGAGTCAGCTAATGTTTCGAAACGACTCACGAATTCGCGATGGCTCAATTTTGTGTTATACGCTCGGCTACACGCCATAGCCGAACGAACCTCGCCACTGCAGCGACATCGTTTCACGAATAAGCTAGCAGAGCGCACGTTACCGTTGTTGCAAGTGCAACGTTTTGGGGTAGGGAAAGATGTGCCGGCCGTCGAGCAATCTGTGAAGGCGGTTTTGAACGCGCTTATCGACATGCATTGGATTTCTGGATACAATATTACAGAAATGGACAGCGGGAGTTGGGAGGATGAAGGGTTTAGTAGACTCACAGTATTCGCGAATGACCCTCTACCGCTGCAGGCGGCACAACTTATTGGAGAGGAACAGTATGCGGAAATTTCCCCGCTTGTTTCGCCCTGGATTACTCACGTACTTGAGAAACAGGGCATCAACGTCAGTGCGGAAGATTATTATCTTGATAATGTCTACCGACCAGATCCCGTGGATTTCATGCCCACTCAATTGGCGACAGAATTGGATCTTAGTGTCAAGTGACGAGTAACACTCTATTAAATGCTCATCTCTTAGACATTGCCAAACGTTACAGAACCTCTTTCATCCTCTCGCATTTGTATCGACAGTACAGCCGCTCCTAAAATTAGTTCGTTCCTGGCTATGTGGTTTTCTGGGACTCTGAATTTATCAAACATGTTTCGAAATATTGAAACAAAGAAATTACCGTAAGTTATTAAGACCGGAATAGCTGTTATTGTAAACAGTAGAGTTTCAGTTCACTACCGTATACTGCAGATTCCTTTTCCAAATACCATGACTTCGAACCCAACATGATATCGCTGTAGATGAACGGCACCCATTGTTTGTGAATCAGTAGCCGTGTTTCAAAAACGAGAACATGAGAAACAAATTCGTCATTCCAAGAACACTTCCTATTACGATAAAAACAAATATTTAATTGAAAAAATTTCTTAAACCTGATAAATATGCTGAATTTCGAGAAAATCGAGGACAGGAAGAAATCGCATTCGACATTGAAAGTATCTCGAAATAAAAAACGCTCTGGTCAATCAGATTAGAGAAAACAATTTAGCCTAATCCTGTAAATTTTCAAACGAAGAAGACTCTATGAGTTTTATTGAATCTATAAGTCAAGGCTAACTTACACTATGCGGCCAAATCGCTGTATTAGTGCCACTGGATGATTCTAGTACTCATGATAAATGCCGTTTAAAGCACCTAAAACACCGTTTTTCTACTAGTACTGGAATGAAAAAGAGGTGCCCATCGTTGCCCACAAGTTTTCACTTCGAGTAATCGTAGTTCTAGGACAGAACATGTAGTCATCAGAATATGGTTTGACGGAACGCGACGGAAATTATCGAAATATAACGAGGTTGTTTTGCAGCCATGTGCGCTAATCCAGTACTGATGAAGGTGAAAACAGAACTAAACGGATTCCATATTAGTTGTGAGTCAATTTTTACTTATCATGGACGATTATTAATAATTTGATCGCTCATTGAATTTGAGAAACTTACTTTCGCGGTAAAGGCCACAGGTGCGCGAATCTAAAATAATCGAAAAGGCTTGTACATTGTGATGATCCACTACATCATTCAGCCCGTCGATGTAATCAAAAATGGGTAGTTTAGGCAGTATAGGCCGCATTTGGAAACCTCGTTTTCAATACGGTGCATTGCAATAAATCTGAATAGTCTATCAAGAATGGAAACCAGTGCACTATCTGACTGCAATATTCTAGGTAAAACTCAAAGAGGTTGAAGAGCATATTCTGAATTTTGCTGAGAGCCTTGATGACCAGGCCTGCCGCATAGTACTTAGCTATGTATGGTGTGATAAAACAGTCGTCAAAAAAGGTTTATTCTTGAGTGCAAATTGATCATCGCTCGGTCGTTAATCTTCTGAAGGAAATGGACGATATAACTTGCATCGCACCAGAGTTCAGGTTTTGCATTGCAGATTTTGCTCTATTGAAGTTACTGTTTCGTAGCCTATTTTGTGATTATCCGATCTCGATTTACGAGTTAAATAAATCTATGAACTGTAAATACAGTTATAATTTTTATGAAAGTTTGGTTGTAAATGTAACAAACATATTTAAGGGCATATTTACAAGCTTTAAATATCTTAATATTTGTAATTGAGTCTCTGATATTGTATTCGGCGGAAATCCCATGAAATAAATATTTGATCACAAATTCAGAGAATATTTGATTGAATATGAAAGATAAACCTTTCACCTCGTCCACAATACGATAATGAGACAACCATTACCCAAGAGCTGATTTTCTAGGCATCTGGGTGGAACATTACGACCTAACAAATTTAAGAATTAGTGATAAATCATATAGGATAGCTATTTGATAAAAGTGTAGGAGTTTTTCGCAGTGCTGCAGAAATTGAAACTGGAGCAAGGCATTCATCAAAAAAAAAAACAACACCGAGAAATCAACAGGCTGTAGCTAAGAGTCGGTATTCATCGTTTCAGCAGAACAAGACTGATTATGACGAAGAGAAACCTCGGTGGGGTTCCGACTATTCGAAAGTTGAATTGGTCACCAACAAGTTTCGAATCACAGGAAATCGACTTTTTTTTGAGAGAGTGAGGACGGATCAAGCGAAGCTATGCGGGTACAGAGCGGAGTTGAGCGTGTAAAGAAGTCTAACCTTCAATTATGAGTCAAAAGTCCTGGCTTTAACTAGTTTCCGTTAAAAAAGACGAGATCCATGCTGCTTTTTGAAGTATTCCGGCGACTCAGAGGGAGTCCAAACTTCCGTGGGATTAGCATAATGATACCTAACGCGTAAACACTATGATATTAGCTAGCATTTGCAGAATATCTTGTGTATACCCAGAGCAATAGTGTAAGACTCTTCTTCTTAGTAGTGACGGCACAGACAGCTGTTTTGAATTCTTTTGACAGGAATTCCTGATGTGGCAATAAAAAATCTCTGTTTTATCAAAATCAATATCCTATGTTTCCTAAAGATAACTATAATTTCTACAGCAAGTCAGAAACAAAACTCAATTAATTTTCTCGGAATAAGACTTCATACGAATGAGCTCCAACGATAAGATAGTAACGACAAGGTTGAATAAATGCGATCACAATGTCCTAATTGAATGTCCCAGAAACTTCAAAACTCGTTTCAATCAATAATTCTGGGTTGAAAAAGCGAAATAATCGGGCCACAGTTTTTCGAGAATGAAAACATGACAAAAGATACATTCAATGAAATGCTTCGATAGTATTAGTGAAAAAATAAGTAAACTATTCGAAAACTAGACTTCTACATGAGCATTGTGAATGAATGCAGTATTTCCTTGGTTTGAGAGATAATTAGACTACGAAAAACACAAAAATTGGTGCGGCGGGCTAGAATTATTCCGCGGCCTGCATTTGCTTCAGGTTCGACACCACATGACTAATTTTTCACGAAATATGGGAAAGATTTCGTGAACTGTAAGTATTTGAATGTCGAGAAAGAGTGCACAACAAGACGTGCGAAATTAAGTCAAAGAAAGCACGTAAAGTATGGAAAATCGCTATAATTTTTTAGTCCGAGAATGTGAAAGTTTCAATATGACGGAAAATAAATAATTGGATTCGTAAATGAGCAAAAGCAAATTCTTATTCGTATGATTATTACGTGCTAGAGTCAGAGTTTTCATCATACAGAGAATCATTGTAGCCTCGTTCCAGCTTTTCGAATTAAGTATTCGCAGTATTTCACTCATCAAGCACTATATTGAATTGTGGTGATCTCAATTCAAATTTTCGATCATGGAGATCGAAATTATTATTTCGAGTTTAGTACACGTGCATCTGAAATGTGACAGATTAATTGGGTTTCACCTGAGTAATGTACTTCTGAAATTTTTTAAAGGAAATATTCTAGCATGACTGTCGGATATATCGAAACGTTGGTTGGTAAATCAGAATTTGGGGTTTTGATGCCAGACAGTAATACAATGCTTATATTAGGGAAGAATTACGTTCTTCTTTGTAATGCACAAAACGAAATTCAACACGTGGCATGTTTTAACGAAATGGAGCTGTTAAAATCACTTCATTATACTACAGGTATTTTTCTGCAGGAAGAAAACTAGATATTATATTTTCCATGAAATACTCGGGAATTTGAATTTCTTTAAAATACAATTGTAATCGAAGATGTGGACTCAAATGCCATGTAAATTGAGAAAATGCCAGTCAAATTTGTAAGAATCAACAAAAAATATTTTAATGCCAGTAAATGATTTCCATTCTCTCTACAATAGCTATTAAGTAAATAAAGCTATGATATCTTCTGTTCACAGCAAAATGTTCCAAATGTTCAATAGTAGTAGGCTGATGCTTTAGCTTCTGACGATGGTGGGAAGATGATAAATATTTTCAGAGACGAAAAGGGGGGAAACCATAGGGTGTTGCACTTTTGGTTTATAATCTAAGACCAATACTGAAGTAGACTGTTAAATTCTGCTTCTATGCGCCGAAAATTGCGCATGATGACTATATTGCTTCAAAAAGACCGTGCTGACCAAGGTTGTTTATACTTCGTCACTTTAAAATGGATTAAATCAGGAAATGTTTGTAATTACTATATGATATTTATCAAACTGTCTTTAGTATTTGAAATATCTGTTCGATTCCAGAACAAACATGCAAATTATAATTCAAATTCTACGTATTACCGCTTCAGAACCGTACCCAGCTTAGAATACGCTCTTAATACTTTACAAAATCATCGAAATCGTAAATATTCTAACTCAACAACTGAATATACAATTGAGGAATTAAATACAGGTTCGTTATTTTCCTGATAAGATTGGATTTTCTTGTCGATAACTATGCACGCGGTTTTATAGTAAGCACAGATGGAAAGTAACGGGTGTTAGAGGTGTCAGAATTGGTTAAATTCTGCTCTATTCAAACTACTGAAATCAACTTCAACCTGTGAACGTTTTGCAATTTAGGAGTGAGTAATTCGTTTCTGTAATGAATTCTGATTTAT
>JAAUYH010056371.1_pt1 | contig 11912 bp, 13 predicted proteins | sample 7278061 | NCBI WGS metagenome assembly JAAUYH01 (sample SAMN14350203, study PRJNA611818) | marine sediment metagenome | isolation source: surface marine sediment (0.6m) | place: French Polynesia: Moorea | collected 2018-08 | reverse complement strand
GTACCGTGGATACCAAAAATCTATTGTCATTTCTAAAGGATTATAGTAGTAAAGAGACCATAGATCGCTTCGTTGTTGGGGAACCCAGGCAGATGGATAATCTACCCTCTGAGTCAGAAGAATTTATAAAACCGTTCGTCAAAGTGCTTGGCGAAACATTTCCGGGGATACCCATTGAACGACAAGATGAAAGATTTACGTCAAAAATTGCACAACAAAGTCTCATTGAAAGCGGTGTTGGTAAAAAGAAACGAAGAGACAAAGCCTTGATCGATGAAGTTAGTGCCACATTAATTTTGCAGGCCCATCTTAATAAATATTCAGAGTAATGACATTACCAATTCTGGCATATGGGGATCCTATCTTACGCAAGGTTGCCAAAGAAATAAATAAAGACTATCCAAAGCTCGATGAGCTCATTTCAGATATGTATGAGACCATGTACAAAGCTAGTGGCGTAGGACTGGCCGCACCACAGATAGGGCTTCCTATCCGATTGTTTGTCATTGACACCGGACCATTTGCCGATGATGATGAGTTTACAGAGGCAGAGCGCACTATTCTTGAAGATTTTAAACGTGTGTTTATCAATGCCCAAATGCTCGATGAACAAGGCAGAAATTGGAATTTTAACGAAGGTTGCCTGAGTATACCTGACATAAGGGAAGATGTCTCTAGGAAAGATACGATTACAATCCGATATGTGGACGAAGACTTTAAGGAGCATACTGAGACATATGACGGTCTTTTGGCCAGAGTAATACAGCACGAATATGATCATCTAGAGGGGATTCTTTTCACCGATAAGCTTTCCTCCCTTAAAAGACGTCTGCTGAAAGGTAAATTGAATAACATTTCCAAGGGAAACATAGAAGTAGATTATAAAATGCGTTTCCCAGCTGTTAAAAAAGCGAGATCATAGCCCGGATTAAAACAAAATTTCAATCTTTGCCCAAATTTAAAGGCCTACAATGAGCTTGGATAAAATACTCTCTATTGGCGGTAAGCCGGGATTATACAAACTACTTACTCAAACCAGAACAGGATTTGTCGCAGAGTCACTTCTAGACAAGAGGAAGATCAGTGTTGGGATGCACAGCAATGTCAGTTTACTTACCGAAATTGCGATTTACACTCTTGAAAAGGAATTACCCTTGAGAGAAGTTTTTGCGAAAATCAAAGAGAAAGAAAACGGAGGTAAAACATCGGTTGGACATAAGGAGAACAAGCTAAAACTTGAAGAGTATTTTTTTGAATTAATACCAGATTACGATGAGGATCGTGTATATGCCAGTGATATAAAAAAGGTAATTCAATGGTATAATTTGCTGCACGATAATGGAATTACCGAATATGAGCCTTCAAAAGATACCTCAGAAGAGTAATAAGTCCGAGGCTTGCCGAACAAAATCCCGAGAATTACTAATACTAAAAGATATACTAGTCTTTCGGTATTTCGGTGAATGTATATTTGCTTACTTCCCAGTCGATTAGCTCTGACCTGTAAAAATTTACATCCATCCTGTCCAGGAAAGGTGCCTGGCGGCCAAGGCGTTGCCTATAGTCCTCCCAGCTACGGTTCTCCGGTAAGGTCCAGCTAAGTTCTGAATAACCAATGACCCTGGGGAATGCCAAATATTCCAATTCGCTGATATTGCTTATGGTTTCAGACCATAGCGGTGCCTCAACGCCGAGAATATCATCCTTCTTTATTTTGTCGGTGTATCGCTCGGGGCTCCAGTTATACGCGGTATCTACGGGGATATAGGCTGCCCAGTTGAGACCGTGTTCCGATTCAGTGTCGTATTTCATATCGAGATAGGCCTTTTTAGCGGGTGAGATGATAAGTTTCATGCCTTTTTCAATAGCTAGTTCTGCATTATCTTCACTGGCCCAAAACTGTGCGATAGAACTGCTGTCAATATCTGCGGTTGCCACTTCATCCCAACCGATCATTTTCTTTCCGTGTTTTTGCACAATTTTTTCAACCCTATTAATGAAATGGACATAGTCCTTAGGTTTGGTAGCATGACTTTCATCACCCCCAACATGAAAATATGGTCCGGGTGTTATAGCGGAAATTTCACGGACCACATCATCTATAAATGAGTAGACTGTATCTTTTCTTGTATCAAAAGTGCTGAAGCCAACCCGAGTTCCTTCATATAATTTTAGCGGTTTGCCGGTGCCGTCTAAAAAAGGATAGGAAACAGAGGCTGCATTGGTATGACCCGGCATATCTATCTCCGGAATTACGGTCATAAAGTGCTTCTCAGCATAAGCCACAATTTCTTTGTAGTCTTCCTGCGTAAAAAATCCTCCTGATTCACCACCTACTTCCGTACTACCACCAATTTCCGTGAGTTTAGGCCACGATTTAATCTCTATGCGCCAACCCTGATCATCAGAGAGATGAAGATGTAGCACATTAATCTTATAATATGCTAGTAGGTCTATATATTTTTTGACGTCTTCAACACTAAAAAAATGACGTGCTACATCCAGCATAGATCCTCTGTATTCAAAGAAGGGTCTATCTACAATACTTCCACTAGGTATGGCCCATATGGGCTGTTCGGCCAGGGTATCATTGCTACTTTCCGGGATCATTTGTCTTAGTGTTTGCACGGCCCTGAACGCACCTTCAGCTCCACCGGCATTGATTATCAGGCTGTCACGGCCAATAATGATCTGATATGCTTCTTCATTGTCACTATCAGCCCCGGCCTCTTTATTTATAAAGATCTTGCGTTCAATTCCGGGTGATTCGGCCTCATTTACGGGCAATACCAGACCTGTTTTATCCCTTATCTTCGTGGCTAGAAACTCACCTATTTCGGCATAAGAGGAATTATCTTCAGCAGTGTATATAGCGGTATACTGGTCCAGACCAAAGGCATCTCCACCAGGGATTAAACTTACGGGCATAGGTATGAAAGCTATCTTTGACAGATCGGTGGGAGGGTATTTTATCTCGGGTTTATTCACGGTATTGCAATTGTAGCCAAGCCCCAGAATTACTAAGACCATACTGATTTTGATTAAAGGTATTCTTTTCATTTTTTTTCTTTTATGGTGTGAATTCCTTGATGACATTGTACCATATATCGTAGCCTTTCTCATTCATATGAAGGCCGTCCTCGATAAATAGATCTCTTTTCAATTTTTTATTCTCGAGCATGGGATCCCAAATGTTGGCATATTCCATTATTGGGTCCTTTTCGCACATTTTCTTTAATTTCCGGTTGAGGCGCCTGTATTTGCGTCTCAGATGCCAACGGCTTACACTGGGTTTGGCACTTATGATCACAACGGAATTGGTAGTTTCCTCTTGTTTGATCCTGGAGACTATTTCACGGGTAACCTTGAGTATTTCTGCCGGCTTTTTCTTGGCTTCGATGTCATTATCCCCTTCATATATAAATACTGTGGACGGTTTGTACTGAAGGACTAATTCGTCAAGAAATGCTAGTAAATCTGTAGATTCTGAACCTCCAAAACCAGTATTAATAATTTGATATGAAGGGAACCTGTCTTGTAAGTTTTCCCATAGTCGTATACTGGAACTTCCAGTAAAAACCAGCGTTTCTCTGTTGCTGTCCCATAGTGTATCATATTTCATTTGGATTGACATAACGTCCTCTTCAAAGCGTTGTGGATCTTGAGCCTTGACATTTAAAAGGATAGCTGTCGATATGAGGCAAAGAAGATATTTGGTGGTGTTCAAGGACATACTCTGCATTAGTGGGGATTGTATTCTAGGATCTCCTGCTGGTATTTTAAAGGCTGTTCTTCCGAAAAATGATCAATAATAAATATGATGGCTGCAAAGACAAGAATAATTCTTCCTTCCAGTATTTCACCTTTGCACCAACTGATGGTATGGTCAATGGATTCCATAGTATTGTTCGTTTACATCAGTTTGCTCCATGCAGCTGGTTTTTCATGTTAGCTGCTCTTTTTCGTAACCGTTTAATAAATAATTCCCAACGACGTTCAATTTTTTTTGTGCGATGTTGCTTGAATAAATTTAGCCAATTAATTAACACCGTATCCCCCAAACCGTCAATGACAACAAGATAACCCTCTTTCTCAGAAGTCTTTTTGTACAAAATATTTCCAGAGTACATATCGTGATTAAAGATGATCTGTTCATCCAGTAGGGATTGTTTCAAAATTCTAAGATCTGATTCAAAACCATTCAATGGAATCCCTTCCTCCAGATACTCCAATAAGGATTTCGAGATATTGCCATCGAAATCACGGACAAGTTCAAACATATGACCTTTTCCATAGTTAGTTTCAATTTCCCCATAATAGCGAGGAATACTGTTAAAATTGGTATTTTTTCTTTTGAGGTGAGCCCGGTAGAAATTTAGCTCACGAATGGTTTGCTTTTGATCTTCTCCATGAGTGATCTTTATAGCGATATCCGGGTCTGCAGGGTGAACATAACACTTTCTCTCCTTGCCACAGCCCACAAGATCGGTTTCTTCATCAAGTATTATCTTACGCACAGAAATTAGTTTTTGTTGTTAGGATACTGAGCTCTTATATCCGCCAAGAAGTTTACTTACTGTGGTATTTTAGAACTGATAATTTCCTCTGCTAACGCCCATTCATAAAAGCGGGATATCCAGTTGTCAGAAGGTAGTCCTTGTCGATCCATTCCAAAGCCATGGCCGCCTTTGGAATACATATGCATCTCTGCTTTTCCGCCATCATCTAACCATCTGGAATATAATCTTACACTGTCGGGTGCTAGTAATAGTGGGTCATCAGAGGCGCATATAACAAGCAGGGGTGGCATCTCCTCTGGGATCTCGTATTCTCCTATTACGGTCATCCAGGCATAAACAGGTACGATGAAGTCAGGTCTATTGGCATCTGTTGCATTTAATGTCACTCCCATAGTAACAGCTCCGCCGGCAGAAAATCCCATAAAACCAATTTTTTCCGGGTCCAAATTCCAGCGTTGAGCGTTTTCACGTACGTAAACGACCGCATTTTTACCGTCTTCAATTGAAAGTGGCAATACAGGTAAAACTTTTTCTACAATCTTGTCCTGTTCCTGCATCACCTCATTCACACCGTCTTCGCCGGTTGGGAGCAGTCTGTACTTCAGCACAAAAGCTGCAATACCTTTAGAGTTGAGCCATTTTGCTACCTGGTTGCCCTCTTTCTCAATTGCCAGAGCAAACAAACCTCCTCCGGGCGCGACAATTACTGAACTTCCATTTGCTATTGAAGCATCGGGTAAGAACACTTCCATTGAAGCCGAGGAGACATTGGTCACAACAGTGGTTTTCCAATCACTGGAAAAATATTCACGTGCCTCACCTGCCCATTGCAGAGAAGAATTATTAACATTTGGCAATTCAATAATTTGTTGACCAAAACCAAATAAAGGAAGTGCAATTAGAACTGAGAGTAAGAATTTATTGTTCATAGATAGATTTTTAGACTTGAAGTTATACAAAAGTAGGCTAATTCCTATATTTATCAACCGTTACACCCTAATTGTGTTTCCAATTTTCCGGATCTTCGGACTCGTTTGGTGAGAGCCCCAATACATCACCCTTTGTATTAACACCTAGTCCCAGGACGGTCCTGTTCACGTAGTTGAAATAACTGATAACCTGATTCAATTCAAGTATTTCTCCATCGTTAAAACCGTGAGTACGCAATGATGTGATATTTTCTTTATTCATATCTGACAGAGACAGAGTAAGTATTCTTGCATATTTAAATCCTGCTATTTCTTTAGGGGAGAAACTTCCGGAAAATTCCTCCTTTTGTATGGCTTCCCAGATTTTATAAGATTCTTCAGTGCCTACCAGTCTTTTAATGCCCTCTAAATGATGATCCACACAATATTGGCATGAATTAAGATTACTCACATATACACCTATTGATTCAAGGTAGGATTTTGGCAGGCTATTCCCGTAATGATGCAAAACACTCTTGTAGAGTGTCATATGACCTTTCAATGTATGTGGCCTGAGGCTGTGAATTAAGAGGACATTATCTATATTTCCATCAGGGCCCTGTACCTTTTTATAAATATGCTGCAGATCCTCGTCAGCTTCTTCAAAACCAATCCTTTTTATCCAACTCATTGCCGTGTGTTTGCTACAAGATCACTGGCCTTAACCTGATTGTATTCAGTGAATTCATAAGGCTCCCTATCAAGGATCTTTTTGGGAATATGATCGAGCAGATCCATAAAGCCCTCTTTTGATAACCCCTCAATAAATTTAGCGTATTCCTCAGTATCCGGATTGACTTCAAAGTATTTGTGGTACATTTTTACGATAGACTTCAACATGGGGAGGTACGGACTTAATTCTGTAGTAGTGGAAGCCGCCTCACTGTCTACCCAGGCAATACCTATTTTGGATATTCCCAAAACTTCAATTAAAGCAGTTCGTAGTAACAACTCTATATCAAAAGCAAACTTTTTTTCTATCAACTCATCTGTTATTTCAGGAATAATTTCAGCATCAAAGGCCTTAAAGCCACATTGAGTATCAACAATATCACCCAGGTTAGGGATGAGTCTTTTCCAAAGGTAGATGAAGAGTTTCCCGCGATTATTACGAGAACCTTCTTTTATGACCACTGAATCTTGTTCTCTGCGTGAGCCTATGGCCGCGAGTTTGCCGTTTTCTGCAATTGGTTTCATTAAGAGACCGAGTTGGCCTAAATGTGTTGACAGATCGGCATCAGTAAAGGCCACAATATGATTTTCTACTCCAAATTGCTGTACGGCATCCCACATAGCGAAGACTATGGAGCCACCCTTTTGACTGTCATCGGTTGAAGATAAGGCCTGCACAGGTTTCAAACCGTTGGTGATAGCATCGGCCAAAAATAGCACCCTGGCCTTGTCACCCAGACCTTCATTCTCAATGATCTCCTGGGCTATGTATCCGCTATTTTCAGGACAGCCGTCATCTACAACCGTTAGATTCCACTCAATGTTTGATTTGTCCTTGAAAAGCCAATTCAATTGTTCTACCTTCTTTACAAGAAAGTTTTCACCGTGCGGATGTTCATTTTTCGTTCTAATCCTGTTGTGTTCTTTGTATACAGCGAATACTACAGATACTCTTAAAGGATTAGTATATGAGTCTATAATTAACTTGGATCTAAGAATTTTAAGGACCAGTAAAATAAAAATATTCGTATCATCATTTTCTTTTAATAATTCTGGTTCCAGCTTGTCAATATCGCTAATGCTGATACCCAAGTCCAGTAAATGATCAGCAGCCTCGTAAACCGCTTCGGCATGTCGTTCATCAGTAAGGTCCAGTTTAGTAGGTCCGCCAGCCTTTAACCGGACTACCACAGAATTGAAATTAGAATTTGGGATCATACTGCCAAATATTAGTATTTTGGGTTTGTTATTATATCTGAAGCGAAAGATAGTGATTTTACAGGCCTTGAGATATGCTCGACTTATAAATTGAAAATCATTTTGTCAATTGCTTTGATAACGAATAAATTCACTACCTATGAAACGCCACTTCTTTCATTTTATAGGATTAATCATTATAATTTTCCCTGTAGCCTGTAATAGCGGCTCAAGTGATGGTGAGATATTATTTACCGAAGAAAATAGAAATTGGATAATTTCCGGAGAAGCTGAATGGAAGTTTGAGAATGAGGAGTTAGTAGGGCTCGCAAAGGATAATTCAGGATTTATAATGACACAGAACCCCTATGATAATTTTTATCTCGAGTTGGAGTTTAAACCTGACAGCACTATCAATTCGGGTGTTTTCGTACGTTGTACAGAAATGGATATCTCTGCAATTGAATGCTACGAAATTAACATTTGGGATGAACACCCTAACCAGCAGTGGAGAACAGGTGCAGTGGTTGGGCGAACGGAACCCTTATCAGAAGTCTCCACATCAAATCGATGGAATACTTATAAAATTGAATGTTCAGAAGATCGGATCCAGGCCTGGATAAACGAATCGAAGGTAGTCGATCATAAGGATGACACACTAAACAAAGGTTACATTGGATTACAAGCGATGGGTAATGGTACAATCCGTTTTAGAAATGTGATTTTGAGATTAAAAGAGGAAGGGCAACAATCCTCTCCCTAAGCCAAAGATGAATAGCGGTCAATAAATCTCTTCAAGATCTTTTTTGGTTCCGGAGTATCAATAGTACGCATAACCTTGGCTAGTTCATCTGCTCTTTCCGGATCAAAGTAGCCATAATTCTTATAGATATCAATCCGAACGATAAACTCCTCAGCATCTGCTTCCGGGTGAAATTGAGCTGCGTAGATGTTTCTTTTTAACCTAAACATCTGTATTGGACAGGTATCAGATGTCACCAGCAGTACTGAACCAGGGGGCACGTGATCACATGCTTCTTTATGACCAACCATAACTTCAAACTGATCGGGAAGTCCTTGTAGCAGCGGATCTTTCCGGCCATCATCGGTGAGTGTAACCAGGGCACTTCCTATTTTCTCGGCGTATTTTCCAGTAATCTTTGTGCCGCAGTACATCCCCAGTAAACCGTTTCCGGAGCAGGCCCCAAAGAATGGAAAATCTGCCTCTACCACCTGGTCGAAGAGGTTCTCAAAAAAATTTTCAACATTTTTCTGAACACGAGTCTTCTTATTTTCCGCGAGGCTGACATCGAAAGGGCTTCCACCTGCTATAATGGCCCAATAGTCTTTCAGGTCTATTGTAAGGCCTTCGTGTTGCTCAACCCTTATTCTGTGCAATGCATCATCAGAGATTTCACCCACCTTTTTGATTGCTTCGAACTCGCTGTCTGCCGCTAGGTCTTCAGGACGCATTTGAAGGATCAATAGTTTTTTCACGCTTTAACAAGGATTATTTATTCATTTCTTGTGAGGTAGACGCGCAAATCTATTGAATTCCGCCCACATTTAATTGTGCAATCAGGTGTTCACCAATATCATTCATTATTACCCAGCCAACCTGGACCACGGATCACACGGCCCGGGAAGGCTCCAGTGTGTTCGCCTTTTTCTAGTACCTGTATACCATTCACAAATACGTGTTGCATTCCGGTGGCATATTGATGAGGTTCCGAGAATGTAGCGTTATCCTTTATGGTCGCCGCATCAAACAAGACAATATCCGCGTAATATCCCGGTTTCAAGGCTCCTCGATTTTTTAGCTTCAAATTTGTGGCCGGCAGTATGGTGAGCCTATAAACGGCCTCTTCAAGAGGTATTATTTGACGATCACGGACATAGTGACCCAACAATCGGGCAAAGGAACCATAAGCCCTTGGATGTGTACTTTGTTCCAGAAAGATACCTTCATTTGTATAGGATCCAGCATCAGAACATATTGCCATGTAGGGAAGTGCCAATTTTTTTTCGATGTTCTCTTCGGACATTGAAAAATAAACTACCTGAATACGACTGTCGTCTTCATAAATAAGATCCAGAGCTGTTTCCTCTGGTGAGGTACCCCTCTCTACCGCTACCTCCCGGAGGGTTTTCCCTATATTTTCCCTCATTTCCTTCTGGCGGAACCCTACCAACAGTATCTTTTCTGCAGGTACATGAAAATCCATTTCTCCTAGGATTTTATTTCTCATCTCCGGTTGTGCGATCAATTCCATGGTTTTCTTATGACCGCCTTCTTTTGCCCATTCAGGTAGAATAACATTAAGTCCGGTAGAACTGGCATTGTACATATACATATCTGTAGTAATATCAAGACCTTCGCTTCTGGCATCATTGACCATTTGAATAGCGCTGTCCAGTAAATGCCAGTTGTCCGTCCCCGAAGCTTTGAAATGATAAATCTCTGATCGGATATCGGCTTCCCTTGCAATAGTGATCAATTCCCTTACTGCTTCCAGAAGTTTTCCTTCCTCATCACGGATATGTGAAATATACATGCCTCCGTATTCTGCCACCACTTTGGCCAATTCAATTATCTCATCCGTAGTGGCATGGCCGCTCGGAACATAGATGAGCGAAGTAGACATCCCAACAGCACCTTCTTCCATCCCCTGTCTGAGTAGGCGCTTCATAGTATCTAATTCGGCTTCTGTCGGTGGTCGTTTTTCAAGTCCTATGGCATAGGAACGCAGAGTAGCATTTCCAACAAAGGAAGCTACATTGGTTGATATTCCTTTAGACTCCAAATACTCCAGATATTCTCCTAAGGTAGTCCAGGTTATATCGTATTTGATATGTTGTTGAGATTCTTTGAGGTATTCTTTCATTTGTTTATTCAGAGGCCCCATGGATGATCCTTCACCCATGACTTCAAGGGTAACACCCTGGCGGATATCTCCCTGTGACCTACCATCTTCTATCAGGGAGACATTTGCCCAGCTGAGCATATTTATAAACCCGGGAGCAGTTGTTAATCCAGTAGCATCTATTTCGATCTTACCCTTTGCACCGCTGAGTGACCCTATGGCAGCAATTGTATCTGCGTTTATGGCCAGGTCTCCTTTAAATGAAGGTTTACCAGAACCATCAATTATTGAAGCATTCCGGATAAGGACATCATAGGATTCACCAGATGAACATCCGAATAGAACCATTGTTGATAAAGTCAGTATACCAAGAAATTTAAGTTTCATATTTGTTTCATTTAAATGGTCGGATAACTTTTAAAATTACTGTAAAAAACGAGTTTATCAAAGATTCCAACTTTGTACATTTGCCCAAAATACACCGAAATGAATTCGAGAGAAGCCCAACTTCGAGAACTGGATAGATTGCTTACAATAATGGATGAATTACGCGAACAATGCCCCTGGGACAGGAAGCAGACAATGGAGAGTCTGAGACATCTGACTATTGAGGAAACATATGAACTAGGTGACGCGATCTTAGATAAAGACCTGGATGAGGTAAAAAAGGAACTTGGAGATCTACTTCTGCATATCTTTTTTTATGCAAAGATCGGTTCGGAAACCGGTGATTTTGATATAGCCGATGTGGCTAGTGATATCTCGGAAAAACTAATTAACCGTCATCCGCATATCTATGGTGATATTGATGTTACTGATGAAGAAGAGGTTAAAAAGAACTGGGAAAATATTAAGCTTAAAGAAGGTAAAAAAAGTGTACTTCAGGGAGTGCCAATGAGCTTGCCAGCATTGGTCAAGGCCAACCGTATACAGGATAAGGTAGCAGGAGTTGGATTCGACTGGGAAAGACCTGTCGATGTGCTGGATAAAGTTCGGGAAGAACTCGGTGAAATTCAGGAAGAGATAGATAAAGGTAATCAGGCCACTATAGAGGAAGAGTTTGGCGATGTATTATTCTCACTAGTGAATTATGCCCGGTTTCTGAAGATCAATCCAGAAAATGCCCTGGAAAAGACCAATAAGAAATTCATCAAAAGATTTAAATATCTCGAGAATAAGGCCACTGAATCGGGCAAAACGCTCAAGGAGATGACCCTGGCAGAAATGGATACATTTTGGCAAGAAGCCAAATCGTTCTAATTCTTGAAATAAAAGGGGATAGAAGGTATTCATTACATAATTTCTGAGTTAAAAAATATAGTCGTTTTCTAACTCCTTTTGTCGACATGGAAATACTATCTTAGCGGCTCTAAATTTCCCTGTCCATTGCTAAAAGCATACACCAAAGAATTCAGGTATAACATCAGTCTGGCGGTACCGGTCATTACCGGTATGCTCGGTCATACCTTTGTGGCTTTTGCTGACAATATAATGGTGGGTCAGCTCGGGACAGCAGAACTGGCCGCCGTTTCTCTGGGGAATAGCTTTATTTTCATTGCCATGTCGCTTGGTATTGGGTTCTCAACAGCAATAACACCGCTCGTAGCAGAGGCCGATGGAGCAGGGGACAAGGCTGCTGGTAAGAATGCGCTGAAACACGGTCTGGTCTTATGTACTTTGTTAGGAGTATC
>JAAUYH010232243.1_pt1 | contig 11914 bp, 10 predicted proteins | sample 7278061 | NCBI WGS metagenome assembly JAAUYH01 (sample SAMN14350203, study PRJNA611818) | marine sediment metagenome | isolation source: surface marine sediment (0.6m) | place: French Polynesia: Moorea | collected 2018-08 | reverse complement strand
CACAAATTAAAAAAGTAGATGAAATAATAAATACTAAAGTAGTTGAAAGTAAAATAGAGCGAACTTTAGCAAAAGATTCGCAGCCAAGCTCGCAAAAGCAAGAGAATGTTTTAGAAACAAGTTCACAACAAAACGAACTTAATTGGTTAATTCTAAAAAATACTTTAATTGGTTGTTTGGCGATCGTTTCAGGCTTGTTAATTTTTGAATTCGTGCAATATCAACTGTTTATTAGTAGAAACCTCAACTCTCACAATAGTTCTCAAAACGATCCTACTCCCAGCCCAGCAGAAAAAATAGATCGATTGCCTCAAAATCCTCCTCCTGAAATCGACAAACCAGATCGCCGTTTCCAAGATGTCAGCGGAGTGCCGAGGGGAACGTTTAATTATGGTGGCAGCAATATCTGGGAAACAATTCGCACTAAAACCGAGCCAGAGATTGAAGCAGCTTGGCCCGAATTTAAGATTCGCTACGTCACCCATCCCATTTTTCCAAAAAGTTCTGCTACTGCAGTAGATATGATTTTAAAGCATCAAATTGCGATCGCTCTATCTTCACGTCGTCTCAAAAGCCAAGAAATCCAACAAGCACGAGCTAATAACGTGCCTTTAGAACAAATTCCCGTAGCAATCGATGCAGTAGTATTTACAGTCAATCAAAATCTCGGCATTAACAGTTTGAGTGTGAGCCAACTAAAAGATATCTATTCAGGCAAAATTAGCAATTGGCAAGAAGTTGGCGGCCCCAATTTGCAAATAGTACCTTATTCTCGATCCGCGCCAAAAAGCGGTACGGCTCTATTTTTCGTCAATAACGTTCTCGATCGCCAAAATTTTGGCGACAATGTCAAGATAGCTGCCAATGTCAGCAGTGGAATCGATTTAGTCGCCAATAACCCAGGAGCAATTTTTTATGCTTCTGCACCCGAAATTATCGGTCAATGCAAAACTAAACCGATTGGTTTAGCTCGGGGCAACTCGGATCGGTTTATTTTCCCCCATAAAAATTATCGCTGTACGAGAAATCCAAAAGAGCGGCTCAATATAGAAGCGTTTCGAGATGCTAGTTATCCTTTAACCCGCTATTTGTACGTCATTATCGAAAAAAACGCCAATATAGAAACTCAAGCAGGCCGAGCCTACGTTAACTTGCTATTGAGTCAAAGAGGACAGGAATTAATCGAAGAAGCCGGTTTCGTCCCCGTCCATTAGATAAAAAAATTGAATCCCCTCAAGGACATAAAATCCACGATTTGACGATTGAATTAATTAATCATTAAAGTCGATTGATTAAGTTGTATTTATAGATACAAAACAGCTTAAAATAAACAAGTATAGTTGCAAACACAAAAGTTGGAAATAGAACAACTTCAAATTTAAATGTCATTACTGCAGTTCTTCAAGCAAAATAAGGGATTTCTCTTTTAAAAAGATCGGGAAAAGCCCACTACAGCAATAAAAACAGGAATCGATCGCACTCAGTGGTGTAAAAAGTTGAGATTCGCGATCGCAAATATTGTTTAATATTTCTTGATACTGAATTTACAGTAAGAGACAAATCTATATTAAAAGTTGTTTATCCAATAAAACAACCAAGTAAAAAATAATCGAATCCTAGAGAGAAAAATTATGAAATGCGACTCGAGAGTTGAGAAATCTTGTTTATCTTTTGAGGAATTTTTAGACTGTCCTTTTTCGGGTAAGTATTTCGTTTGTTGTGCCGAAGCTAAACATTTAACATCAGAATCTTATGCTTCACAATTTGACGGAAGAATTGTTTATTTGAGAGTAAAAATTTTGCTTTATTTAGCCGATATTTTTCGTTCCCTGACCATGAACGAAGACATAGCGGAATTAGTAAGCGAAGAGCGATCGCATTTAGGTAAAAATAAAATTAAACAACCAAGACATATTTATCAAAAAATTTCAGCCACTTCAAAAACAAAAATTGCTCAAAAAGAATAGTTTAAAATCGCAGCAAAATTTTTATTTTTTTTCTCTTGCAAGACAGGAATCGATCGATATTTAAGAGCGATTGCCAAACAGAAACTATAGCAGAAGGCAGAGGGATTATGCTTAACATTTAAGGCTTAAGCCTCTCTTAAATGTCCTAACCAAAACTCGTACTGCTATAGACTAAAGAGCTAACAACCTTCTCGTTTCTGCGGCTGCTCTTTGCATTGCTGCTTCGGGGGTCATAGTATTGCTTAGAGCTGCACTAAGATATCTTTGTAAAATGTCAGAAGCTTGAGAATATTGAGCGATCGGAGGGCGCAAAGTAGAATTTTCTACTATTGTTAATAATGTGGGATAGTGACTGTATTTTGCGGTAATTTGAGGGTCTTTGAAGAGGGATTTGCGAGTGGGAACGTAACCAGTTTTTAAAATATACTTTTTCTGAACCGCTTCGCTAGTAAAAAATTTAATTACTCTCCAAGCTGCATCGGGATGTTGGCTAGTTTTAGCAATTCCAAAACCCCAACCACCCAAACAAGCACCGCCATTATAATCTGGAGAGCTGACCATTGGTTCGATCGCAAATTTATCTTTAATCGGGGAATTGGGTTGAGATGCCAGGGCATAAACATAAGACCAATTCCGCATAAAAGCAGATTTACCGGCGATAAATAAACGATGAAGATCTGGTTCGATATAAGTCGTTACTCCTTGAGGAGATAAACTATCGGCAATTGTGGCGCGCAAAAACTTCACCGCATCGATCGCATTTTGCCGATCCAGTCCGACTTCTAAAGTATCGGAATCGAGCCAAAAACCACCATAACCGGCGAGTATTTCGACAAATACGGCCGCAAGGCCTTCATATTGCTTGCCAGACCAAAGATAGCCCCAATCAATCTTATTTTCTCGATCTTCGATCGCTCGAGCGATCGCAATCAATTCAGCAAAAGTTTTGGGGGGTTGTTTGTCTGCTTCGGCTAAAATATCGCTGCGATAATATAACATTCCGGCATCGGAACGAAAAGGAATCCGATACAATTTATTTTGATATTTACTTGCCGATATATCTCGAGGCAGAAATTGAGCTAATTCCGAACTAGCAAGGCGATCGTCTAAAGGCATCAGCCAACCTGCAGCCGCAAATTGAGCAGTCCAAAAGATATCCATATAAACTAAATCGTAAGGGGAATTACCCAATAAAAAAGCAGCAGTATAGAGATCTTTAATGCGATCGCTAGCGTTGGGAGCTTCAACAATTTCTAAATTGAGATCGGGATTTTTTTGATTGAATTCTTTAACTAAAGGTTGTAATTGGATCGCTTCCCGGGCTTGAATCAGAACCGAAATTGTCTCGGGTTGACTCAAAGCCGGCAATACTCCAATATAGAAAATACTAACTAAAAAAGTTAGCAAAAACAGGATCGATCGCCGGTATTTTTTTAAAAGTATCGTGTCAGTTGGCAAGACAAAAGCCTGGATGTAACTTATCATTTTCCTTATCGATAAAAGCGACTGCGATCGCTGCGACTGTAACTCCCTCTTCCCCTTCTTCTGGGCCCGCTCCCTAATTCACTGCTGACTTCAGTAAAGACATCTCGCTGTAAATAAGGATATTCTCCCACCCAAAGATCGTATCTCGGTAGAAACGCATCAGTAACCTTAGCAATTCGAGTCAGATCTGGTTGACGGGATAAAAGCAATAATTCAGCAGTATCGCCACGACGAATATTTTTGTGGAGACGGTTTAATGGGGCTTGAATTAACACGGTAAATCCAGTTTCATCGCCAATTTCGAGATTGATCCGTCTTTCTCTATTTTCAATAATTACCAATTCTCCGCGCTGGTTTACATTTTGTTCTGCGCCGATCGCCTCTTCAGTAACGAATACATCCAATACTTTACCCTGCCAAAAACCACTGTAGGGAATGCGACGCAAAGCTGCATTGCGAAGACTAGCCTGATAAACTGGGGCCCACAACCAATACAGTCCGCCGATCGCCCCGACAATAAACATAATTCCCGTACTTCCAGAGCCGAAAAGATTGGCGAGAAAGGAACTAAGGACGATCGCAATCACAGAAAAGATCGATCTTCTAACTATATCGGAAAATTTACCCCAATAACGAGCGTATTGAGGTGAAGTAGCGATTAAGGGTACGATCTGCTCGAATTTTTCTCGAGTTAGGGGTATCAACATATCTCTGCATTTTGATAATCAATAAAAGGTTGCAACAATAGGCTTTTTCTAAAAATAGCTTTGATAAAAGAAGCGAACAGGTAATAAAAAACAAGCAGCAGGAAATAGATTTTCTCCGTTCCCTATTGCCTTCTACCACCCGCCAGAAATCCAAAGCTCCATATCTTAAGGATAATCTCCCTGGCACTTATCAGCCGCAAACCCTAGTATTGCTATACTTGACTTCTGTTAGCTCTGATGCCAAAAAGAAATTAAAGGATCTTTTCTAAACCGTAGATTAAAGAATTAAGTTCGGTGACTTTGCGAATTGCTAAAATAACCCCCGGCATGAAAGAAGCGCGATCGGTAGTATCGTGGCGCAAAGTATATATTTGACCTTCAGAGCCAAAAATCATCTCCTGATGGGCAATCAAGCCCGGCAAACGGACGCTGTGGATGCGAATATTTTCTTCTGCAGTTGCCCCCCTCGCTCCTGGTATTTGTTCTGTTTCTTTTACTTTTTGCTGATTGTAGGTTTTACCCATTTCTGCGAGCATTTGGGCAGTTTTAATTGCCGTACCGCTCGGTGCGTCTGCTTTGCGATCGTGATGCAGCTCGATAATCTCGACATGATCGAAGTATCGCGATGCTTGTAATGCTGCTTGTTGCATTAGAATTACGCCGATTGAAAAATTAGGGACGATTAAAGCTCCCGTATTCGCTTTTTCAGCAAAATCTGCCAAGTCTTGGATTTGTTCGCTATTCAGGCCCGTAGTCCCCACCACCGGACGAACTCCATAGGCGATCGCCGTGCGCGTATTTTCATAAACTGTTTTTGGGTGGGTAAAATCTACCATTACCCCTTGAATTTTCTCTTGAGTCGCAATGACTAGCGTTCCTTGTAAGTCATTAATAATCGGTATTTCGAGCGGTTCGATTCCCGCTACTTCTCCCGCATCTTGACCCATAAATTGCGGATCGCGATCGACCGCACCAATTAAGGTCATACCTTCAGCATCAGTAACTGCTTTAATCACTTCGCGGCCCATTTTACCTGCCGCACCGTTTACTACTACTGGAATAGGAGAGTCGTTTGTCATCTTTAATTTATCTTTTGTTTTGCTTAAATTATTGCTAGATCCGGCCTCCACTGCAAGTAAAGATCCTTTTTTGAATCGACCTGAGTTTTTATGAGGTTTGCATGGTTTATTCTATGAGGTTTATTGGTTAACAATATTTTTGAGACAGGATAATATCTATAATGTCATTAAAAAAATGTTTTCTATCAAACAAAAGAATCTGATTTTTTTAACCCGGCACCCCAAAAGAACACTTGACTTTTTTAAATAAATTGCGAGCTAACATCTTAAATTTAGAGGTTTTGGCGATCGCAACTAAATTTACAAATATTTTCTTTCCAAACAGAAGATATTGAAATCCACCATCAATAGGGTTAAATCAATTTCGATGATAATTAAACAAGCGATCGGACACAGGAATATCACAAATACAAGCGAGCGAAATGAAATTCCAGCAAAATTGACTCAATATTGGCTCTCTTTATTGAGTCAGGAAGAAGAGTCGCTCGAACCAGCAGATCGAGAAAGTATAGTTGATTGGTTATTAGGAGAATACTTCAATCGAACGATTCATCAAACCAGCGATAGTTCGATCGATTCGCAAGCTAAACTGTGGGAAATTTATTTTCAAGCTCTTAATTATCGCTACAGAATTTTGCAAACAAGATATTTAGGTGTTAATCCCCATAAAGCATATCGCAATCTAATCCTTCGTTTTAGTTCGATTCCGATTATTCGCCACAAACTGCAAGCTTGGCTCGAGCGAACTCGGGAAAAAAATCGCTTAATCTTAGAAGTTTTAGAAGAAGTGATTCAAGAAATGCTCGAGCGCGATCGCTACATTCAAAAACAAATCGATTTCATTGCGCGATGTACTGATAATTCGATTTTAAGAAATAGTTTATTATTAACAACTGTCGAAGAATATTGTTTGCGACCAATTCGCGATCGACCTTTACTATGTTACCGGATTGTCAATTTCATGGTCGAGCGAAATCGAGGCGGAATTACCCATATTCCAAAAAATAAAAAATTACATTTTATCAGTCCCAATGCATTGCCAAAAAATCCCGATTTATTACTCGATTTCTTTGATTATCAAGCTATTTTAAAATATTCAGAAAATAACAAAAATATCGAACAAAATAGATTAAGAATTAAAGTCATTCAAGAATTCGAGAGTTATTTAGTCGATAAAGTAGGAATTTTAGAAGTTAAATGGTTGCGGTTGTACCTTCAAGATTTTTCCCAAAAAGCAAGTGCTAAGGTTTTAAATTTGCCGATCGGACAAGTTTATCGCTTGCGAGAAAAAGTTGCTTATCACGCTGTCAATTTTGCGATTAAAGAGCAGCCAGAGTTAATAGCTGAATGGCTAGAAATATCTCTAAAAGAGCATAATTTCGGCTTGACCTACCAGCAATGGCAGCAATACTGGCAACTCTTAACTCCCACTCAACGAGAATTAGTCGAGAAGGTAAAACAAGGCCGCACCCTTAAAGAAATCTGCAAAAATCACAATCTAAAAATCGCTCGAGTCACTGCGGAATGGAGTAAAGTTTATTTTGCCGCACAACAATTTAGAAATCACTGAATTACATCCAATTAAGATTAATTCTGTTTCGAGTTATTACGTTTTGGTGAGAATAGGCAATAGGCAATAGGCAATAGGCAATAGGTTATAGATTCATTCGGAAAATCTCTCTGTAACATTATGTTAGGGAATTGATATAAAAGATAATTTTCACAGCCAAAGGAGCAACATTGTTAAATAATCATTTTTACCAAAGCAGACTGCAGCAAGAATGTAGATTGTCTTCTTTTACTATAAATTCGATAAGGCCCAATTTAGCCTGAGAACAGGCTTTAAGTAATTAGACAATAAAATATCAAAAATATCGATCGAATATTCTTGAAAAGGAATACTATTTAAGTAGAATTGCTTAACTTTTAGCTATATTAAATTCCAGTCCCAAAAAAGTAAATAAAATTTAGTATGGACGCATCTCAAAAACCCACCGCAAGCTCAGAAGTTCCCTCCGAATCGGGACAAAGCAAGCAGCAACAATCGAGTAATAATATCAGCGATCGCTCGACCCTAATTATCAACAATCCAGAACGAGAACCGCAAAAAAAAGTAGATCGCTACTGTTTAGATCCGACCATTACCTCAAAACAACAAGCAGCAGAAAGATCGACCCTAATTGTCGAACCACCACCACCAAAAAGCAAAAGAAAGCCAGATTTATCCTTAAATAACCGACTAGTAGAGTATTTTCACAGTCTCAATAAAGAAAAGCTCTGGGATGAATTATTAAATCGCTTGTTGAAAGGCAAAATAGGCAGAATTTATCTTAAATCTGGTCGCGATTCTCGTTCAATTCTTTGTTTTGAAAATGGACTCAAACAACTGTCGATCGACAACGTCGATCGCGAAGCGTATCAATATCTGATCCAAAAATTGAAAAATCTGAGCAATTTACCAGCAAATCCAGTTGAGAAAGTCAAAAAATTTGAGATGCAACGATGGTACAAACAAGAGCGGATCTTGCTTTGTTTTCAGCTCCGTCCGGGTCAATTTGCCGAAGAAGGGACTTTACAAATACTGCGGGGTCAAGCCTTAACATTTTACCAGCAGCAGCAAATGGACGAATTAGGTCGAGAAGCTTTAAAATTATCCCAACAATTAGAGCGCAAGCTAAAACAGATTCAATTACGCAGTCGGATTAACCCTCAACCGATCGATAGTTTAGCCGAGTTAAGACAAACTCAGCAAAAAATTGTCAGAAGTTTTCAGGCGATCGAACAAGCAATGAATTCTTAAAAAATTGTAAAAATAATCCTCCAAATTGTCTGAAATAAGGAGGATTTTACTTTATTTTAAATTTTTGTTTTTAAGTTTTTAAAACTTACTTTTCTTCAGATTTTTCGGGGCCAATAATATTTTCTTTAATAGATCCTAATTCAGCCCATAATTCTTGTCGAGTAGATCTGCGCCAAAGATAGCGAGCCACAAACCAACCGGTATAACCCAATCCTACTAACTCAAATAAAGGAGCTAATAAAGGAATATCGTTAATTGCATCTAAAACAGCTAGAGTTAAATAAACTGAAACTATGGCTAAAGTTCCGTATCCTAAAACAGAAACTAAATTTTTATAATTTGAGAAAAATTCAGTAAATGTTTGTGGAAACGTATTGATAAAATCGTTAATCGGTTCGATCGCTTCTTGCCATTGTGCCTTATCTTGACCCACGGGAACTAAATCGCCAGCCGCAGCAGTATTAATATTAGCAGTTTCTTTTTTCTCTGCTACCTGAGTCTCGAGTTTTGGAGTTTCAGATTCCATATTTTTCTATCCTTATCAAAGTATGGTGATTTTATTATTTTGTCAGTCAATATTTTGAGAATATTTAACTGACTTAATTTTGCCCATATTATCAAATGTTTGCAATCTTTTCAGAATATTTTAAAAAGATTGTAAATATTGCTCTAATTAGCCACCAAGATAGGTTGTTTTAGATTGTTAGTATCTTCATCTTTAGCTGAATTGTCGCAATAAATTTCGCAAGAATTATTTGGGCTTTCTATTAATTTTACTTTATTGAGTTTTGCTCCCAATTTGAGAATTGGTTCTTGTAGAGTTTTAGCAATATAAAAAGCAATATTTTCTGCTGTGGGCACGACTTCAGCAAAATAAGCAATATCTTTATTAAGAAAAGTATGATCCATCGGTTCGACAATTAAATCGTCGATCGCTTGTTGCAATGCCCCTAAATCGACTAACATTCCCGTACGAGGATCTATTTCTCCGCCAACGGATACTTCTAAATGGTAGTTGTGTCCGTGACCGTTAACGCGGGCGCATTTGCCGTAAATTTCGGTATTTTCTGCTAAACTTAATTCTGGTTTGGCAAGGCGATGAGCGGCACTAAAATGGGTTTTAACGGTTAAAGTAGCTTGCATATTTTTTCCTTGATATTCTGCCCAGAGTTCTGGATGTTCGTATAATTCAATTTTGACTAAAGGTAAATGGGGGGCCAATCGATCCCAGATCGCTTTTGAGATATGTTCTGTGGTTGGCAAAGTTTGTTTAAATTCAGGCCAAATCTCGTTTAAATAAGCGTAATCTAATTGAGATGTAATTTCTCGTTTGATGACTTGCTTGACATAAGAAAGATTTTGCACCATCCCATACTCATCCAGTTCTCCAGCAATGGAGACGTAAAGGACATAGTTGTGCCCGTGTCCGGGAAAATTACTACCAGCCCCAAAAATTTTTTGATTTTCCGCTCGATCTAATTCTGGCAACCAGTAGCGATGACTCGCCGAAAATTGCGCCCGACGGTTTATGATGCATTGCATAGTGTTTATAACTAGATTTCGTAAATTTTAGTTAAATTACGTCTCTATCCAGGATAAACGATATTAAACTCCTTCGCTTGGCAAGGGCGTGGATTGAAACGAGGCAAGAGGCAAAAATCAAGAAGAGCTAAAAGATTCGTAAGATCGATCTCTAGCATTATTTTGGGGAATTGGTATAATTCTTGTCAAAGGCTCGGAAATTTAATTTTAGTAAGAAGCAGCAAACGCCGATGCCGATGCCCTGGCACTATCTGACAAACTCCAAGCAATTCTAAACATTTCTTGACCCGTATGCAAGCAACGATCGTCGTAATTTTGGGTAAAAAATTCTAATTCTTCAAGACCGTCGCCAATGCGATCGAGGCAAAAATAGAGATTGGAGGCGATGTTAGCAAATTTAGCCGGATTGGGTTGAGAAGATAGGGTTTTTTTGGCGCGATCGAGTAAAAAACGACATTCTTTGAGGTATCTAATAAAATCATCCATTAGAAGATCGTCAAAAGGATCGGCTGAGAGGTCATCGATGCGATCTTTAAGGGGGTTGAGAATCAGTAAAATATTTCTATTAACCGGAAAATAAACTTGCTTGAGCCATTGGCTTTGAGCTGTATTTTTCTTTTGAACTTGTTGTTTGGCTTTTGCGTAGGTTCTTTGCGCTTCAGCCGTTCTGTATTGTCGCCGACTCGCATGGTAATATAACTCGCGATTGAACAAGGAGCGATCGTAACTGTTTCGCTTTTGCGGATCGCTGAGGATTTCGTATGCTGCATTGATCTCGACTATTTTTTCGCGATCGGCTGTTTCAGAAAGGGTATCGGGATGAAATAATTTAACCAGCCGCCGATAAGCCAGCTTTATTTCTTTTTGACTGGCTTTTTGGCTTACTTCTAAAATTTGATAGGGGTTTATTTTTGCTGACATCTAATTCGCGTTTGTTAATGCTAACCTCGATTCGTCTGGATCTTGAAATAGAACCGTACTTAAATATCTTTCGCCAAAACTTGGTTGAATTGTAACAATTATTTTATCTTTGTTTTCCGGTCTTCGTGCTAACTTGACCGCAGCACACAAAGCCGCACCCGTAGAGATTCCAGATAAAAGACCTTCTTCTTTAGCAATCCTTCTACCATAGGCGATCGCCTCGGAATTTGTCACGGTAATTACTTCATCAATTAACATGGCGTTGAATACCTCGGGAATGAAACCCGCGCCAATACCTTGAATTTTGTGAGGGCCTGGCTTTCCTCCCGAGATCACTGGACTATCTGCTGGTTCGACGGCGATCGCTTTTAATTCTGGTTTGAGTTTTTTGAGTTCTTCAGCTACTCCGGTAATCGTCCCCCCAGTGCCGACTCCAGCCACAATATAATCGACTTGTCCGTCAGTATCTTCCCAAATTTCTTTGGCGGTAGTCTTTCTATGTATTGCTGGGTTGGCAGGATTTTTAAATTGTTGCAACATATACGCATCTGGCAAACTGGCAACTATTTCTCTGGCCCGGGCGATCGCGCCTCCCATACCTTCTATACCTGCGGTTAATTCTAATCGCGCACCGTAAGCGGCTAACATCGCCCTTCTTTCTTTGCTCATCGTGTCGGGCATGGTTAAAATCAGTTGATAGCCTTTTGCTGCTGCTACCATTGCCAAACCGATTCCTGTATTTCCCGATGTCGGTTCTACTAAGACGGTTTTTCCGGGTTCGATTTTACCTTCTTGTTCGGCTACCTCGATCATGTTTACCGCAATCCTGTCTTTGACCGAGGCTGCGGGGTTCATTCCCTATTATTTCATCAAGATCTGCCCGACGCAACCTTCTGCTTGGGGGATGCGATTCAATCTTACTAAAGGGGTTTTACCGACTAGTTCGGTGATATTATTGGCGATTTTCATTTGTTTGTTTCTAAAATATTTCGGGTTTATACTTTATTTAATTTACCCAACGTAGCGATCGCTTATTTCTTAAATCTAATACAAGATTTTCTGTCATTGTTAACGATATTTCATTAAAATCAATCTTTTATAAAATTTTTAGCTTTTGGCTCGGTAATTAGTCCCTAATTTGCGTCCATTCTCATTTTTTTCAATCGTCTTTTTACTATTTTTTAAGACAGTTTTTCCTGGGTTCTTAAAGATATTTTTAGAAATATTAGAAAGATCTAAAAGAATTGATTTTTGTAATTTTTTTGACTGTTATCACAGGAAAACAAGAGTATTTGCTTTAATAGCTGGTGCTGGTTTCTAGCCGTTATAAGTTATTGGTAGCACGAATAAGTTCGGGAATTTGTAAATTTTTAGACATAATATTTCATGAAATGCGATCGCTTAAAATTTACT
>JAAUYH010111225.1_pt1 | contig 11917 bp, 10 predicted proteins | sample 7278061 | NCBI WGS metagenome assembly JAAUYH01 (sample SAMN14350203, study PRJNA611818) | marine sediment metagenome | isolation source: surface marine sediment (0.6m) | place: French Polynesia: Moorea | collected 2018-08 | reverse complement strand
CTTCCAGTCCAAAAATTGCCAGAGTAGTGATGTTAATCTTGCCTCCGTTTCCCTGTTCGGCATTGGCAATAATATCGTTATTTTGATTGGGAAAAGCAACTATCGAGCCATGATCAGCGTTAATGGTGACGTTACCACCATTAGCATTTTCTAAGGCTCTTGCGGAGATAAAGCTATTGTCTCTTAGGGTGAGATCTTCAGTAAGTTGAAGATGGATATTGCCACCTGTACCCACTGGGGTTGATGCTAACAAGGATGCTCCATTTTCCAAAGCTAAAGAGTTGGCTTTAATAGAAAGAGCACCTGAATTTCCTTGTCCCTCACTCTGTACTGATATCTCTGCATTATTTGTAAGAGATAGGTTATTAGTAGCGGTAATCTTCACCGAACCCGCATTCCCTTTACCTCCTGTAAGAGCACTAACAAAAGCCCCATTAGTCAGAGTCAGAGAACCAGTGGTAATGGTGACACCTTGTGCGCCTCCTACTGCTCCGGTATTGACTCCACTGGTAACACGGCTAAGAGTACCATCAATAGTAATCGTATCGTTGGCAGTAATATCTACTAAACCGGCATTTCCTTGAGCGTTTGTACTAGCAGTAACTGCCCCCCCATTGGTCAGAGACAGTGAACCAGTCTTGATAGTGACACCCCCAGCATTTCCTTGACCTCCTGTACTAGCAGTAACTGCCCCCCCATTGGTCAGAGACAGTGAACCAGTGGTAATGGATATATTCCCGGCATCTCCTAAAGCTTCACTTTGAGCAATCAATCCCGCCAGATTATTTACCGATAGGGAGCCGCTATTAATTATAATGTCGCCTCCATTACCCATCCCTTTATCGAATGCAACCAGGCTGAATACATCACTGCCACGTCCATCAAAGACAACATCGTCACTAGCATTAATAATCACGTTGCCAGCGTCTCCCCGTCCAAAGGTAGCAGTAACTAATTGACCAGAATTAAAATCAGCAATTTTTGGCTCGACCCCTGTTACTAAAAGGGAATCCGTGTCAATGCGGATATCACTACCACTACCTTCTGCTCCTTTTTCCAACCTGCTTCTAGCAAAGCCGCCATCAAAAATAACTGTATTGTCTGCGTTAATGATTATGTCTCCTGCGCTGCCTTTTCCCCCAATAATCACGCTAGAGTTCAATTCAGCGTTATTAGTCACTGACAGAGATTCAGCATTTATGTTAATACCACCACTACTGCTTCCCTCTATTGGCGACCCTAAAAGACTTCTGACGAAACTTCTTTCTTCGATAAATTCATTATCATTGGCATTAATATTGACCGAACCATTGGCATTAATATTGACCGAACCTGCATTCCCTTGACCAAAGTTACTAGCATCAACTTGTCCTCCATTGGTTAGAGTCAGAGAACCTGTATTAATGATGATATCTCCAGCATCTCCCTCTGCTCCTGAATTGACCAGACTAGTAGCAGCACCACCATCAATGGTGATGGTATCGCTCGCGTTAATCTCTACTGAACCAGCATTCCCTTGACCTCCTGTACTAGCGTCAACTTGTCCTCCTTTAGTCAGAGTCAGAGAACCAGTGGTAATGGTCACCCCTCCAGCATCTCCCACTGCTCCTGAATTGACCGTACTAGTAACACCACTAGGAACACCACCTGAATTGTCACCATCAATTGTGATGGCATCGCTAGCGATAATTTCCACCGCACCGGCATTTCCTTGACCAAAGGTATTAGTAATAATTCGTCCTCCATTAGTCAGAGTCAGAGAACCCGTAGTAATGGTCACTCCTCCGGCATCTCCCACTGCTTCAGGAGCGACCGTACTAGTAGCACCACTAGGAAAACCACCTGAATTTTCACCATCAAAAGTGATGGTATCACTCGCGGTTATCATCACTGAACCCGCATTCCCTTGACCAAAGGTACTAGCCTCAACTTGTCCTCCTTTGGTTAGAGTCAGAGAACCTGTATTAATGGTGACATCTCCGGCACTTCCCACTGCTTTAGGAGCGACTTGATTTCCAATACCACTGTCATCAACAGTTACATTATCAGTAGCACTAATCGTAATATCTCCAGCTTGAGCTTCAGGAGAAGTTGAATCTGCTGTTATTCCCGCTCTGATACTACTGAAACGAGAATCTCCTGCTTCAAGATTTAGATTGCGAGCGTTAATGGTGATACTTCCGCCACTTGTACCCCTGACATCCACCTTCGCCGCATTACTCAAGGTGATATCGGCTTGAGCTACATCTTCAGGAAAGCTCAAACTCCCATCATCATTAATACCGACTCTTCCTCCTACGGATAAACCACCTAATTCAATGTTTCCGCCACTTGCAGTTGTATTCCCAGCTTCAAAATTAATATTGCCACCAACTAAAGTAAGGTTCTCCCCTGGTGCAACTTCTAACCCAACAACATCACCTGCGCTATTTTTTACAGTAGATCTATTTACAATTTCCCCTGGATTATCCCGAAAATTTATACCAATGGGGATACTAACTTTTAATAATGGTGCTGCTTGAGGATTACTAGCACTAAATTCTGTATTGTCTTCAAATAACAAACTATCTGCGGTACTAGCAAAAAACGAACCACCAAGATTGAGTCTGGCATTTGGTCCGAAGATGATGCCGTTAGGATTGATTAAAAATAGATTAGCCGCACCATTGGCACTGAGTAAACCATCGATATTAGAAATATTACTACCTGTTACCCGACTGAAGATATTGGCAATATCCGCCGCATTATTAAACAATGCCGAACCCAATGTAGGGACGGAAAATTCATTAAAGCTATGAAATAGATTATCACCAACGCGATCTCCTTGATTAATTTCAAAGTTATTACTATCAACATTAACTGTAGTATTTGTAGTGCCGTCGGGTGTAACTTGTGCGACCGTAGTTAAAGGAATTAAGCAACCAAATATAGCTAAAGATAATGTGGAGGAGAAAAAAGAAATTGAAGCCCGTTGCATGACAATTGACTCATAATATAGTTCTACCCAAACTATAGATTAGATTACTTTGTCGCGATTAAATCAAAGTTGATAAGAGATTATTTTTAATATTTCTTAAATATTTTCCCATTCATCCCGAGTAATGTTTGCCTGACGGAGAATACGAGCGAGTAAACTCTTACTAATAACTCCTCGATGAGGATTGGGGATAAAAAGTTTAAGTTGCCCTTTAACCATATATTGATGATTGCCACCAGCTTTCGGTCCAGAAAAGCCTAATTTCTTAAGATTACGTATTAATTCTTGGCGTTTGATTGGTTTAAAAGGTGGCATTATGCAACTTCCGGCTGAGAATTTAAATCGATATTGTCTATGACAGGTAACTGGTGTTGTAATCTTAATCCGAGAATAATCCAGCCTTCTAAAACCTCTTGTAATAAATCTCGACACGCCTCTAAAGTTTCGGCATTGGCATACACTCCTTTACATTCTTTTATTTCCCCATAAAACGTTCCATCTTCAAGCAGTTCATAAGTAGCTTTGTGCATTGCTGTTTGTATGTATTTTGTTATCATGCAAGTCTTAGCTTTTCTCTCTATTTATAATTTATTAAGCTAATGGGAATTTTATCATTTGTGTTAAATTTTTTATCTCTGCATAGTTCCTAACCCGTATTTTTGTATTACTATTAATTTCAGCGAAGATTGCTATTGCTAGCAAAAATTTAACGGATCTTCGATTTATCGGTATGGAGTATTGAATATCCGAATATGAATCAAAATGATTTATTATCTCGCTGTAAGTGGAATTTATTATCGGCGATCGCATTAACCCCTGGACTATTACTTACTAGCCAAAAAGAGGCAGTATCGGCTAAGAGTATCCCTGACAAATTGCTAGAGCAAGAGTCGGATGCAGTCACTATTCCTCGTCAGAAATTACCAAGCAAATTATTAAATAAGCCAACCTTAACTCAGCTTCCCAATCCCATTCCTCCCAGAAACATAGAACCGCTAGAGATACCAAAAGAAGAGCCCCCACCAAAACCACAACTTCCTATAGAACAAAACCCGCCCGAAACCCCTTCCCCACCAGATACTCTCCCAATTCCTCAAACTATTACCGTCAAGAAATTTGAATTTGCAGGAAATACGGCATTTAGCGATCAAGAATTAGCAAAAATAGTTGCCGAAATTACCAACAGACCGATCTCCTTTGCCGAATTATTGCAAGTAGAAGAAAAGATTAGAAACAAATATACAGCCGGATGTAATGAAAATGGAGAGCAACCTTGCTACATTAACTCTGGTTCCTTTATTCCCGCCAACCAAACCTTTGCTAAAGATGGTGCAATAGTCCGAGTCCAGATAGTCGAAGGAAGCATCGAACAGATTAACATTACAGGCTTAAAAAAGCTTAATCAAAACTATGTGCGGAGTCGATTACAGAGAGGAATATCTCAACCTTTAGAGCGAGAACAACTTTTAGAAACACTACAAATACTGCAACTCGATCCTTTAATCCAAAACTTTTCCGCTAATTTAACTGCTGGCACTCGCCCTGAAAAAAGCATCCTAGAAATTAAGCTCATAGAAGCCGATTCTTTCGCTGTGGAACTATTTACGAATAATGGTCGCTCCCCTAGCGTCGGTACTTGGCGCAGAGGTTTTCGTGTCAGTGAAGATAATTTATTGGGCATTGGAGATAGCATTTTTGGCGAATATACCAACACCGATGGTAGTAACAGAATCGATTTGGGATATACTGCCCCCTTAAATGCCAGTAATACAACTATTAACATTATTGGGCAAATTAACGATACAGAAGTTATCGAAGAACCCTTCGATCGCCTTGATATTGAGGGAAATTCCTTTAGAATTGAATTGGGTTTACGCCAACCAATCTTGCGCACGCCAGAACAAGAATTGGCTGTGGGGCTATCTGGTTCTCGTCAGGAAAGCATCACCAAACTTTTAGGACGCAACTTTGCGATCTCTTCAGGAGCAGATGACAATGGATCGACTCGAATTTCTGCCCTGAGATTTTATCAGGAATACACTAAAAGAACGCTTGAAGATGTCTTTGCAGTTAGGTCTCAATTCAGTGTAGGGCTAGATGTTTTTGATGCTACGGTGAATGAAGATCCACTTCCTGATAGTCTCTTTTTTGCTTGGCGAGGGCAAGGACAGTATGTGCGCCGTTTAGCCCCAGATACCTTAATAGTGCTGCGTTCCGATTTCCAATTAGCAGCTACTAATCTCGTTCCCCTAGAACAAATTAGCATTGGTGGGCCAGAAAGTGTCAGGGGTTATCGTCAAGATGCTATCCTCACTGATAATGGCTTTTTTGCTTCTGCTGAGGTAAGATTGCCAATTCTGAGAGCAGAGGGAGTACAAGGGATCCTGCAAATCGCTCCTTTTCTCGATTTTGGTGTGGGCTGGAATGCTGCCGAAGTTGAAGATCCAGAGGAGCAGACTTTTGTAAGTTTAGGTTTAGGTTTGCGGTGGCAAATGGGAGATGATTTTTCTGCTCGGCTTGAATATGGTATTCCGCTGATAGATGTTGAAGATACTAATGAAACATTACAAGAGAATGGTCTGTATTTCTCTATCAATTACAGTCCTTTTTAAAGGATCATACTCAAAAATCATAGAAGTATCTTAATACGATCGCTTTAGGACAAGCTAACGGCGATCGCATTTAAGGATGAAAGGGTTTTAAGTGGGTGCTCCTGTTGGAATAGGAGAAGGGTGATCGCTTTGAGGAATAGTGCGATCGGCACAAATCATCAAAATAATAGGTATTTTAACAGGAGGAAAAACCATGAAACGGATTCTGGTTATTATCGCGATCGCTTTTGGCATTATTATTCTCACTGCCCCAGATGCTTGGGCGCGGGGCAGAATACATGGGGGATGTTGGTGGGAGTAGTAGTTCGCGCTGCCCCTACATAAGCTTTATCTCCTAAAAATTTTTGTTCGTTGGAAAATTTGGCTTGTTGTTGACGAAATAAATTAATGTCACTAGCTGGACCTCTTTCTCCCACAGCAACATCGATAATATCTTGCCCTAAGCGAGCAACTAATCATTGAGTTTTTAAAAGTATGAGACCTTTGTTTTCCTGAAAAAAACTTTTTCTGCTCTTGATAGTTCTTGGGTCTTTGTCTGTCTTGCTCTGTGCTATCTACTAGTAATTCAATTTCCTCTATATTAATACAGAAATTGTATGGAATTTTACTATGTCCTTTTGATATCGTAATCGGGATATTTTTACTTAAAGTTTCTGCTCATTTTTATTAAGTTTTATCGTCAGAAATTAATTATAGTTCCCGTCTATTAGCTGTGTTGCGAAATATTAATCGCATCATTCTAGTTATTTATGCTCAGCATATCTTGTTAATCATAATGATCTGGACTACTATTTTCACAGGAGGTAGCTGGCAAGTTTTCTAGTGCCGTTGCGCGGAAGTCACCCACCCCTAACCCCTCCGAGGAGGGGAAGTCAAAAGTTTTTCATAGCAAGAGTTTCAAGCTTTTCAAATGTTTGTTGTATTTGCCTCCAAGTCCACTAGTGAATTTAAATCTTCTATCATCTATGTTACCGATCTTTAAGCAGAAATCTTGAGAAATTCATCTGATGCGGTAAGATATTTCTTATCAAGAAGGATTGTCGAATTTAATGCTTAGAAAAATTTTTTTTACTCTTCTTAGTACCCTATTGTTAATATTAGGAGTCAAACCAGTGCTAGCAGAAACTGTATTAGAATCTGTAGCTCGTACTGGTAAATTAGTGGTAGGAACTTCTTTTGATCTAGTGCCCTATGCCTATTTCAATCAACAAGAAGAGTTAGACGGATACTCCATCGATATCGTCAAGTTGATTCAAAAGCAACTAGAGGAGGAACTAGGGAAACCTATTAAAGTAGATTTTGTTGAGGCTAATAATCTCACTGAAGTTTTTCCTAAACTAACTAGTGGTGAAATTGATATTGCTTGCAATAGAGTCTTTACTTGGGAAAGAGACCGCTATGTTGATTTTACGATCAGATATGGCTTGTCAGGTATTAGACTTTTAGTGCCAACGGGAAAGACATCAGATTCTTTTGCCAATAAAAAGATTGGGATTCCCCCTCTGACCTTTGTTGAGGATGCAATGAAGTTAGCTTTTCCTCAGACCACCTTTGTACCCATGCAAACCCTGGCAGAAGGGGTTGAAGCTCTTAAAGCAGGAGAAGTTGATGCTCTAGCTGGGGATAGTGTAATCCTAGATGGAGTACGCCAGCAAATCGGTCCAGATGACTATGAAATCTTTCCTCAGTTAGCTGAAAATCCCTATGCTCGTTATGGAGTTGCTTGCATGGTTCCGGAAAATAATTCCGGTTTTCTCAATATTGCCAATTATGCGATCGCCAAAATGATGGAAGGTTATCTCGTAGGAGATCAACAGTCATTAGATATTGTAAATAAATGGTTCGGGCCTGAAGGAGTTATTGAAATTATCGACCCAAACTTAGTTAAAGAGTTTTATGAAAATACGATTATTAATCACGAACAGATTCCTTTTTCTAACTAAATAATTAGTAATTCCAGAATTAGGATGACAATTATGATAAGGAGTAGATCTTGAAATTAACGAAAATTACTTGGATTAGCTTGATAGTTACTTTAGCAACCCTAAGCTCTCCAACCAAAACCAAGGCTCATCAAGTTGAATCACTCCCTACTAACAATGCTCAAATACTTGAAAGTCGTTTGGCAAAAATTGCAGCTACTCTTAAAGAACGAGAGTCTCAAATACCTGCATCTTCTACCTTGAAAAAAACTTTAGAAATCGCTGGTGGTTGGGGAAAAGGGCCTCGACGCTCTTTTGCCGATGGGCCTGGTGGAGGTTTTGTTAACAGAAGAGGTTGGGGTGATGGCGGTGGCTTTTTAAATCGTCGTTAATATTGAGTAACTTTTTCTAACTTAATGATTAGTGGCATTACTGATTTAAAATATGAATTAAAAAGTAATACGAATATGTCTCTTAGGGTTTAGCTTCAAGCTATTAGCTTTTTGAGAACATATGTAGAAAGTGATAAATTTGCTTGTCATCGCCTGATTCAGCAACTTCTGATTAGTAATTGCAGAATTAGCCTGACAATCATTACCAGGAGCATATTTTGAAATTAACAAAAATTACTTGGATTAGCTTTATCGTTGCCCTAGCAACCCTCAACCTTCCTCTAAAAACTCAGGCTCATCAAGCTGAACCACCCCCGGCTCAAACTTCTCAAATGCTTGAAAGTCGTTTAGCCAGAATTGCCAATACTCTCAAAGAACGAGAGAGTCAAATATCTGCGTCTTCTACTTTGAAAAAAACTTTGGAAATTGCTGGTGGTTGGTTCAAAACTTATCGTGGAGGTTTTATTAATGGTCCAGGTGGAGGTTTTGTAAACAGAAGAAGATGGCGTGATGGTGGTGGCTTTTTAAATCGTCGTTACTGGTGAGCGATTTCCAGTTATCATTGAATTACGTTATATTACACTTTTTTACTTATTAATCATATTTAAAAATGGCACTCTCTCAAGCTCAAATTTCAGCACAAATTCCTGAAATCAAGCAATTTGGCCCTATTAACCTTGTAGTAATTCAACCCACTTCGTTTTGTAATCTCAATTGTGATTACTGTTACTTGCCCGATCGACATCTGCGTAACTTGTTATCTCTTGATTTAATTGAACCAATCTTCAAAAAAATCTTTACTAGTAGCTTTTTTCGGGGGGATTTTAATATCTGTTGGCATGCAGGAGAACCATTAACAGTACCTATTTCCTTTTATGAGTCTGCTTTTGCTAAAATCCAGCAACTTAACGACCAATATAATACAGAAAAGTTTGTTGTCGATCATTCTTTCCAAACTAATGCTACCTTAATTACTCAGGCTTGGTGTGATTTCTTTAAACAACATCCTGTTCATGTTGGTGTCAGTTTAGATGGGCCGGCTTTTCTTCATAATGCTCATCGACTCAACCGCAGAGGAGGCGATTCTCATCAACTGACCATGAGGGGTTTGCGTTATCTGCAACAAAATAAAATACCTCATAATATCATTTGTGTCGTCACGAAAGACTCTCTCAACTATGCTGACGAAATCTTTGACTTTTTCATCGAAAATGGGATTACAGATGTGGGCTTCAATATGGAAGAAACCGAAGGGGTTAACCAGTCTTCTTCCTTAGAAGGGTCAGAAGTTGAAGTGGCTTATCGTCACTTTATCAAAAGGTTTTGGGAATTAACAGCCCAAAGTCAGGGGGAATTTCAACTACGAGAATTTGAAACTTTGGGTAGTCTAATTTATAACGAAGAGCGTTTACAAAATACCGACATGAATCACCCCTTCGCCATTGTTAATGTTGATTACCAAGGCAATTTCTCAACTTTTGATCCTGAATTATTATCAGTCAAAACCAAGCAATATGGAGACTTTATTTTAGGAAATTTCCAAGAGGATAGTTTGGAGTCTGTTTGTTACAGTGATAAGTTTAAGCAGATTTATCAAGATTTAGCTGCTGGAGTTGAGTTATGCCGTAATACTTGCGCTTATTTTGGCGTTTGTGGTGGTGGTGCAGGAAGTAATAAGTATTGGGAAAACGGCACATTCAATTCGGCACAAACTGACACTTGTCGCTATCGCATTCAGATTTTAACCGATATAGTTGTGGAATCTTTGGAAAATTCTTTAGGTTTAAGTAATCATAATAATTCCTGTTGATATAAGATATTTTACGATATTTGTTATTGCCTACCTCCCTAAAGCAACCGTTTAAGCTTTGATCGGGGCTGTTTTTCTAACTATGTTTTACGAGGGAATTAATATCGCGATCGCCGGTACCCGTCGGCCGATTCAGGAATCAACGCTCGCGATCGCAATTTTAGGGAATCATACCCTAATTCAGCAACGCCAAAGCTAGAACTGGTAAGAAAATCCTAACTGCAAAATTGGATATACGGGTAAATCACTAAAGGTGGTCTCATCGTCAATGTCTCCAATCTCTTCGTCAAGAGCTTCCAGAAACTCTGGGTCGTTAGCCAACGAACCACTTGCATTAAGTGAAATATCTCCACTCCCCTGAAACATGGCACCTAGCTCTAAGAAAAAGCTAAACTTGGTTCCTCGGCCTACAGGATTTCCAATACCAATGCCGATATAGGGTGCAACCTCATTGTATTCGATGTTGCCATCTAAGTCTCCAACTAAGTCACTTTCAAATATCTCACCACCAATCTCAATAGTTTCTCCCTCATCTAAAGCGTTAGCGCTCAATTCCAATCTATTTCGGTTAATTACTAAACCTCCGCTAACACGAAACCAATTTTTCGCAGGGAAGAAATCTAATACCAAAGGAATCCCACCACTAAGTCGTAAATCAGTACCATATCTAGTATCCCTCGTAGTTATATCACCACCAAAAACCACAGAGCTAAATCCACCTCTCAAGTTCAGTCTGTCTCTAATAAGCGATCTACTTAAATTACCCCCAACCCCTAAAGTACCGACCACTGCAGTCAGAGCCCAACCGCTGCGATCGCTTTTTGTGGTAGACTTTGATGGCTCTGGCGCTTCTTGAGCTAACTGAAAAACGGAATCGTTAACAGTAGGACGGATAGAGAATTCATCCGTATGTAATAAGTCAGAGGCTTGCTGGGCATAAGCCCAATGGTTTTTCCAGGGTAATGGCGATAAAACTCCTACAAAGATCAAAGGGAGGAACCACAGACACCGATAATTTTGTTGAGAGCCGCTAACAGATTGAGAAGTAATTACCGAATTCAGGTTATTTAATTTGAACATAGTTGAGCATCCAATTAATTTGTTGAGATTATGAGGAACTGTTAAACACCCCCTAATGATGATCGAAATCAATCAGCTTGATAGCTGTGGCAATAGCCAGGATACCAATAGTAATTAGCAGTAAATCCCAATGCAACACTGATGGCTCGCTCTGGGTAGTTAAGCCCATTTTAAGAAACAGCACTGCCAACATAACCACAATTACCTCCAGCAAGGTTTTCTTCATCGCTCCCAGACTCTGCACTTTGAGCCAGTCAGGTATCTGAATACGGCTTCTGTTTGTTTCTTCTGTCTTGCGCCTAATGAATAGAAAATATATACTGCAGGTCAAGTATAGCAATATCATGCCTAACAAGAATGAATCCAGCGCCGATAGCAGCTTCACGGTTGCTACCAAATTAGAATCGCCGATCAGATTATCAACCTTCTTAAAACCCAGAAACACCTTATAAGCACTAATCGTATCTGACGACCCGATCAGGAACATGAGCAGAGCGCCTGATACCGAGCCAATAATGGCTAGAATAGTCAGAAAACGGACACCAGACAAAAACTTTAACATATTGACTTAATTATCTCTCGGCGTAGTGGCAGGAGGCAACAACACTTCTCGGTTAACAATTTTTGCTTGTTCAATGAGGTTAGGGAAAAAGTCAAAGAGAAAAGTGCCAAAGTTATTGAATTGAGCTCTCACTTATTACTCCGTCTTTACGCCGAGAAAATCTCAGAGCGGACAGTGCATTTTCCTCTTTAACCCGTAACCTTGTCCTGTACCTACTAATTAAGAGATAAGCTTATTCGAGAAGTATTGATCCCCAATTACCAGTTCCTGACTAAACTAATTCTTTTACTTTGTTCATAATGCCAACAGGATCAATTCCCTGGTGAGGATACTGTTCCCAAAGACCGCCACAACCTTCTTTGTGAGTACCTAAATAAGCGAATTTAGGGGTTAAACCTCGCTCCAGTAACCAGGAACCCAGACGACTACCCAATCCTGTGCGGCGGTTAAAGGCTTCGACTACTAACACAAAGGGAGATGCCCCCACCTGAGCTAACATCGCTTCATCAATGACATTTAAACTAGGTTTATTGATTAAACCGACATCAATACCTTCTTGCTT
>JAAUYH010031743.1_pt1 | contig 11924 bp, 7 predicted proteins | sample 7278061 | NCBI WGS metagenome assembly JAAUYH01 (sample SAMN14350203, study PRJNA611818) | marine sediment metagenome | isolation source: surface marine sediment (0.6m) | place: French Polynesia: Moorea | collected 2018-08 | reverse complement strand
TTTTTGTGTGGCTACTTAAAGGAAAAAGTGTACAAAGATTCTCCTTAGAGCATAAATGAACTGAAAAACAAAATAAGAGAAGCTTGTGCTTCAATAAGTCAAGCTTTTCTGCAGAAAATTTACAAAAAGATGAAATTTCGATTAAGTTTCGTTGTGCGTGAACAAGGAGGACACTTCGAACATCTTTTAAACTAATAATAAGGTTCATCGAGTCCTCCATCCTTTTGCACTTCATATTAATTAAACTTCTTGGAAGCGGTCAAAATAATGGCCCATTCAGAATCGGCGGTTTTTTTGCACACCCTGTATATAACTTGCTTTTAGCAACATAAGATTTCTCTATGCACATTTCATGTAAACTTGTGTTTTTATGCTATAACAACCATGAACCTGAGTCATGGAACGCTATGACAATTTGTTACGATCGAGTAAACAAGTAGAGCATCGAGAAGCTACCCATAAGTTAAATATTGCGAATGCTTATGAGATCATAAATCAAGTGACCCTATCACCATAGACAGACGCATAGGAAATTAAGTATTTGAGACCTTAAAGAGAAGTGAATTTATTCAACGCAAGAAGTGGTCTGAAAGTGAGGCCGCCTTGTATACAGTACTAGTATATACTGTACTGTACACGTGCACTTGCAGAGAAAACTGGACTGTATTTTTTCGAAAAACGCAATCCCGCAAAAATTAATTGTATTATATGATATTTCCTGGTTTGTCTAACGCTACCCGGGTTTTGTTGGTGGTGACATTGCCTGTTGAACGAAGAACCTGGGTCGCACCCTACGCAACAGGAAGACAAGCGACGGGTGAGATGGACGACGACGAGTATGGGGTGAGTGGTGGAGCGGACCGAAGTACGTGAAGCACAAATGCGGCGCGGCGCAGGAGCTAACGGTGCGCAGGCGTGTCGCTGCCGAAGGCGACGGTGAACAAATTCGCGAACGAGGTGGCTTCGACGCTGGATATCCGGCTGACGGCGGAGACGCGTGAGCTGATAGCGGCGTGCTGCAGCGAGTTCGTGCAGCTGCTGTCGAGCGAGGCGAACGAGATCTGCGAGAACGATAAGAAGAAGACGATCACGCCGGAGCACGTGCTGCGCGCGCTGACGCGGCTGGGGCTGGAGCGCTACCTGGACGAGGTGACGGCGGAGTACAACAAGGTGCGCGCGGAGGACAAGTCGCGCGGGCGCGCGGCGGCGAAGCGCGACCGCAAGAAGAAGCCCGACGACGACGAGCTCATGAAGAAGCAGCAGGAGCTGTTCGCCGCCGCCAGGCAGGACCCCATGAACGCCATCAATCCGCCGCCGCCGCCGCCCCCCGCGCCAGGCGCGGCCGGTGTGTAAAATGTGCGCGCTACAGCGCGCGGTGTAAAGATTTGTCTCAACCTCTCACACGGTGTGTCGCCCAATTTCTACACACTGTGGCCATCAGTGAATCCGCTATTTCCGTCCTCCCTCTGTACGGTGCTAATGTGCGGTACTGTCACCATTGCTGACTCGGATACAGCATTGAGATTGCATTTCGTTTCGTCAGGCTCGCTAGGTTTCCTCCAGATGTGATACAGTCGGAAAACGGTTGCCAGTGACAGGACCCTCGCACTGTACTCTCTCTCATATGAATTGAGATGCGATTCAAACTGTGTGCAGCACTTTCGCCACAAATCGTACCGTAGAATTTCAACGTCCTTGTTCGAACGGCGAAAACCAGGTAGCGCGGTTCGGGCGCTTGATTAGCGGTAGTGCTGTTACGGAACCGAATGTTCCATGCCCGATGTGGAGTGGACTGTGTCCGCGTAGAACATGAGGTACTGTTATGAGCCGAGATCGAGTTCACGTAAACGAGAACACCGCGCACCGCAGGCATCTAGTCCGTAACTGCGAGAAACGAGCGAGGCGAAGGTGATAGGTGACCGACACAAAAATAGCCTTTACTACACAACGACAAACAATCCAAAACTTGGCTTCTATACAACCGCTTCGCGAGGACGTCGTTCGGGGCGCCTTTGGTGCTTGCGGTAGGCACGGCTGCGGAGCCAGCGACGCACGTTGACAAACCGACCCAAGCCACGAATACGGCCTTTCAGGTCGAAGTCATGGCTCATGCCAGCCTCGGGGGCGCCGTCCACGACGGGGGCCGGAGTCGAGAAGGATGGCGCCGCGGCGTCTCCGCTCATGGCAGCGGCGTGCAGGTTTCGGTGGCTCGCGTACGACATTTGCGAGCGCGACCGATCACTCATGCCGCGTCGAAACAGCAAATGACGGGAGGAGCCGCGACTACTGCCGCGTTCCTCGGCACGCTTCGCTGCGGAAGGTGGCACAGGGTTCTGACTGCCGGAAGAGAAGAACAGGCGCAGTAGTCGTGACGACGTGTCGGCATTCACAAACTCGCTGGGGTCTTTTCGCGGCGGGTCATCGAGGTCCATCTCTACCACCTCCGCGGCACGCGCGGTGTCGATTTCCATAGCAACGGGGTTGCCAGATTCCTCTGCGGCGGCACGGGCGCCCTGCAGGCTGAAGTTGTGGGCGGTGCGTTTCGGGACGATGGTTGCGAGTTCGCGTTGCCGATTGAGCACTGCTGCGTGGCGTTCCTCAGCACGGCGCTGTGCATTGAGTTGTGCGGCACGCTTCTCCTTTGCGCGACGCTCCACCTGCATAGCGACGCGACGCTCCACCTCGTACAACTCCTTTGGCGCAATCCAAATATCATCAGCGACATGGGCGCTCTCGGCGTACACGATCGGTTCGCTGACGGCACTATATGCGTCACTGTCCATGCGGGGACGACCAAGGGATAGAACGCGACGTAGCGAGGTGCTACTGAGTTGTTGACTTCGAGGCGCTGGCGCCTCGCCGGGGAACCCACTGCCACTACGGGAGTTGCTCGGAGTGATGGAGAAGGACCCGATGCCGCCGTTAGGGTCGCCCTTGCCTTTCCAGTCCACGCTGCTGAACGCACTAGTGGCACGGGAGTGCGAGCCTAAAGAGAAACTCTTTTTGCTGCCAGCGCGTAATTCCGGGTTTGCGTCAATGTTGGCGATGATTTTGCTGGGGTCGCTACTCAGGGATTGTGGCGTTGGCGATACGCTGCGCACACGCTCGGCGAGGGAGTCCAGGAACGAGGGGGTGGCGCGGCCGTAGGACTCCTTGCTGCGCTCGCGCCGCATGAGTGAGCGGTGGCGCAGCGCGCCCGCGCGGCGCTGTGAGGACGCGAGCGAGGGCGACTCGGCGTACGACGGGGGATCCAGGCGGCGCGGCAGCGCGCCCAGGGACTTGTGCTTCGCGGCGGCCGAGGTGGAGCGCACGGCGTCCTCCTGCAGCGGGAGGAACGCCATCGAGTCGTCCTCCTCGTGGCGCGTGAGCGACACGCCGTCCATCGAGAGCGAGGAGTCGCTGGTGGTGATCACATCCTTCGGCGCGGGCGGCTCGGTGACGGTGCTGAACGACGGCTCGGGGTGGTCGTCAGGCAGCAACGGCATCGCTTTTGTGGCGGCCTCGGCGGGGAGCGGCGCCATTCTTGTGTGTGTCGGGCGTGCGGGAGGTTGGTGCGGAACGTGGCGCCGATTGATACCCGACGTGGATCGTTACATAGACAATACGCAACGTAGTTGCAACCATGCACGGTGCATCACCACGTGAGATTCTCAGTTTTTTGCCCTTTTCTCGCACTGCACTGATTTACTGTATCGTTTTTTGCTCTCGCCTTCCACCACCCCCGCTTCTTTGCTTCTCTGCTTCCTGCCCTGTCATGGCACCCGTGTTTGGGCCCGAGTGGTTTCCATTTTCGCCGAGCATCGAATTAGTGTTAGACCTTCCCTTCTTGTCGATACTGTGCCGTGGGTTCGATGTGGTGCGAATGAAAGGTGAACACCAACTGTCGGATTCGAATGAAACCACGAGAAATGATGCGGTGATTTGAATGGTGGTAGAGTGTAATACAAGCGAGCAAGTCGGATAGATGAGTGTACAGTACGGCTAATTATCAGCTTCAAGTTAATCTAATGTAAAAACAAGCGGTATAATGCGAGGATATATTGCGCACCCTCCTCGCCCATTAACTGTAACCTCCAATGCGACATCGCCACGGATGTGCGGGCGGGCGGTGACATAGGTGGGAGGCACCTACAAAACGTGGTGCGCACATGCAGTAGAATGGAAATGACGCACGTAGAGCATCCATTCGTGCTTGTTCGACGACCAACATGCTGCCATAACAAGACATCGGAGGTGTCCATCCTCCCTGCACACCTCGCCATTGCTGTTGCCGTACTGTATCTGTCGAGTCTTGCTAGCTACTTCGTTATGACCATGCATCGGGCACTGACAACAGGATGCTGAAGCAGCCTTAAACGTGCACGCACGAACATGAACGTGCCAACATGGTATGCACAAATCGCTTGACGCTCGCACATGCCACCGTGGTGGTGGCGAAGTGCAAGAGAAGAGTGGACAATGGGAAAGTGGAAATTCCGAAACAACGCACAACGCGGTGTAAGCAAGAAGGAGCCGAAACGTATGGCCCGTATCCTGAGTGCGCCGCACAATAATTAAGCAGAATCATTCCCATTTACCACAATACTGGCCTGTACATAGCTACGTTCTCCAAGTGCAATTGTTATGCACATGATACTGTAGCAGCGCCGGCGGTAGGGGCTACCTGGAAGTGGGCTAAGTACAGTACAATCCATGTCCTCCTCGATGTGGGTCGGCTGTGCGCCGCTGCGGTGGAGAACGCTCACGTGGTGGCGAGGTGTGTGCCCATGCTGTACTGTACAGCGGTGATCGATTGATCGAACGTGGTTTGGGATCGTTTGATCGATCGAAAGGTTAATTTCGCTGTATTTCAATTTTTCGTGGCGTCGCCCTCTTGCGCTCGGCAGTTGTAGGAAGTGCTCGGGTGTTACTGTTGCATTGCGGGCCATGCGGCTCAACTGCTGTTCGTATCTTGCCCTCCGGAACTATCGGCATCTGCTCTACTGCTGCTGCACCTTCTGCTGCATGTCGAGCACATTCGAATTTCAGCAAGTCTCATCTCCGCCGCGGTAGGGCGGCACAACCTCAGCCATTTCTTTAGTCCGATATATACACACTCACACTGTGCGTGTGCCGCTCCCGCTCTCGGGTGAAACCCGCGCACTCGCATGGCACTGCCGCATTCGTGCAGTGCTCGAGTTGGTGATCATTCCGAACAAGCGGCTGGTGCGCGAGTGCATTGCATGACAGTGAGTTGAGGCGTGGCGCGCGCCACGTGCATGGATCAATCAATACATGGCCAATCAGCGCGCTCCAACAGGTCGGATCTCGAGACCTGGTTTTCCATCACTCTTCTCACCTCGTCTGCCCTTGACCCACTCAGCGGCCACCAAAACAATCGCACCTCGGTGTACCGCCACCGGTCACTGCACCGTACTGTATGGTCGCGCGCTGCGCAGTGCCGCGGTGTCTAACGCACTCGCGCGCGCACGCTTGCATTTCGCCGCCTACCTCCGACTTTTTGTTGTCGTTCGTGGCGTTGATGCTGCTGCCGGTCTCGAAGCCGCGCTATGTAGATGCTGATGTCAGCGCGCCGCTCTTGGTTTGACACGACGCGTCGCGCGCCCACGCGCATTGTACCACGCTGCACAGTAGCCTGTAAACTTGATGCAGCGATCTGTGAGCCATCCGTCGCGTGGGTGCCTGTGTACAGTGTCGACCATGGGAACCGAGGGTTCGATCGGCGGGCGCCTGCTACGTTTGATACCCATATAAATGCAATGGACAGCTTTTGTTTGAAAGTTGTGCTCATTGTTCTCGCGGGCGTACAGTACAGCACTGGTGTGTACCGGCAATTTAACGAGTAGGATTCGACTTTTACTACAGGACGGTGATCCGACAGTGCGCGAAACGTCGAGAAATGGGCGGCGATGCATCCGTGTCGGAATCCGTGCCATCTATCGTAAATCCGCCTATTTATCTTGAATATGTCGCACGGTATGCATTCTGTGCAAACAAGTGTTCTGCGCAACTCGCTGTGCTCAAACCCACCGCTATCCTCCCACGGGCTGCAATGCGCTCAAACCACTTCCATTGCCGTTTCCAATAAATCGTTCCTTCTGAAACACTCCGCTGCAGCATCACTCTGCTTTCATCCGTCGCATCTAAACGGTGCGCATCCACTTGGGCTCTATTCCATTAGACATGTCCGAGACTGTACAGCACCCATTGTTCAGTGGATTCCAACGTCGATTAGTTCATTCGCAGGCTATCGACCCGTAGCATTCAGAAATCTGTCGTCCTCACCACCGTTACGCGTACTTCACCATACAGCACTGGATTCTCTTCGAGGAGTACAGTACAATACTGGATCTGGCACAATACTGAATATGACTACAGTAGGGTGATTTCTACGGCGTTCCGAATTAGATACTGGGCAACATGGCTGCCCTCATCTAACGTGGTTGCTACTGTATTGACGAATGGGTGAACCGCCGTTTATACGGTGCCAACGCAAAACACACACACTGTAGTACAAAAACAGAGTTACGGATTGCTCGATCACTTTTCAAAAGCCTCTCCTTGTTCACAAGATTAGAATAGAACTCAATATTGAAAATACAATGCGAGCTTTCGCGTTTAACCTTTCGAGAGTCTAGTCCATCCGTTCAGAATCAAGGCATTCAACTTGGTGATTTTTCTGTCACAACACTGCAGTTGAAACTTAAATTCGAATTGGACGTTCGGATAGTAAATGTCACGTAAGGAGCAATTTTCAAGCCAAATTCAAAATACGGCACTTCAGTCGAAATTCCCAGAAACAAGCGCTTCAGAAATTTCTCCCTCACGTTGAATGCTTACCTCCTTCAAATTGTCCATCAAGCAAAACCACAGTATGCCAGCACCTCCATGTTGCCCAGTCGATACGATTCGGCAGCAGTGAACGACGACGCACCAAGCACTTCCTTTCGAATTCGTTCCGAGCAATCTCGAGGCATGCTGGAGTCGAAAGGAATTGTTCCATCAATACCATGTCTTGCTGTCGCTTCAATACCTACGAGAGATTGCTGCTATTCTAACAGGAGTAGCAAGCATTCAACACTGCAAGTTAGTCTCCGCGCAACTCGCGCGAAGGGGCCGGCATTGGCTTCAGCATTTCCAAAATCTCCCAATTTGTAGATCATCCGACCGTTGCTCATCATTCAGCAATGATCTCTCACAATCAAGTTGCCGCTGCGTAATTTACATAATGTGTTTCGACTTTTTCTCAACAAGGACATGATAGAAGATGTATTCGTTAAATGCCATACGTCTGACACCTTGAGCGAGCCACAATCTAGGTCCCCTCTGCTTCACTGACATGCTCCTTGGATTGAGCGCAGCACACACGGCGCTTCGTCTAAGGCACATATCGCTAAAGCAGTGCTTTCCGTTACTCCTTGGCGGCCTTTGTACCGAGTACGTAAAAAATGTCGATATGTTTGCACAGCGCAACCCAATTTTCGCGAATCGAGGCGCCCGCAGACTTACCGCACAACAATGCGCAGCACGTCACTCAGTAGACTGTCAGAAAACGCTGCCTGCTCCCGTATGACATGTTGATCCTAGTTGCTCACGATTTCCATCCCATCGTAAATAGTGGAGTAGACGAGCCAAGAATTGCAGGCACACACGTTAAGGTACTGTTCTCGTCGACGTGCGGGGAAGAGAGGAAATTGTGGTGGAACCAATGAATTTGCAGCGTTGCTGCAGATTCGCCACCAATACTGGCGAAGTAGCACCTTTTGCGTAAAAACACTCGAAATCTGATTTACTGTTCGTTCGACAAGTGTCGTGCTGAAGAAATCGAGTTCCACACATTGATATTTTGGCTTGCAGCAGGGAACTGTTTCCCTCGATCTGATTAGAATTATCAGTAGACAAGACAGAAACAATAGTGATTTCTAAGCTTGGATTGACATTGGGAAGAAGAATCAAATTGCATTCTTTACATACAAAAGGAATGCATTTTTCTCACTCCAAACCGTCATCTACGTAACATGACGAAGTTATTGGCAAACACAGTATCGGTACAGTACTTAAATCGCTAAAGAGCACAACACAAAGAAGCCTCGTTTCTGAGATGGCACTGTACCAACGTCGTGTTCAACATTAAATACATATTTTTCGATTCCAATAGAAGGCAACACGCTGCAGAAATACTCTAGCAAATAGCAGACACGGCGTCAACGTCACAAAATTGCAAGCTCATTAAGCCAGAGAAAGACCAAGAAGAGCCATAATCGGCTAATAGAGTTTATTTCCCCTGAACAAGTTATGGCTTTCTGCAAACGCACGATTTTCCTGAGGTGTGAAACCAACTTCAAGTCTTAAACAACACAACGTACTGCAACTTTAGAACTTCGTAGTTGCATGAATCACTTATCTGAATACTCATTGACCAACCGACTTGGTGACACAACACGGAATAAATAGCCTAGTCATAATATTGTACGGGAACTGATGCATTTCGTATAGCGTGCTTCATGCAGATCAAAAAGGCGGTTGCTCTTAAATCCTTGTAGCGATAGAAGTTTCTGATTGATTCAGCGCAGACTGCGTCGACATAAACTATTCTCCTTTCGTACAACTGCGAAAATGAGTTCCACACACCTTTCAACCAGTAATTCATTGATATACACAATGAGCTGCACTATTCAACAATACAAGGTTACGCATTCTGCACACGGATTCACGCTTTTGACGGGAGCACTACAACAAGTTCTACTTACCGCAACCGAATTCACTGTTTGCAATACTCCGCACCATCCTTACAGGTCACTTCTCGGGGCGCCCGGCCTTGTACTACATTCCCACTGAGCGCTGTCGGATGCTTAGTGCCATTCATTTCGTACACGACGTATTTTTCGGTAGGATGGTGCTGCTCGAACACATTTCGCGTTACAGTGATGTTGTGCACGTCGCGCAGCGCAACAGCGCCTTTGTAGCAGGAACGCACGCTGTTCTCCGCGAAAATGACGCTGTGAGTACCGAATTTACCTCGCGTATCGTTGTTCTGCGCCACAAGCCCGAATCCGTTCCCACTTTCGGCACCGTTCAGTTCCAGTCGGCATCCTTTCACAAGTACATACCGCGAGCCCGTCACCACATTCACTCCGTGCCGCGCATTATTCTTGCATACACATCGCAGCACACTCACGTACATTGACTGGTCGACGGTAATGCCATCGAGGCCGTTCCGCTCGCTCACACACTCTTCCACGACAAGATAGAAGCTCCACCGCGGTGGCGGCCCTTTGTCGCCGTGTGGGTCGAGCGCATAGGTGTAATTCGAACGACAGCGCACCCGATACAGCCACACGAAAGAAGCGAGGTGCGTGTATACCCCATATCGCCCGTAGCACCCGGCAGGCGCCTGTGTCGCATTCCCGTCTTGAGTCAGGTCGCGTACGGTCACGTGTCGGGTACAACGCGTTCGTATGGCCCCTGCAACTTTATAGGCCGGGCACGAGTCTCCAACTTTCAAAGTCGTTGAATCCATTCCCGAGCCACGCAGGCAACAGTACGAAGGAATAATCACGTTGCGCGAATGTTCGAAAACGCCGACACCTAGCTGAACCGTGCCACCACCTGTTCGGCTGAGTTCCGCGAATGCATTTTCGAGCTTCGGCGAGTAGTCCGAAATGCGGGCGTCGTACGCAATGTGGATTACGCGACGTGCGTGGTACGGCTCGTTAACGCGCGGGTCGAACGCATAGTCCGTGTGTTGGAAGACATTCAGACCGAGAGCAGGATTTTCTAGGTCTTGCCAGTCGCCGAGTTTGTCCGGGGTGAGCGGTTTGCGGTGTTTCGGGTTTGCCGAACAACTGCCTTTCTTCATAGTGTAAATACTGGGCCATAATCTGAATAAAATTAATTACCTGTTAAAGCTATTAAAATGAGGATAAACCTAATAATGTAGCAAGCAAAAGTGTTGGCAAATAATCCCAGTTCAGCACAACCGTACTACTGAATATTATTGTCAGTCTTTTAAATCCAGTACAATGATAGAAAACAAGATTAAGTTCGATGAGGAACAAATTTTGGAATAGAATTTGAAAGCAAGTAAATTTAATAAGCCGTGGGATGTTTCGATCTATGGTTCCGCAGAAATAGCGTCGCATGAATTATAGTGGGTCTTCTCATTATCTTTCGAAGGTTCCCTTGTTCCCGATGTAATCACGTTGCATTGCAACTCACTGATGAAAAATTCATGACCCCGTTTTATCCGACAACCTCATAATTCGTTAACCCATTTTCTATAAACAATAACGGACATCAAATGGTGCTCGATAGAATGGTTTCTAGGATATCTTCTTATTATTTGATAAAGAAAATAATGAATATTAAATTCTTAAACTGAATTCTAAAGCGCTTCGCGCACTCCTAAAGTCCGCAAGCATGCCATTTTCTTTCAAGTGCTTCGTACCTCACGACTCAAGCAATCGCTTCCGCTCTATAGATTGCAGATGATTTGTAAGATTTTGAGCCATCTTCCTTTTGTTTCATTTGACAGATACTCGGAGAGAATCATACAACTAATCATAAAAATGCACAACTCAATTAGTTGAGAGTTGAAATCGACTTGATTAATCCTGCTTAATGTGGTATGCGTAGATGTTTCATTTAGCTACAAAAGCTCATTTAAATGTAATTTTACAAGCTATGTTGTTTCGACATCAGGATAAAACAGATTGTAAAATTCTTCTTCTGCACATGGTGTTTCTTCCGTTTGAATATCTTCGGGTGTGAAGCAATGAAGACGGTTTTTGATATCTTCTGACTCCAACTCAATTTCCGTGGGATATCGAAAACATCGAGCTCTCGTTTCTTGGATGGTAACTTCTGACTCAACGAATCCTACACGATTTCCTCGAAATATCATCAATTTCTCTGATTTTCGTTCTCCATGCATTTCTGAGATTTTTTGATTCAATTTTTTCATTGTATCGGTTGGTACCACCCAGGCAGGGACGATCAATCTGTTTTCAAGCATTACATCTACAATGAATGCAAATTCTCTGTCTTCATCTTCCTTACCTGCCGCCTCTATGTAGAGCTCACCGGGAATACATAAATTTCCCATTACTCTAATGTTTCAATCATTCGAAAATTCCGAACTAATTTAAGTAGAGAACTATGAAATAAAATGGCCCGAAACTCATTACAATTATGTTCCGTAAACAACAGAACGAGATAGCACCGTAGTTGTACTAACTCTTTCAATGAGTGTATTGTCAAATGCTGAAGCCATACGGTGAAATTTTTGAGATCGCTATTTGACCCTCAAGAATTCAAAAACGATAATTTGCATTTGAGATTTTTAACTCGCAAAAGGATAATTTAATTGATATATATTCAAATAGAATTTATTTTACGGAAAGCATACATGGCCTCTTTTGTTTATTTGAATCATTGAATTGACATAATTGACTGAAAGTCTGTGGAACTTAGGTAAGAAGTAGGCTTACATGAAATAGGGTCCTTGAATAAACATGACTTTTTATTATCGTGTCAAGGATGTGTCGCAAATAACCAGAAATTGTAACAGAATATCATGGATCATGAATAATCGCTCCAGACTATTCTAATTGTACTGTTAAATTTTCAAACATTAAATATTAAAACTTTATGCGCATCGGAATCTCCTACGCAATTTTGAAAAATAAAATCATCCCGTAGAGTCTCACTTACATTACGTTTATCAATCTTGTTTTCAACAAACCAAGTAATAAAAAGATTTGTTAGAACAATTTTCAATTCTTAGAGGTCGATAAGAGCTGTATTGAAATCTAATTTCTATTTTTATTAAACGTATCTTCTGCAAAAGTTTAGGTCGCTCAATAATTCGATTATTCGTTCTTTTCTGGGTTGAAGCAATCCTCCAACGATAATAAAAAGTCATG
>JAAUYH010021933.1_pt1 | contig 11925 bp, 9 predicted proteins | sample 7278061 | NCBI WGS metagenome assembly JAAUYH01 (sample SAMN14350203, study PRJNA611818) | marine sediment metagenome | isolation source: surface marine sediment (0.6m) | place: French Polynesia: Moorea | collected 2018-08 | reverse complement strand
CTGATGCCAATACCTGCTAAATTTAACTCCCGTACCAGGGTTTTGCCTGTGACATTTTTAGTTTGACTAGCAAATAAATCACTAAGCACAAAGCTAACATGATGGGGGAGCCGATATAAGCGATCGCCTGTAGGAATCAGATAGGGACAACCGACAAAATAATCAAATAAGCGATCGCGTAATGCTCTCAGTCTTGTAGCTTCAGCCAACATTTCTTGGGCAGCAAGTTCAGATGCTACCCCAAAAGCCGCTATGGTAGGAACAGCCTGAGTTCCCGAACGAATTTTCTTTTCCTGTCCGCCCCCACCCATCAGGGGTAACAAATTGATTTCAGGTTTGATATATAAAGCACCGGCACCTTGTACGCTATAGATTTTATGGGCAGACATTGATAACAAATCTACTCCGAGCTGTTGCACATCAAGGGGTAAGCGTCCCGCAACTTGTACCGCATCGGTGTGAAACAGAATATTATGTCTACGGGCAATGCTGGCTAATTTTTCAATCGGTTGCAGAGTACCAATTTCGCTTTGTCCATAGATAATAGAAATTAAAACCGTGTTCGGTTGAATCGCTGCTTGCAGATCTAGCGGATTAATTCTACCTTGATGATTGACCCCGAGACGGGTGACTTGCCAACCCTGTTGTTCTAAAAATTTTGCCGGCTGGGAAACCGCAGAATGCTCCACACTAGAAATAATCAGATGTTGAGGAGTTGCATATTGGTTCACTACTCCCATAATTGCTAGATTATCGGCTTCTGTCCCACCAGAAGTGAATACGATAGATTCAGAAGTGACTGCATTGATCAAATTAGCTACTTGTAAGCGAGCTATTTCTAAGGCGATCGCCGATCTTTCGCCCCAAGCATGTAAGCTTGAGGGGTTTCCCCATTGTTTCGCCATTACTTCCTGCATTTTCGCGATCGCTTCTGCTCGGGGTGGAGTAGTTGCGCTATAGTCAAGATAAATCTGCATTTAAAATCTTAAGATTTAATAATTTTTTAACTACCAGCCTTGACTATATTGTAGTTCTACTGGGACACTCCTGCTTCAAAAGTTCAAAAAGATCTACAAATCACGATCGCTCAAAGATCATTTATTACCTAGTTTGCTAAGGATTATCACCTGTAATTCTAATACGATAGCTATTGGGAGTTTCATCATAGGAACCAACCCAAATTTTATACTTCCCTTGTTGCCATTGACCTTCTAAGGCTGGATCATCATTATTATAGTCATCATTGCACCAAACACCTCCAGGGCCTTGTACTAAAATCGTAGTATCTGTAGAGCTTTCGACTTCAATTTTGAGAAATTCAAAAAAATTATTGAGAGTTAAGATATGATTTGGCTGTTGATCTACCAGTCCATTACAGTAGCCGGTAGTAGTTTCTTTGATATGGACAACTTCGATCGCTTGTATGCTACCGCCACTCATCCCATCAATCATCATCGGGTTAGGATTTATCTGACCATCTAGGGTAATATTCCTTAAAATCTCTTGTGCCAATGTCGAAGAAGCCGCAGTAAAACTGACAATAGTACTGATTGCACTTAACAGACTAAGATTTTTTACAATTGCTTTACGTCTGGGATTACTTCTCTTCATAAATTAAATGACACTCGCTAATTGTAATTGTCTCAAAGTTTACTTTTATTAGGTAAAAACTGCTACCTTAACTTGACGCTACAGCAATTTGTCTTGTTCCCTATTCCTTGTTGCCTCACGCAGAACATTGGGAAAAGATCAAGATCGCACTAACGACGCTACAGAAACGGAAAAAACAATCAGACAGTTTATAGCCAACAAATAAACATGCTAATTTTTCAGTATTTGTCTAAAATTTGTGATATAAAACTATTACTATGCTTCCCAATCTAGTTAAAACTTTTGATTCTTCTAATTGCCAATTTTTTAAAGATAGCACTTACCCCTTATCGTTGGAATTACTGAGCTGTGCAGTTAGCATCCCTAAGCAATTTTTGGCGATCTTCACTGACAGATTTCACTTGTTTTATTGGACTTTTTGTTGAATTTTTCTCTGTTGCCAGCTTTTTGTTTTAACTTTGAAATTAAGAATATTAGCCATAAAAATACCAAAAGTTCAAATAGGTTTTAACCCTTTTCCCGGAATCGCTCTTGTCACGAACACCGTTGTTTGCGGATTGATCTTCAAGATGATTCGTGATCTTGGCAGTAAATGGGGCTATCCTAGAGACCAGGATGCGATCGCAGCTGTTCAGGCTCTCTAACTCACGATAAAATTAATCTTTACGTATTTATGCTTGCTGAAGATCTTAACTAGACCTCTTGCTAAATCCCAAGGATTTAGCAGAAAATGATTCAGGATAAATCTGAGAGGTTGTGAAATATTAATGATAGTTAAGCGGTTGGTTTTAGGTTTTTTGACACTACTAGCGATCGCTAGAGTCTTTTTGTCCCTTACAGTAAGTCTTTCAGAGCCTCAAATTCAAGGTAGGCTAGAATTATACCAAACTAATTTGGTGCTTTATGCTTCTCAGCTAAAATTAGAAGAGGAGAATGGGGATTTAAATAAGGTAATTTCCTCTGCATTAGGAGAAAATCCGCAAGTTACGGCTTTAGAAAAATATCGGCAAAATCGAGAAGAAGCAGTACTCGCGAAAGAGCATTTTCAAACTCAATTAAATCAATTATCAGAAATTATCGCTTCGGATAATCAATCGGATAATTCTTTATTAAAAACTAAGGTAGTTAAAACTGATTACTCTTCTCAAGCTAAACAATTGCAACAACAAATTGCAGAGCTCAACAAATTTATTGATGAAATAGATTTAAAACAAGGAATTTTACTGGCACAGGAAGATAAGACAACAGAAGCTTTAGCTATTTGGGAGCAATTAATTACCCGTCTTGATGACCCTGAGGATGAATATTCTCAAACAGCAGTATTATTAACTAATCTTTGGCAGAAATTACCCAAAATTAGTTCCGATAGCCAAGCAATTATTCAAGAAAATCTCGATAGTTGGTTTCGCGATCAATCTTTAGAGAAATTATATCAACTAGCAAATAATCAAACCGAGTTGTCTCTGTTACAGGAACAACAACAGCTTGCTGCTGCTAATGCTTTTTTAAAATTAGCTTTGATTAGTGGAATTCCTGTTGTGGGAGGTTTTAGTGGCGTTATTTTATTAATTTTTCTCGTAGTACAACTATTACTTAAGAAAGAAAATTCTATCTTAGCAACCAACAGTAATAAATCTTGGGATACCCCTTGGGACGGAGAAATTACTTGGCAAGTATTAATTGTAGGTTTTTTCTTTATTGGTCAATTTGTGCTACCGTTTTTCTTAGGTATTGTAGGATTTAATGTGGCTAATGCTGGCTTAAGAATTAAGGCATTATATGTTTTGTTTACCTATATTTTGATGGTGATCGGTGGGCTGGGAGTTTTATATTATTCGATTAAGTCTTATCTTCCTTTATCTGAAGATTGGTTTAAAGCTAAGTTTTTTGACAATTGGGTTTTCTGGGGATTTGGTGGTTATTTGTTAGCCATTCCGGCAGTACTTTTGGTATCTTTAATTAATCAAGAAATTTGGCATGGACAAGGCGGCAGCAACCCCTTATTGTATTTAGCTTTACAAGCTCAAGATAAGGTTGCCTTAGTGATCTTTTTTGTGACAGCTTCGATCGCGGCTCCCGTATTTGAAGAAATTATGTTTCGGGGATTTCTCTTACCATCTTTGACGCGCTATCTATCAGTTTCTACTTCTATTGTTATCAGTGGTTTGATTTTTGCAGTTGCCCATCTGAGTTTATCAGAAGTGTTACCTTTAACAACTTTAGGTATTATTTTAGGAACGGTTTATACGCGATCGCGCAATATTTTAGCCCCCATGCTACTTCATAGTCTTTGGAATAGTGGTACTCTCTTAAGTCTCTTTATTTTAGGAAGTCCTGTTTAAGTAGGGGTACAAAGTAAATTTACGAGTGACCTTGCGCCGCCGACCTAGTCAGCGGTACTCCGCCGTAAAAGCGATGCCGGGATGGGGGGAGTATTTTCCCCAGGTTGATCTATTTAGACCTAAGATTAAATGTAATTCCCCCATTCCCGCCCTGCCGCCCTAAAGGATACACCTTCGGATAAGGTTCCCTCGGCTAAGGAACGCGCACCAAGAGAAGACGGAGCCTGCGCTGACCGCATTCCGCGGTCAAGGAACACGCGAGTTATATAGGATCTATTAAGGAATTAGGAATTAGAAATCAAGGAACTAAGAAATGATGTTGATTATTTTTACCAGTCTTGATGGCAATTTACTCAATCAAGAAGAAGACTACCAGCTAATTATCCCCGTGATTGAGCAATTAAAAACCCAAGGAATTCCTATAATTCCTGTTACTAGTAAAACCCGTGCCGAAGTTGAAGATTGGAGAGAGATTTTGGGCTTACATGACCCTTTGATTGTCGAAAATGGTAGTGCAATTTTTATTCCTAAAAGCGATCCTAGTTGGCAAACCGACGAAGCTACTCTAGAATCAGACTATTATGTCCAAACCTTTGGCTGTAGTTATATTGAAGCTAGAGCGGGTTTAAAAATTATCCAATCTGCGCTCAGAATTAACAATCTCAAAGGATTCGGCGATTTTGAAGATACAGAAATTCAATCTCTGATAGGATTGTCCCGCGAAGCAGCTAAAAGAGCCAAAACTAGAGAATTTAGCGAACCTTTTATTCCGCCTAAAAATATCACTACTCCTGAGCTGGAAAACGCAGCAGCCGAATTTGGGTTTAGAGTTGTGGTAGGTGATCGCTTTTCTTACATACTGGGAAACAATGCCAGTGTCGGAAATGCTGTGCAATGGCTAATCGAGCATTATCAGCCTGAGACTGTTCCTGATAAAATTGTCACCATAGGCTTAGGGAATAGCTATCAAGATTTAGAAATGCTAGAAAAAATGGATATTCCTGTGGTTATTGCCAGTAAAACGGGGATAGATTCTAGTTTAGCAGGTAAAGGCTGGAAAACATCTAAATCTCCAGGTTGTCAAGGTTGGGCAGAAGCTATTAAAGAAATTTGTCAACTTTAAGTTTTTGACTATCTCATTTTGGGTTAAGTGACCCTAAATTCTATCTATTTTGTATGAAAATATTATTAGTAGATGATGAAACCGAATTAACAGATCCTTTGAGTAAGGTACTTGCCCACGAAGGATACCAAGTTGATATCGCCTATAACGGTCGAGATGGCAGCGAACTAGCACGAAAAAATAACTATGATTTGTTAATTCTCGACTGGATGTTACCCGAAAAATCTGGCTTAGAAATTTGTCAAGAAGTACGAGCTCGTTTTTTGACGACCCCCGTACTTTTCCTCACCGCTAAAGATACCATTGATGATCGTGTTTTGGGCTTAGATGCTGGTGCCGACGACTATATCGTTAAACCTTTCGAGTTAAGAGAATTATTAGCCAGAGTTCGAGCCTTATTACGACGTGTTCCTCACCCAGAGCAAAATAAACTAAAAGTAGCTGATCTAGAACTGGATTTAGAAAATCAATCTGCTTATCGTGGAGGAACAATTATTAATCTTTCCCAAAAAGAACTTGAGCTTTTAACATTTTTAATGCGCCATCCAGGTCAACTTTTAACCCATGAAGAAATTTATAATTACCTCTGGCAACATGAAGGTAAACCAAGCAGTAATGTCCTAGCTGCCTTGATGCGTTTACTACGCCGTAAGATAGAAGTTAAAAATCAACCAACTCTAATTCATACTGTTTATGGTAAAGGTTATCGTTTCGGAATTTTCGATAATTAAGGTGATTTCTGGGAAAGAACATACAATTAGTAGAGGCGCATCGCGATGCACCCCTAGAGAGACCGATAACTCTAATCAAAATCTGATACAAGTATTTCTAGAAAAAACTTAAATATGATTATTAAGTTTAAATCCAGTCAACAGATGTTAGGTTGTGTTTGTGTAGATGTTAGCTAATGGCTTAGAGCTTAAAGCTTACTAACTGTTAAAAATCACAAATGATTATCTAACATAGTTTGTAATTGTTGTTTTCCAATAGCACCTTCATGGGACACGACTATGTCATTATTTTTAAATAATCTTAAAGCAGGAACTCCTTCTACCTGGCATTTTGTTCTCGACTCAGGGTTAGGATCTACTTCTAATTTTACTACTTTTAAGCGATCGCTATAAGTATCAGCTGCCCAATTAATTGACGGCGATACTAGACGACAGGGGCCACACCAGGGAGCCCAGAAATAAACCAAAACTGGTTTCTCTGTTTGATTCACCTGAAGATCAAATTCGGCATCACCAATTTCGATTACCTTACTCATTTCTTAAAACTCCATAAATCAGTTATTAGCAATCAGTTATTAGTTATCAGTTAACGAATAACTATTGCTACTGTATTACTTTTTACTGATTAATTATCCTTCAATTCGGAGCGTAATTTTTCAAGCTCGGCATCAATAGCGGGATCTCTAAGATTGTTATTTTGACTTTCTTCTGCCGGTAAACTGGGTTGAGAAGGAGCGGCACCAGGTAATTGAGCTTTCATCATTGCTAACTCATCTTCGATATCTTGTCCTGCTTCTAATTGTCTAAATTGTTCATCTACACTTACTCCTTCTTCCAACTGTCCTGCAACTTGAGATTCTGCTTCAAGTTGCATAACCTTATCTTCCATCCGCTCAAAAGCACTGATGGAACTACTAGAGTCAATTCCACTAATGATGTCTCGGGATTCTTTTTGTGCTTTGGCTGCATTAGCTCGGGCTTTGAGCATATCTTTTTTGCTCTTAGCCTCAATAATTTTACCTTCTAAGGTTCTAGCATCACGTTTGAGGTTGCTAACCACCTCATTTTGCTGTTGTAATTGAGTTTCTAATACCTTGCAAGCTTCGGAAAAAGATTTTTTGCGGATTAAAGCTTCACGAGCAAGATTTTCATCTCCTTTGGAAATTGCTAACTGGGCTCTTTGTTGCCAAGTATCAACTTGCTGTTGATTTTTTTTAAATTGTTGTTCGGTTTTTTTCTGGGTTGCGATCGCTGTTGCCAGAGCTTGACGCATTTTAACCGCATTGTCTTGCATTTCTAAAACAGCTTGTTCTAGAATTTTTTCGGGATCTTCAGCTTTACTGATCAGATCATTTAAATTGCCTTTAATGACTCGACCAAGACGATCAAATAAGCTCATGACTTCTATTAATATCCTATATACTAGTACGGTTAGCAGTTAGCAGTTATCAGTTAGCAGTTAGCAGTTATGACCCTATCTTTTAACTTGATGAATGTTGTCATAACAAGGTTTTTTTATGGTCATAACTTACTAATAGACATTATAAATATTATAGTGAATTGAATTACATTTATTGATCGGTAGGATAAATATAAGCATAAAAGCCTTCTTGTTTAAGTTGCTCTAAAAACTGTTGGGCTAACTCTTTTTGCCCAAATGCTCCCATATAAATAAATACTCCTTCTTGCAAAGTAATTAAGGAAACATTGGGAACTTTTTCTTTCGCTTTAGCCAAAGAGCGATCGCCTGTATATTCGCTGAGTATATAGTAATATTGGGGCGGAATTTGGGGAGAAGTAAGATTGGGACTTTGAGTAATATTTAGGGGCGGAATTGCCAAGGGAAGACTTGTTACAGAATCAGTTTCCGGGGTCTTTAAGGAAGAATTTTGACTAGTAGTTGTCGCCTGATTAATTGAACTTAAATTAGATGCTTTTAGTTCAATAAATTCCTTAGATGAAAGATCCATGTTGCCTACGTCAGACAAGGATCTTGACTCGATTGAAGTCTCATCAGAGATCTGGGTTTTTTGCTTTTGATTCGAGATCACGATTGCCGATAAGATATTAGCAATCATGACAATTGCGATCGCAATCAAGGTTGTTTTTCTCAGAAAAAAATGACTGGATTTGATAGATGCATTATCTGAGCTTAATGAGTTAAGATTGTGCTCTATTTGCTCATTTAGTTGATCTAAGAGAAGACTATTGTGTCGTTTGTTTGTATCCTTAGTTAATAGTTTGGCCGATGCTAAACGACCATTGGGATTTGCTTTAGGAGGATTAAAGATATTGATTTGCCCAGTCAGGAATGGCTTGTGAACAATGCTCGATTTCTTTTTCTGTTCAGAATATGAAGACATAGCGAAATAAGGAACGAGTAAGGAAAACCAGGTAACTAGTACCCAAATAATCTATAACAGGATAACCGAATATTGAAAAAAGTGTTAATTGTTAATTATTCATTATTCATTATTAAATGCTTATGAGATGATGCCCGAAAACCAAATCGAACTTTTCATTCTCGATCGAGATCCGATTTTTCGCTTAGGACTATGTACTGCATTAGCGGATGATGCCGAATTTTCCGTTGAATTAGCAGCAGGAACTACCGAAGACATCTTTGAAAGCTTAGATCGAGCAATTATTCCAGATATTCTGATTATTGGTTGGAGTTACGATGATCTTGAATTAAATATTTGCTGGCAATTATGTCAACAATTCTTAAAGAAATGTCCTGAACTGATAATTTTATTATTGGCTTCTGGTTTAACAACTCAAGAGTTAGAAAAAATTCAAGGTTTAGGAGTCAGGGGATATTGTCTCAAAGGAACCAATATTGATACTGTAGCATTTGCTTTAAAATGTATTAGCTCGGGGGAATTTTATTGGCAAGGAAATGATTTTTCAGTGCCCGCTAACCAAAATTTATGGCAAAAAGCTTTATCGAGTTTTAGCAATACAGGAAAACAGGAAATTGTTCAAGATATTCAAGCTATTGAAAATCGCCTGGCAGATAATGATATCCCACCTTTAAATCGCTTGCTTCTGTTAGGTCGTAAAAGGGAATTAAAGGCAGCTAATTGGTTAGTAGAACGTCTTGCTAGTACCAAAAAAAATATACCTACTAAGACCTCATCATCTCCTCAGATATTACCAAAAGCCCAAGAAATTCAATTACTAACTGTTCCTCAATTCGCGATCGCTAAAGATGATCCTGATTCTGTAGCTTCGAGAATTTTTAATAGTGTTGCCAAAGATATTAAGATTGGTGTGATCAACAGCACCCAGTTATGGTTAGAGATTGATATTTTACAAACTCAAAAAAAACAGGAATTACTTTATATCATCTTAGAAGGCTTAGCTGGCAGCTTACAAGATCTTGACCAGGAACACGAATTAGCTCTTCAAGTAAGAGTCGGTCTCAGAAATCTTTGGGCGCAATCTGCGTTGCAGTTCTTTTTTGATAATTATGAAAACTCAATTGAAATTGATAAAGTAGAATTCAAAAAGCTTTTAGTCCAAGAATATTCTACTTTTCAAGAAAATATTTATACTAAACTTTATTTTGCTTCAGAACTTTTAACCTATTTAGCTTGGGAATATCCTCTCACTATAGATCGAGTTACTTATCGAGTTGATTCCCCTGAGGCGATTGATAGAGCGGTGAATTTACTGCATAATTTGACGCTGCAAATCGCCAATGGAATTATGCAATTAGTATTAAACAATTTCGCAGATCTAGAGATTTTTAAATATAAACTATATCTCAATAATTATCGTAGTTCTCGGGCGATCGCCCATTTTCGTAATGAAGTATCTTGGGGATATCGTTCAGAAAAATATTGGCTAATTCCTAAAAATATCTTTGAAAGTTCTTATCAAATCCTGACTTTAAGTCAAGGAAAAATTATTAATTTATCAATCTATGCTCCGAGAACTGAGGAACTATCTCAGTTACAAGGATTGCCTTGGTTAGCAACTATTATACTAGAATTAAGAGACGCGATCGCTCCTCGATTGCAATCAATCTTAGGATTTCTCGGAACTAGTTTAGTATTTACTCTAACTCAAATTATTGGTAAAGGTATTGGCTTAATTGGTAAAGGAATTATCCAAGGGTTAGGAAGTACAGTTAGAGAGACCAAATCTAGTAAAAAAAATTAAACAAGATAAGGAAGATAAGAGATACTAGTAAGGTGAGGGCATTACCTATTACTCCATCTCTCATCTCTCATCTCTCATCCGTTAAGAAAAAACTGCTTCTTTTAAAGCTTCTAACAGTAATAAAACATTTTCAGGACGGCTATTGTAACCCATTAAACCAATACGCCATACTTTACCGCCAAGCTCTCCTAAACCACCAGCGATTTCGATATTATATTCGTTGAGTAGTTTACGGCAAACGGCCTTTCCATTCACTCCATCAGGAATCTTCACAGTAGTCAAAGTTGGTAGGCGGAATTCTTTGGGTACATGACATTTTAAATTCATGTCTGCTAAACCTTCCCAAAGCAATTCAGCATTCTTTTGATGTCTTGCCCAACGGTCTTCTAAACCTTCTTCTGCCACCAGACGCAATGCTTCACGGAAAGCATAATTCATATTAATCGGTGCAGTGTGGTGATATACACGATCGCTACCCCAGTATTTGGTCAAGAGGGACATATCGAGATACCAGTTAGGCACCTTTGATTGGCGATTTTGGAGTTTTTCTAATGCCCTAGCACTCATCGTAAAAGGAGAAGCCCCTGGAGGACAACTTAACCCTTTTTGACTGCAACTATAAGCTAGATCAATTCCCCATTGATCGATGTAGAGAGGTACGCCACCAAGACTGGTAACTGTATCTACTAATAGTAAACAACCATGTTGGTGACAAAGATCTGCTACTCCTTCCAAGGGTTGACGTACTCCTGTAGAAGTTTCGGCATGAACTAAAGCCAGTACTTTGGGTTTGTAGGTCTCTAAACCGGCTTTTATTTCTTCCAGGGTAAAAGCTTCACCCCAAGGCTTGTTAATTTGTTTGACATCGCCACCATAACGCCCAGCCATATCCACTAGACGATGACCAAAATAGCCTTTAACACCTACTAGTACTACATCCCCTGGCTCTACTGAGTTAGCAATGGTAGCTTCCATTGCTGCACTACCTGTGCCGCTTACAGCAATAGTCATTTGGTTCTCGGTTTGCCAAGCGTAGCGCAAGAGGCTGCATAATTCATCCATTAGTTCTAAGAATGTTGGGTCAAGATGTCCCACAGGAGGAACGCTCAAAGCCCCCAATACTCTAGGATGAACATTAGCAGGCCCTGGCCCGAGTAAGATCCGGGGCGGCATATCTAATTGAGTTGTTTTAAGCCGATAGCGATCGCTGACAGTCGGCCTAGCAGCTATAGGTGTAGAGGTTATAGTTGTGTGATTTATAGGTGTAACAGTCATAAGTTTTTATAATTAAAGACTTTCCCTTTAGTGTACTGCGATTTAGGTACATTGACTCATTTTATTAGCATAACCAATTTAAAACTTCCTATTTAAAAAGCTTTTTGCAATCAATAAAGCTATTTCTGATTATCTCTTTTCTATATCTTCCAATATTGAATAAATTTACGATAATGACAATGAATTCAGCATAATAACTAAAATTTATTAATGTAGTAAAGAAGAGTAAATCACGAAATGAATATCGCATTCTAATCCAAGAAAAAATTAAACCAGAGACTAAAAATCGCAAATTCAAAACCATAATTGCGATTAATGAAGTTTCATGAGGATTAAACTGTATAGAAGAATAAACCCAATATAATAGACAAGATACAAACATAATTTCTCTAAAATATGGAGTAATTTTTTCAAAAATATTCTCTAGCTTTTTCTCAAATAAATTAACTAAGCCAACACAGATTGCAACTAACATTAAATATCTCAATATATACCAAAGTAATTCTATATTTGATTCTTGGCTGGCGTTGAGTAATAGTTCAGCAATTGTGAAGCAAACTAGAAATACTGCTCCTATAAAGAAATTTTTAGATTTACCAGTTAATAAAAAGAAGTAAGCAAAAGATGTTTTGATCGCTTCTTTAATCGGTAAAATCAACCAAATTATATTATCTAG
>JAAUYH010035440.1_pt1 | contig 11930 bp, 8 predicted proteins | sample 7278061 | NCBI WGS metagenome assembly JAAUYH01 (sample SAMN14350203, study PRJNA611818) | marine sediment metagenome | isolation source: surface marine sediment (0.6m) | place: French Polynesia: Moorea | collected 2018-08 | reverse complement strand
GGACTGGGATTGGCAATTGTAAAAAAGTGTGTCGATATCCAAAAAGGTAAGATTACTGTTAAAAGTGACATCGGATTGGGTACAACATTTATAGTCACACTGCCTTTGGGAATTGAAATTTTCCATTAGCTTGAGTTATAAATACTTAATTAAAGATAATTAAAACAATGCTACCAATTAGACATTTGCTTTTTTAAAATTCAAAATTTCGATTTTTGCATCATGACCAAAATCTTAGTTGTTGAAGATGAGAAATTAGTCAGAGATAATATTTTAGCTTTACTAGAAGCTGAAGATTTTGAAACTATTGCTGCTGACAATGGTAAAACAGGGTTGCAAATGGCATTTACTGAGATTCCTGATTTAATTTTATGTGATTTAATGCTGCCAGAAATTGATGGTTATGGAATTCTGAAAGCATTACGTGAAGAACCAATGACTGCACCGATTCCATTCATTTTTTTGACAGCTAGAGTTGCTAGAACAGATACTCGTAAAGGTATGGATTTGGGTGCAGATGATTATTTGACTAAACCTTTTACCCGTGCTGAATTATTAGGAGCTATTACTAGCCGTTTGACAAGAAATGCAAATTTAATTAAACATTTTTCCACCTCTTCATTACCAGAAAAAAAATTAGCCGATAAGGGATTAATAGAAAAACATTTACGCCGTCTTTTACAAGCAGAAGATTTTCAGCAGTTTCAAGTTTATTATCAGCCACAAGTTGATATTAACTCTGGTAGAATAACCGGGGCTGAGAGTTTATTCCGTTGGCATCATCCAGAGTTAGGTCTGGTTTCTACTAGCGAATTAATTAATTTAGCAGAGGCTACAGGTTTAATTGTTCCTATTAGTGAATGGGTATTATTAACAGTTTTTCAACAACTAAAAACCTGGTATGATGCTGGATTCACCTGGTTACGGATCGCTGTCAACTTATCAGCACAACAATTTATTCAAAAAGAATTTACTCAAAAAATAGTCGATTTTTTAACAGTTCATAATTTGCAACCTTATTGCCTAGAACTAGAACTAACTGAAAGCATGATTCTGGAGGATTGGGATAGTGCGATCGCTACAATATTGGAATTGCAATCTCTAGGCATAAAAATTGCTCTGGATGATTTTGGCACCGGATATACTTCCTTACTTCATTTAAATAAATTACCTATTAATACTTTAAAAATAGACCGTTATTTCATCCAAAATATTGATAAGGAACCGCAGAAATCAGCAATTACAACAGCACTGATTCAGATGGGGCATAATCTCAAACTTAAAATAGTTGCAGAAGGAGTAGAAACTCAGGCAGAGTTAGATTTTTTATGTGAGAAAGAATGTGATACTATGCAGGGATTTTTATTCAGTTGCCCTTTGCCGGCATCAGAATTTGAAAAGTTACTAGTTACAGTTACATAAATTGAGGCTTCTGCCTTCTGACTTCTCAGCAGGGGAAAGGAAAAATTATACTTAGATAATTGATGGTGAAAATTTTTTTTTCATCGGGGCTGCCTTCTTCAAATCTCTTGTAGTTTATTGATTATTTGATGAGAAAGATTATAAATTAAGATTCGCAGAGTATGAATATAATTCTAGTCATTGAAGATGACAATAATGTTAGGGAAAATATTGTTGAATTACTAGAAAATGATAATTTTCAGGTTCTTGCGGCTGCTAATGGTGCCATCGGTTTACAATTAGCCCAGAAACACATCCCCAATCTGATTATTTGTGATGTGATGATGCCAGATTTAGATGGTTATGATGTCTTAAAAAGGTTAAGGAAAGATTCTCTTACAGCTACTATTCCGTTTATTTTTCTCACCGCTAAATCGGCAAAAAATGACTTCCGTCAGGGGATGGTTTTGGGAGCAGATGACTATATAGCAAAGCCATTTACAAGACAAGAATTGCTAGAAGCTATTGATTGTAGATTAGAAAAACAAGTAACTATTAATCAGCGATATCACAAAAAGCTAAATGAATTACGTAGTAGTATTACTTTCTCACTTCCCCACGAAATGAGGACTCCATTAAATGGTATTCTCGGTTACTCAAAATTAATGATGGATGACTCTAATATCTTACATAGCCAAGAGATCCATGAAATGGCTACTGGAATTTATCAATCAGGCAAACGTTTATTTAGCTTAATTCAGAAATTTTTACTATATGCAGAATTGGAAATAGCCGCCACAGATGAAGAACGGATAAAAAGCTTGCAAAGTCAGGAAACTATATTTCCAACAATGTCATTCATTGACATAATTAATGAAAAGTCTCAAAAAGCAGGACGAGAAGCAGATTTAAAATTATCTTTCCAAAAAAACAAAGTCAAAATATCTGAAAAAAGACTCAATCATATTATTGAAGAATTAATTGATAATGCTTTAAAATTTTCTCCACCAGGAACGTCTATAGAACTATTTAGTAAGTCTAGTAATAATATATTTACTTTATCTATTACTGACCATGGCAGAGGTATGACAGTAGAACAAATTGCTGAATTGGGTGCATATCGTCAATTTGAACGTCGAATCTACGAACAGCAAGGCATAGGTTTAGGTTTAATTATTGTCAAAAATTTGGCTGAATTGCATGGTGGACAATTCAAAATCCACAGTCAGCCAGAGGAAAAAACCATTATGGAAGTATTATTGCCTTGCGTGTAGAAAACTTTATACCTTGCACCTTCTCAATCAAACAGCTAATTCTTTTTTCTGAGCCTGTTCTAATGGCTGAAAACCTAAAACTATACAATCCTTATCAATACCTGCATCCATCAATTCATCTTCTACACCTTCCTCTGTGCGATCTTGTTGTACCCAAAGCTGATCACCGATAATATCAATATGTAGCAATGTACCATAAACGCGATCGCCATCATTCCACCCAGTTTCTACTAACAAATAGCGATCGCGTTCTCGATCAAAAACGTGTTCTACTTGTACCATCTCATCATTGCCCAAAAAATCAGCGTAGTCTTTCAATACTTGTTCCACAACATAGCGATAATTAGCTTTAACAGAATCCACGGGACAATGACCTCCTCTATTGAATGACAATAAGAACTCTCTTGATATAAACAGGCGTTAACTCTATTACTTCAAGGTTGGTTGTTTATGACAAATACATTTTTAGTTAAGATTGCCGTCTGGTGAGTCATAGAAACACTGCTTTATGTGGATACCTTGTGTAAGGTAATGCCTAAGTAGTATAACCTGGCATTGATGAATAATGACATCTACATATAGGAAGATGCATGTTTTTTACTTCGCTTTTTTCGACTTAATTATTGAATGTAATGCTTGATAAATCCTGTAATTAGGGAAGATATGAGGTCGTAAAATTTGCCAATCAAGTCAAGATTTTCTGACATCATTTAGTTTGTATCTCGTAATACTTTCTCATATATTGCTTAAGTAAATATACATATTGTAATAATAGTCCCAGGAAATTTATTTCCAGGTGTTAATTCTTGTGCATGAATAGTTATACTATTTTGAAAAAAGAATGGGACAGATATATGGGTAGGGGCACGGCACCTGTAATATCATGTGCGGTTAAAGACTTATGGTTAAGACTGCAAGGGGGCAGGGAGCAGGTAAGCCACTGCGTTGCGCGGGTTCCCCGCGTTGTAGCAAGTGGCGCAACCCGAAGGGGTGCAGGGGGAGAAAGAGTTTTAAGATGCTTTCAAATTCTTAAGGAGTATCACCATACTCTCAAAGGGGTTTTACCCCCACCTGTTAATCTATCAAATGGGTTTTGACCCTAGATCTGAATCCCACTACTTTTAGCATAATTAATTTGAAAGCTGAATTCATAACAAAAAATTTTCATGAGTGAATTAACTTACGATAAAATCGTCTTCAAGGCTTCTCACAATTCCTATGAGAGAACGATAAAACCAGTAAGCAAACAATTAGATTTTAATAAAGCAGAACCTCACCAGCTTGGATGCCTGTCATTGGAATATGACATATGGCGCCATTCTTCAAGCTTTGAACCAGGAAAACAGATTGATGAAGGCTACTTTAAAGTTGCTCACGTTTCCATTGAACCCAATCAAGAGACACTAGCATTTTACTTAAAGGACTTATTAGAATGGCATAATCGTAATCCCGATTACTATCCCATATTGATTACCATAGATATTAAAAGCTCCGGAGGTGGATATAGCGATTTTCATGATGAAATAGACACATACTTAAAATGCTACTTTGATGAAGATCTAATCTTTAAACCCAAGCAATTATTCAAAAATAGTTCTTTATCATTATGTGAAAATGTAATTGAATATGGTTGGCCAAAGCTCTCAAGTACTGAATTAAAAGGAAAATTTATTTTCTGCCTGTCTGGCAATAATGAATGGAAAACGCAATATGCAAATACCAATTTGCAAGAACGTTATTGCTTTAGCGACCAAAAAAGATCTGATAATGATAAAAATCTACAACCTCCAGATAAAGGAAATTTCGTTTTCTTCAATGTTAATATTTTCAATTCTAACAATGGTATTTGGGTAAATACCCTTCCACGTTTTGCTCAACAAAAATTAATAGTACGTGCTTATGAAGCAAATCACGAAACAAACTGGAATAATTGCATCAGGGCTAATGTAAGTGCAATTGTTACTAACAAGATAGGAAACTACGAGTGGTGCAAAGTTGATAATAACAATCCATTCCGACAAAAACACGAATGGCTCGATAAACGCTTCCTTAAAAACAGATCAAATAAGGCATATCGTACTAGCCAAGCCACAAAAATGGATTACGACTATACATCACCGAGATGTACAATGATTTTTGAAAAACAAGCAGGAGAAAACATTTATGGAATCAGAAACGCCGAAAACAATTGTTACTTCCAATGTGGTATTACAAGTATGCCACCAAAAATATCTGGTGACTGTCAAAGATGGGAACTTATAACTGTTAATGCCAATAATAATGAATACTATGTCAAAAATCGCGAAAATGGATACTACATGACTAAGTCAGCATCAAAATTATCGAAGACTGCCGGCAATGACGAAGTTTACATAATCGATTCTGTTCCGTAAAATATAGTTCCAAAACTATTGAACTTTTAACCAAAAGACTAAGAAACCAAAGTAACAACCACCACTCGATCAGTGCATCAATCGGAGTATTCACAAATATTGTTAAATTAAATCTCGTTCAACATTAGTTAAATGAGATTTAATTTAACAATATGTTAGTTAGGTATAACATCAATCTAACTTTATTTTAAAATACTATCCAGAACTAACTAACACACAAAAACTGGAATTAAAGAAAGTCTAGAAGAAAGAATATAAAAGATATCAAAAAGCTCAGCAGATTATTAAGGAAAAGAAATCTGTACACATCTCTAAACACATCTACGTTAAATTTATAATTATTTATCAAACGAATATTATAGCATTACCCATATAGGTTAAGACATTGTTGAAGACCCAAACCTATGAGCAGTAAACTTATTACTCCTTCGGAGTATCTCCATTCGGAGAGACTGCGTCAACGCCATTTGCTTTATGCCGGGGAACCCCTACGGGTTGCGCCACTTGCTTTATGCCGGGAAACCCCTACGGGTTGCGCCACTTGCTTTATGCCGGGAAACCCGTCCACCGCAATGGCTTACCGTCCACCGCAATGGCTTACCGTCCACCGCAATGGCTCACTTATTACTTATTACTTATTACTTGCAGATGATTCCTCGCTTAAGTCTTCAGAGTACTGCTCAACCAAACATAGTCAATTTTTTACAGCAATTGACAAAAACACCGTTTACAGGAGAAATTCGCGGGGACTTTGTTAGTCGATTAATCGCTGCCACAGATAATAGTATTTATCAAATATTACCCCAAGCAGTAGTATTTCCTCGTACCCAGTCAGATTTAAGATATATATTTCAATTATCTGAAAAACCAGAGTTTGCCAACATTACCTTTTCTCCTAGGGGTGGAGGAACGAGTACAAATGGTCAATCTCTATCTACAGGGATTGTGATTGATTGTTCTAAGTATATGAATCAGATTTTAGAATTAAATCTGGAAGCAGGTTGGGTGAGGGTACAGCCAGGGGTAATTTTAGACCAATTAAATCTCTATTTAAAACCTTATGGGGTGTTTTTTGCACCGAATGTTGCACCCAGTAACCGGGCTACTATTGGAGGGATGATAAATACGGATGGCTGTGGTAAGGGTTCGAGAATTTATGGGCGCACCAGTAACCACATTATAGAGTTAACTTGGATTTTAGCAGATGGGACGATGGGGCGATCGCAATCTCTAAATTCCGCTAGTTTATCCCAACTGAAGCAAGGTTCTGGTAGTTTGGGCAAAATTTACCGTCAGGTGGATGATATTGTCACCTCTAAAGGAGATTTGATTGCAGATATTTTCCCCAAAATGGCTCGGTTTATGACTGGTTACAATTTAGCCAAGGTATATTCCCCGGATGAGGATACTTTTAATTTAAATTGGATTTTGGCGGGTTCTGAGGGAACTTTGGCTGTAATTACAGAAGCGAAGTTAAAGTTAACTCAGATTCCCCAATTTAAACAATTGTTGGCTCTACATTACAATTGTTTTGATGATGCTCTCCAAGCAGCCTCAACTTTATTAGCATCAGCACCTGGGGCGATAGAGACTATAGATGAGAAGATTTTAGCTTTAGCTCAACAAGATGAGATTTACTATTACGTCAAAGATTTTATTGGCGATGCACAAGCAATAAATTTGGTGGAGTTTGTCGCCGATACTGATGCAGAGATAGAAGATAAACTTAATCAAGTGTGGGAAAATCTAGCACCGGCGACAGGGTATTATTTAGCTACTAAAGAAACAGAAATTTCCCGCCTGTGGGAATTACGCCAGAAAGGTGTGGGTTTGCTGGGAAATCAACCAGGAAGACGTAAGCCAATTGCTTTTATAGAAGATACTGCTGTACCTCCTACTTGTTTAGCTAGTTATATCCCAGAACTGAAAGCTTTACTCACAGCATACCAACTTGATTATGCCATGTATGGTCATGTTGATGTTGGTTGTCTGCACGTTCGTCCGGCTTTGGATATGAAAGTACCAGAGGATGAAGCACTAATTAGAGAATTATCAGATAAAGTGGTGGCTTTGGTACGCAAATATGGAGGTGTGATGTGGGGAGAACATGGTAAGGGTTTTCGGAGTGAATATACTCCCTTGTTCTTTGGGGAGGAGCTATATCAAGATTTGCGTCGCATCAAGGCAGCATTTGATCCCCATAATAAATTAAATCCAGGGAAAATTGTCACTCCTTTCAACAGTGAGGCGGAAGTTGTACAATTAGAAGCACCATTAAGGGGACATTTTGACCGTCAAGTCAGTCCATTACTGCAACAAGCATATCAAACGGCATTTAATTGTAATGGTAATGGTGCTTGCTTTAATTTTCATGGCGACGATGTCATGTGTCCTTCCTATAAAGGGATGAATAACCGCATTCATTCTCCCAAAGGACGAGCTAGTTTGTTAAGGGAATGGTTGCGACAATTAAGTTTAAACCCAGAACCCCAAATTACCCAGTCAAATATTCTTGTCAAGTTATGGAATAGTTGGCAAAGTTTTACGGGAGTTGAAGATTATTCCCATGATGTATATGCAGGAATGCATGGCTGTCTTGGCTGTAAAGCCTGTGCTACCCAATGTCCAATCCATGTGAATATTCCCGAAATGAAGTCCCAGTTTCTGGAACTTTACCACAGCCGCTATTTACGACATTGGCGGGATTATTTAATTGCCAATATAGAAGCGATCGCTCAATGGCAATCCTACTTGCCCAGGTTAACTAATTTTATCACCTTAAACCCCCTCTCACGTTGGTTTACTCAGCATTTTTTCGCTCTGGTAGATATTCCTGGGGCGAGTGAATACACAATTAAACAGGGACTATTAGAATTAAATGCATCAGAGTTTGATTTAACAGAGTTATCAGCCTTAGATGAGTCAGCACGACAAAGAAGTATTATTTTACTCCAAGATGCTTTTACAAGCTTCTACGATGCCCAAATAGTAATAGATACTTACGCATTTTTAAGCAGCTTAGGATACTCTGTACATATAGCTCCATTTTTCCCTAACGGAAAGCTCCTCCATCTTAAAGGTTTGCTGGGGAAATTTCGAGCGATCGCACTTCACAATGCCGATTATCTCCAGCAATTAGGAAAACTGGGAATCCCCATTGTGGGAATTGAACCAAGTATCACCCTTACCTATCGGGATGAGTACCGCAAATATCTCCCTGGGATAGAACTTCCCCAGATTCACTTATTACAAGAGTTTCTTAACAAATCACCTGTTAACTTACCTGCAATTTCCACAAATAAAACCTATTATTTATACGGACATTGTACAGAAATAACCTCCGTCCTCGAATCTGACAAGCAATGGCAGCAAATATTTCAGGCATTTGGATTAGAATTAATTCCGGTATCAGTTGGTTGCTGTGGTATGGCAGGCATTTACGGACACGAAGCAGAACATTATGACACTTCTAAAAATATTTATCAGTTAAGTTGGGCAAAACATCTACCATCGAATCCAGAGGAGAGACAGTATATTTTAGCCACGGGATATTCCTGTCGTTCCCAGTTGAAGCGGTTTGCAGGATGGACTCCTTTGCATCCCATACAGGCGTTGTCAAAGTGTATTTTTAGTTGTACCTTATTGTTATAAAGTGGGCGATTTCGCTATTAGATGCTTCACAATTGAATTTTGACTATTTACTTGGGAACTATGTAGATACTACCTCTAGATAATCTCAACCCTCTTAGCTCGTATAAAATCTGAACGGGTGCAGGTGTTTTGTATCTATGTTCCACATCTCCAGCCTCTTTTATGAACAGAAATATTATATTTACAGCATTAACTATTGGAACTTGCTTCACCGGAATTACTGGTTGTTCTACTTCTAACACAGCTACCCAAGCTGAAGTTAAGACAAAGCAAGAAATAAAAGTTAATGGCTCAGGTAGTACCTACCCCGCAATACAGGTATTAGCTAAAGCTTATGAAAATAAAAGCAGCGACATTAAAATAAATTTTTTACCTAAAAGCCAATCTTATGCCGGTATCGTTGGTGTAAAAAAAGGAATAGTGGAAATTGGCACTGTGAGCCGAAAACTTAAAGCAAAGGAAGATGATGGCTCCATTGTATATCGAGAAGTAGCCAAAGATGCCTTGGTAGTAGCAACTCACCCCAGCGTCAAGGGAGTAACCAACTTAAAAACTTCCCAACTCAAGGCAATTTACAGTGGTAAAGTCACCAATTGGCAAAAATTTGGTGGACCAGATGCAAAAATTGTACTATTAGATCGTCCTGAGGATGAATCGGGTAAGAGACTGCTGCGTCAATATTACTTGGGTAAGGAACTCAAGAATGCACCAGCAGCAGTAATTATGCGTCACGAACCGGAGTTAATCAACGCGGTACAAAATACCCCTTACAGTATTGGTGCGTTTTCCTTAGCTTATGCTATTTCCAATAAATTACTAGTCAATCGCCTCAGCTTAAATGGTGTAGAGCCTACTCCCGCTAATGTAGAAGCAGGTAAATATAAGATGATACGCCAGATAGGTATTGTCAGAAGTAAAAAACCCTCAGCAAGTACCCAAGGATTTTTCGATTTTGCCTTTAGTAACGAAGGTGGTAACGTTTTACGCAAGTCAGCCTTTGCACCATCCAATCAAAAATAAAATCCTATGCTTTTGAGTAAATACTCACAATTATCTTTAAAAGCCAAAATACTGTTACCCTTACTTTTTACTTTTCTCGGCATTTGGAGTGTAGGAACAGTCAGTTTTGGCTATTTTTTCACCCAGCGTTTAGAAGCAAAGCTGAAAGCTGAAACCGAGGATGTTTCTTCCTTAGTAATGCACGCTTTTCACCATGAAAAACAATTACTGTTTCTCAAAGCTAGGTGGGTAGCAGATTCTAAGGAAATTTCCCAATTAGTTGCTAACAAAGACAAAATAGCATTACTGCGTAGCCTCTTACCCCTCAAGGAATCCTTACAACTTGATTTGATTAAAGTTATTGACAAAAAAGGTGTGGTATTGGCAGAAGTACGTCAAGAACAACTAGCCGATGTTCAGTTTAGGGATTTAGCTGTTAGTGAAGCTGCAAGTATTGGCATGGATTTATTTGATATTATTGCAGCAAAAAACAACAAATCTTCACTCCTAGTGGGTTTAACCTCAGTCAAATCTACCCAGGAAATTCTGGGGGGAGTAATTGTTGGTCAGGAAATTAGTGAGTCAGTACTGACTCAAATCCGTGCTCGTGCAAAGACACATCTAGTCAATTTACAAAATAATCAAGCCACTGCATCCACCCTAACGACAGCTAAAACCCATGATTGGCAACCTCCAGAGATAGCAGCACCACCGACAAAAGTTACCATTGCAGGTGAAAGATTTATTGCCAAATCTATCCAAATTACAGGATTTAATACTACTACAGCCAAAATAGTCCTACTCAATCCTGTTGCACCCTTAGAAGAGACTCAGAAGCAATTATGGTTGTCTATTATAGTTTTTTCCTTATCAGGAGCCGTTGTCTTTAGTCTTGTGGTCACGAAAGTAATTGACTTAGTAACTCGTCGTATTATTGATTTGACAACTGCTACCAAGAAATTAGCCATTGGGGATATGAGTACCCGCATTAATTTAGTTGGTAATGATGAAATTAGTACCTTAGCTCAAAGCTTTAACAATATGGCAGAACAGATATATTTGTTCTGGCTAGGACAAGAGGAAGCTTATCAGCAATTAGATTTATATAACCAAAATTTAGAACAAAAGGTAGAAAAAAGAACTCAAGAATTAAGCGATAACAATATCTATTTACAACAAACACTGCAAGAATTACAACGTACCCAAACTCAGATGATTCAAAGTGAAAAAATGTCTAGTCTGGGTCAAATGGTTGCAGGTATTGCCCATGAAATCAATAATCCAGTCTCCTTTATTCAGGGCAATCTCGAACATGCCAAAGGATATATTCAAGATTTATTTAATTTGATAGAGCTTTACCAACAGTACTATCCCGAACCACCCGAAGAGATTGATGATGAAATAGAAACTATTGAACTTGATTATCTCAAATCAGACTACGAAAAAATATTTCAATCAATGCAAAATGGCTCTCAGCGCATTAGTCAAATAGTCTTGTCCCTACGTAATTTTTCCCGTTTGGATGAATATGATTGTAAAAAAGTTGATATTCATGAAGGTATTGATAGTACTTTGCTAATTTTACACAGCCGTTTACAGGAAGAAAGTAAATATCCAGAAATTAAAATTATTAAAAAATATAGTTATCTACCCTTAGTTGAGTGTTACCCCAGTCAACTCAATCAAGTATTAATGAATATTCTGATGAATGCCATTGATGCATTACAAGAGTATAACAAAAAACGTACAATTGAACAAATTAAACTAAATCCTAGTTGTATTGATATCACCACAGAAGTAATTGATGAAAATTGGATAAAAATTAAGATAGCTGATAATGGTGCTGGTATTCCTAAAGATATTTTAACGAAGTTATTCGACCCTTTCTTTACTACCAAAGAAGTTGGTAAAGGAACTGGTTTAGGATTATCAATTAGCTACCAAATTGTAGTAGACAATCATGGTGGTAAATTATCTTGTCACTCGACTTATGGGGAAGGAGCAGAATTTATCATTGAAATTCCCATCAATCAGCTAAAATCCGATAGCAACAGCATAAACCAAGCTGCCATTGCCAATAGATAAAAAGTTATTTCAATTAATTATAGGAATCCGGTTTGATTCTTGAAATTACTCTTGATGGGAGGGAACGGGGAACAGGGAACAGGGAACAGAAAGTGTACTGAGACTTTTTCAGAAATCAAATATGAGT
>JAAUYH010018814.1_pt1 | contig 11932 bp, 12 predicted proteins | sample 7278061 | NCBI WGS metagenome assembly JAAUYH01 (sample SAMN14350203, study PRJNA611818) | marine sediment metagenome | isolation source: surface marine sediment (0.6m) | place: French Polynesia: Moorea | collected 2018-08 | reverse complement strand
TGCTAGTTCTAAACACTGGGTAGCAGAGATAGGTAAGCCTACTGGTGCGGGTATTCAATAATTAAATATCTTTCGAATCAAATGTGAATGAATCATTCATTTCATGAGAGCTCAAAAATAAATTTGAATAATTCCTAGTGAAACCTGGATACTTCAAATCGTCGTTAACTGATTATTAACGACTCGGTCAACATCCTGTAGGCCCCACAAACTGAATTCGAATTAAAAAAATTGTTGCTCGAAGTAAGCCTGCAAAATACGTTTTCGATTGTCCTTCGTACAAAAACCTGTTTTTGAAAACAATCGTTCGCAGATATTTCAGGTAGAAAGTAGAAAGCGAGTGTCAACGTATTCATCAGAGAGTGAAGTTTCCACTCGAGCTTTTTTCAAAACTCGATCAGCGAAGGACATGTAATCTTGCTTTGAAACGCCAGATTCTGAAGCAGTGGATAATTTGGGCGGTTTCAAAACTTCAACTGCGGCATACTCTCCAGCAGTAAGCCTAGATGATTTTCCACTCTGTATCTTGACTAGAGCATATTTAAAAAATGGGTGGCTCACAATACTTGCATTCGGTGCTAGTCTACTCGAAGTACTTGGAAACAAGGCAATCAGCTATCAAAAAAATTAGAACTTTGTGACATGTCATCGAATTACTCTGCAATGACTTTGTAATAGAGTACAAATCTCTTAGTTTTTCGCATAATAATTCGATCTCTTTGTCTTCAGTAGGAGCTAGCCTCAACAGTTCAGGTTCATTAATGTCTAGCTTCGAAAAACACTCTCTTATTTGCAAATACCTTCTGAGCATATTTTAGGTGGAAGATCAATGCGTTCGATTAGATCCAATTGACTATAGATGCGTGTACTCACGAAATTTCGCTGCTGCTACGGGATAACGCAACCTAGACATTAAGACTGGAACCTTTTCTATTACAACTTTTGTGTGGTTCAATAAAATCCATAACTGCCAAGTCATAGCGGTGACTGGAACAGCCTAAAAGTGGTTTGGAGCAGCGCTCAGATATTGACCCATTAGTACTGCAGTTGTCAGCAATAAGAGAAACGACATTCTCAAGACTTTCACCATACACTTCTAGCACGAACTCTAAGAATTAAACATGCAATTTTGCACTCTGACTCGTAGAATCTTCAAAAGTAGAAAACGCTAACAGTTGAATGTTGTATCCGGTTTTCGGGTTCGCAGGGGTAAGTTGCAAAAACACGAACATAATGGTCAGATCCAGTAGTCCATCAGTCAAATGCAATTGCAATATTAGTAGGCAGCACAGTTGTAATCCTTTTTTCTACATATTTGGTCAGAATTGCAATATATTTCATCAGAGTCTTCACATTAACTGATTCATAGCGAACATGTTGCATTATGTCTTTGTTGTCTACAGTAGAAAACGGCAACAATTCAGAAACCACAAAATCGATAAGTCCATGAATTCGAACAGACTTGGAAGAAAAGAATAAATTTTTTTCAACAAAATCTCGATCAGATCGAGTACTGGTCATGGACAATTCAGTAGATCCATCAGTTCAGATAAGCTCTGCATAAGCTTCTGGGTGACAAATTGGTACATGTGTCACAAAGTTAGTATACCCTGATTCTTTCACTTTGCGTACCATTCCATACCTGCATGTCCATTTGGTATTGTCTTCTTCGTCTCGGGTGAAGAATGCATCCCGAACTTTCTTCCCATTGATAGAAATGCCGCAGTGTAGCAAACAGAAACTGTGTACAACTTTGACCGTTGGAGTAGTACTGTATTTTCTCTTTCTACTTACTTCGCAGGTATTTGATACAAAGAAATTCACAAACAGACTTGAATAACAGTCTTGAATATTTATACATTACGATACAGCAAATAGAATGAATTATTTATTTCATAAGAGTCGGTATATGAGTAGAAAAATAATTTATTCGGGAATACAGAGAATCCGATTTATTTTTCCCTATCCCTGCTCGGTAGACTTAAAACACGTTTTCTGAATCCTTGCTATGATAGGAGTGGCAGAGGTTATCAAAAATAATTGAATTGCAATAATATTGAATAATTGGATTGAATTATTGATTTTTCTACGATGCTGCAAACAATTATTATTGAAAGAGCCGAATTCCGAAAAATTATTTATTGCTCGTTCCAGCACAATGTTTGAACTCAAAAATTGGTGAAGAACAGCGTAGAGCAGAATAGCGACATAGGGCTTCAATAGTGTAATGACGGATCATAGCGTCTCGCAGTTTGTTCCTGATTGAATCAGGCCCTTGAGAATACTATTGCTTACTCGTTCACAACAAAACATTGCTGTTCTTCAAAAAAAATCTCGTAGAAAACTTGTATTTCGATAAGCGATCAATAATTGCAGTAACCAGTTACTATTGAGAGGACCTGAAAGCAACAAGTTATTTATTGCGGTAGCCACTGAGAATCAAATATTATTTATTAGTAATTCAGGATTGAAAAATAAAAAACAGTTAATTAGTGACAACCTCTGAGGAGTACATTGTAGGCGTGACTTCGTTCGTGCATGAGCTACTCAGATGTCCTCCTTAAAGGAGGATGTCTCATACTGTACACAAGTTGCAGACGAGAAAGGATTACGCAATGTGGCACATCATATTCGACTCTTCTTAGAGGTTTACAAGGCCAGGGTTGCCTAGTAGTACAAAAGTCTATGTACTGCAGCTGAGTCTAGAACTAACATGTAAAGACTCTTCAGATTAAATGCACGATTTTGTGTAGTGCGAAATCGTAGTAGAGCAGTTATTGATTTCATATAAATAATTTACGTTAGTACAACTCGTGGTAAAGGAATGCAAGAGAAAGCTATCTTATTCGTCAGCCGTTGTACAGTGTTCCCTCTGAATATGACCACTCACGAGAGCTGCCAGAAAGTTTTCGAAATTCGATAATACCTTTAAATAAGATTATTTGAGAAGGGTCTAACTGATGGTCATATTCAGAGGGAACACTGTACATTCTTCTACTCTGCCCCGTGTATCATGATTCGTCAGCCGTTGTACATTTTTCTACTCTGCCGCGTGTATCATGAAAAGCAGTTCGCAAAATTCAAGAGCAAATCATCATACCCACCCTTACAAAGTGAACATTAATCTTTAGATACCTCCTACGAGAAAACGGAAAGAGCACCCCATTCATCATCTTCCTTAGTTTGTATTTGTAGGGCTCGACGCTACAACTCCACTTCTTTTGTCTGTCTTAGTATTTGCTCATTTTGTTTGCGTAATGCCAACGTTTCATCCTTCCTTTCTAGACCATCTTACACGCCGGGCAAGTCACACAGTAAATCCTTAATTTCTGACTTTGAGTTCTGGGAATTTTGAGGGTGCACATTTCTTAGCATCCCAAGACTCTGCTCAAGAAACTCGGCTGCCTAATTCAACGTCTTTTCATTGAGATACACAACCTCAATATTTCCACGGGAATATCTTGATTTCAACGCGAGGATTTTCATGTCCATGAATCGACACATTCATTTCCAGGCTCTCTTTGAACTTTTTCAACGCTTGCTCTAGTTTACCCAATCTTATACGCACACTTCGGAAAAAGTGACGATGCCAGGATGGGGCTTGTCATGTCCATGGACCGCTACTTTATTTTCAGGCTCTCTTCGTACTTGCCAACCTTTCATCCAATTTACACAGTCCATCATACGCACTTCCAAAATTACTGAGTTATGCGGCGATGTCAGGATGGGGCTTGTCCAGCTTTGTTTATGCTTCTTTAACGCTTCTTCCAGTTTCCCTGTCGGAGATACATGATTGCTAGATTGCTGAGTAACAAAGTGATGGCGAGATGTGGCTTACCATTTCTATGTACGTTAGTTCAATTTCCAGCCTCTTTTCGTGCATACCAACTGCTTCATTCAGCATTTCACTGTTAACCAGTGCATTTGCTCTGCATCCTGCATCAAAAGCATATGATGCTCTACTAGCGCGGTAGCGCGTACCACAAATTCGCGATGATTGTTTCCAAATACACCTGGCAACTCTTCAAATGACATAGCTTCTTCTTCGAGAATGGTCTCCGCACCTTCATGTACCGGGACCAACGCTACACTGTATGCTTTGTTCCACAAATCTGAACTACGGTCTATTTTGCCGAGGAAAAATAGCCGCGTAAGACGATGCATCCTGAACATTCACCTTCTTGTCCTCGCCGTGCTTCATGTGCTGTTGATTGAATTTTTCGTTGTCGCATGGATTATGAATTTTTCTTCGTGACTTGTGCATTTGTGCAGTTCACTCTTCGTCTGCACATTTGATTCGTTCTGACATCTACTGCCTTACTTGCTTGAAAGCGTATGATACCTTCCAAATTTTATTTGTAGCTTTATCCTACTGAACAAATAGAAGAAGGAATGAAGAATCGAATAAGCCAAAAAAACATTGCGAAGAATAGAAATATCTACTGGTCGTCTTCAAGGCCGACTATGTAATGTAGGTCACTTCAATCAACTTGAAAATGCTTAATTGTAGTTTAAAAAGGTTATGTGAAACTCTGGACTGTGCAATTAACAGTGTTTTTCACTTAGTGCAGTTAAGTATCCGGATTCCTATACAGATGATTAGCTATCTTCTAATATTGTGCCTAAATTTTGAATGACCGACCGAAACTAAAAGTACTAATTGTATTTGCCGAGTCTTTTCAAATGTTCGGCCTTTACAAAATTAAGCTGAGCCGTGGACTACGCGATCTGCAATTTCGATATTAATTCATGCGAAATTCGGATTGAAATCCTGCTTTGAATATACATCGCAAGTTGCAGCTACTGTACTTGGAGAGAGGCGCAGTTTCTGATAGGAACATCTAGAGACAGTTAATCAAATTTATATTTTCCTTAATGTTCTTGCTGGCTTAGGTCTTCCTTACGCATTGTTCAAATATTCTACAGTACTCCCTCCGTTTCAAAATAATTGACCGCTTTGAACAAAGACATAGTTTTAATTAAGTAGACGCGTTTTCTACAGTTTGAACAGCGCTTGTGAACATTTTCGCCACAGTAGACGTCCTTGATTGACATACCACCCTTCCTGATTCCGCGCATCGTACTGTCGGAGATGCCACATTTTTGGCACAGCTTGGCGTAGGTTCCTCATATGAGTTTCATATTATCTGCAACATCAAGCATCTCGTTGTAAACAGCCAAACGGTGGTCATCGTTCAATACAGTGTACTTCGTGGGTCGTTCATTCTTCCTTGCGGTGAGAAAACTGGACTTGGAACCGACGACGACGACGTTGAATAGCGGTGCGAAGAGGTTGCGAATTTCACAGTCAATTTCTGCAGCCCACGGAACTGTTTTACAATCAGTATTAGACGTACTCGATAGTGACTTTTGTGAAGAAGTAGTGCACGAAGAAAAGAGACTTAAGTCAACGCAGCGAAGATAAACAATAGGTTTTACGAATCCGTCAATTAATTTGAAACGGAGGGTGTACATCATTACCTAGGCCATATCCCGAGCTCTCCTGAAATATTTTGTACACTAGATCTCCTGAGCAATTACCGTGTATTAATGTAATTAGCCTACAATTACGCAATGACTTATATAAATACGAAATGAACTTGAACTGCCCAAGCATAAACAAGTATTTCACAACCATTTAATTCAATTAAAATCACAAGCTTCAAATATACTATGACAAATTCGTTACTCAATTCAAGCACTATTAATTAAGAGATGGACTCTGTCACGTGACTACAGCTGTACAACTCAGGATCTTGAGTTTCTTCGACGCTTCTAAGAATAATAGAACGGCATCCGATCGACAACCGAGCCTTGCGCTTCTGACGATACTTCGACTGTGAACGAGCATGTTTCTTCTTAGTAGTCTCTCCAACATCAATGAGATGATGATAACGATTGTACCAAGACCCATCGTCATCGCGAAGCTTATGCATAATGATGTGGATATTTGTTAACGCGACTCCATAAGAAAAAGACAAATTGTAATACTTCTCGGACCACACATACTTCTTCGATAGCACGGACCACAGTTGTCCTAGCCGACCAAAGTAATTCTCGGCTAAAATGCGGTCTGTCGATAGTTTCTTATTAAACACTTCATCATCTCGGTCGAGAAATCCTCTCACTGGCTTCTTTCGAGGCGTGATAGCACGCAATACACCCGCTGCTCCTTGATATCCCTTATCCATGAGCACAGCCCATTGATTAGGATATTTTTCTGCCAGCATAAATTCATCTTGGTAATTCGCATCTTCTTCACGCTTCTTCAGCCTGCTTTTACAAAGCTCAATGCGTTCGTGTATGATCGACAAATCTGAGACTGATCCAGGATAGTGTGAACTGAAAGAAGAAGCGATTCCATTGGGCCGCGCCGAGACTTCCACCTTAAATCCGTACAACTTGTGTTTACCGGAAGAATAGCGCTTTCCTTCTTGCATTTTGCCGCTCGGGCGATTAGCTTGTTGGAAGGTGACATCAACAGCTTCAAGAGCATAGGGAAAGTTCCCAAAAATAGTGTCACGATCCTGGAGCACATTCATACTAAACGTTTCGTCGTATTTTCGGACGAATCTGTTGACCATGAAGTCTCGGTACTTTTAAGAACGCTCATGATGAGTCTCATGAACTACACCCTTTCACACGAAAAATAGTTCCAAGTTGGTCCCACGATCCACCATAATTAAGCACAACGAGTGCCATGAACAATACGTCCATGGGTTGAAACTGGGAGCGTCTGCCACGACCAACGTTCCAAGATGTTACGATTTCCGGCTGCTTGATAGAGTAGAGTTTGCGAAACTCAAACGGGGCAAAATTAGACATCTTCAAGATAGCTCCATGGCCTCCACTTTGATGAAATGAATCGAAAATAGGACATTCAGCTTCAACATTATCGACAAGATCGTCAGTTTTCGTCGATGAGTAGGTAGATAGTTGATGTTCGCGTTCAGCAGCTTGCTCACTCAAAATTCTGAGTGCGTCCTCAGCTCGAACGGCGTTCATCGCTGAATTGGGAATTGTGTAATTTGCTGTGATACAATCGGCTTTTATCATTGTGAATTGATAATTAGTGAATCATCGCAAAACTTGATATATAATAATTACTACTGATATATTCGTAAATAGCATGATAAGTACGTATTGACTGGATGACTGCTAAAATTACCTGATAATTCGAGCTGTTATTGATGTACCTTCGAAAGACGTACCTTTTACACAATTACAGAAGCATTACCTTTTGACTAAGGCGGATCTGATTCCACCCAATTCACCAAAAGTTGTGCATAGTGACTCAGTGCGTGCTAAATTTATCGGGAGTTGGTCTACTATGAAACGTTTAATACTTTTTCCTGATTCGTTATTTGTGGTATCTTTGCTCAATCGAGGTCAAAATTTCATTCTGCTCTTCTATGCCTGTATGCCTACAAAATTCCTGAGAAATTAAGCTTTTTGAGGTCGGAAATAAGTATTGCATTTGTGAAAATTTGGATTTACAGATTTCCAGCTTCCTGGAAAGGTTGCATCTTTTCTTCACTCCAGAGACGCAAAAGTACATTGTACCTTCTTCTTTATTGCAACTGTAATCAGATGTGTAAGATTCAGCCATGTTTTCAACGAAAGTAAGACTTCATTCATTAAACAAGTCATTAGAAATACTCAATCAGGAGTTTTGGTCTCTAATTCTTACAATGCTTACTGCTTCTGTGTCCAAAACTCATTACGTCAAATGGCTTTTCCCGACGTTCCTCACAAAAACCAAAAAGACTCGAAGCAGTTTTAAACTATTCCTACTTCCTCTTTCTAAGTGTTTTATTGTAGCCAATATTTTATCTGTAGGTAAAGCACTTCTAGAAATAAATCGTACGGCTCAAGCCGAGTTGAATACCCCTATTCTTCGCAGATCATCGAATTTAGCTGCCTTGGAAACGAGGAACCTAGAATTCTGAAAGAGTGACTACGCACTAGTTGTTGGAATCTTAGAGAAAGTAAACATAATTCTAATTCTTGATTGATTGAAAAATTAATTGGTTTTGCTCAAATTCATGACAAAAATAATATACTTTGAGAAAGATCTCAATCGAGTTAATGCTGTTAGTTTTGATGCTCGATAATAAATTGATTTAGAAAATAGATTTTGCTTTTATTTTACTCAAGAATCTGTAGCCTATATGAAACTAAGTACATGTTGCAATGCTCGGGGATGAAATGTACTTCGAAATCAGCCCAAGGGCCATCAAACTGTATATACTATCTTTTTTCCAAAACGTCTGACTTCAAAATCAATATATCATCGTACAATAGTTTGCAGAGAAAATTTCTGGTCTATGCCTGCATTACCAACATAGGAAGCAAGTTTTGAGGTTAAAATAATGTAATAAGTACTTCTGAGGAATAAGCTATACAGCTGCTTTATGTAAAGTTAACTTATAACTGTTATATTTTAAATTATAATTACTTGAAATACATACATTCGCTGTATTGAGAACTTTTATATTAGCAGGTAATACTATAGAAATTAGCTTTATCTGATTTTCAACGACTAAATTATGAGCCTTTTACTCTGTTCAAACTCCATGCATCATTTTGGGATTTTCCTTCTACGTATTGTTTTACTGGAAAAGTTGAAATGAATTTTCGAAATCCTCATTTAAACGCAAGGTCATTTTTATTTATCTTCTAGACTCTATTTAAATAATGCTTAGATTCTCTAACTTCTGGCCGAAAAGCAGATTTCGTTTTTGCTGTTTGTTCTAGCAATAACTCCCTCCTTCGCATTTCTGGAATCAACACAATAGGACCAATAATTTATCTAGTTTTTGAACTGCCTTCTTCTCTAAGGTAGGCATCCCACACAGAAATTCCTGGAAACCTATGAGAAATTGAGACCAAATTTAGATTAGCAGCTCTTTCTAAACCCTTCGTTGAATACGGCTAACACTGCATTCATTGACATAGGCAAGGAACGTTATCAGGTACAGGGTGATCGAAAATAATTGCTACAATAGAAAATCATAACTCGCCGAATCAAAACGTTCGCTTCATAAAATACTGTCATTGTGTAGAATAACGCATCAATGTTTCACGCACCTAGTTAGAAAACTAAAGTATGATATATTTTAGAGGTATTACGAAATTCGTGGACTTTATTGATCTTTGAATTATTTTTGAGAGTCCCGTAATCTATCGGTAATTCGTTAAATACGCATTCCAGTCGGTTTCCGTCGATGGCTGTGTTAGTGTATGAACGCAAATTCATGATACATGTATTGCATTCCAGGAATCGAGGATTTTTTTGTTTTTCGACTGTACTGTACTCCATTGAATTTCTAGTATGCGCCTAACCCTTTGCGTGAAAAAGTCAGAAAAATGCTTACTACGTATAGAGGAGTGAATGTAAGATTAAAGTCTTCTGTCTTCTTACAATCGCGTATATACATTAAACTCAGTCAAAAATCAATTAAATTCACGAATTTCATGATATCTCCTTAACCAATCTTACTTTAGTTTTGAAACTTAGTGCTCGAATTCTTGATGTATTATTCTATGTGATCCTAGAACTTTGTATGGCAGTCGTCATGATTCGGCGGGTTATTATTTTATACTTTGCTACTTTCCTTCTTGATCAACTTGCACTTCTGTTTCCATTAACCCTCGAGGAATCCCTGCTATTCCAATTGTAGTATCTAGTGCTACATTGCAAAACAAGAAAAGTTCATACGCGCTCTAGATATCAGTGAAAAATATTGTAGTGGATTAATTGGTGGTTCAACACTTGCTCCTGTCCATGTTCCTCATTGGCTGTATTTTTTTCACTTCTTTCTTCTCTTCGTTCGTCGTATCTGCGACAGACCATTCAGTTGAGCATTAACCGAATTGCTTGCCAGCCAGCGGAAGAGTAACTCCTACGGATGATACGTTTTGTATTACACCTATCGCCATCGACTAAACTTGTCTCCGCCTTCACCACCCCGTTTACTCTGTCTTACTCGTCTGATTCTTCTCACGGCAGTCTGCCACTTCCTTTCTTTCCCTACCCTCGCGTTTCTGCCTAGTCATATAGTCTTAATAAACCCCTTCTTTCTTCGTCATGTACCCGCGCTCTCAATCACTCAATTGGCACTATTCTGTCCCAATTGATACGATTCGCATGCTACTGGCTGCGTTCAAATCCATCATACTCCATTTCCGCACCACAACTTCTTTCGCTTGTCTCGGTAATTTGTTCATTTCGTTCTTGTATCGCTAATGCTTCATCCCGTCTTCCTTGATCTTCATATACGCCGGCTAAATTATCCAGTACTGCTGTTATCAGCGGGTGGAGTGAATTTCGAGTACGCACTATTAAAATTAATAGTATCCCAAGACTCTTCTCCAGAAACTCGGTTGCTTGAGTCAGTGCCATTCGCTTGTGATGCAAAACTCCGATATTTCGTAATGATATTGCAGTAGGAAGGTGGGCTTGAAATCTCTGCGGATCGCGTAATATATCCCCAGGCACTATTTATGCTTGTCCAACGCCATGTCCGGTTCACCCAGTGCTTGATACACACTTCCTAGATTGTTAAGTGCAGCTGCTGTGACAGTTTGGTTTTGAGTTTTGTGTTGAGTCGCTTTGGGTATGCTTAATCGGAGGAGACGTGATCGATCATTCCTTCCGAAGAGTCAATCCTGACCCGTTAGTCGTAGTTGTAGAGTACATCTAGTCTGTAAAAGTAGAAGAATCATGGTTTAGAGGACAGAAAAGGAGTAAAAGAGATCAAGAACATATCAGGCAAGGAGGAGGAAACTGGATTAAAGGGCAGTACGCAACTGTTTCGTTCCAGCTGCGATGGCAGGATGAGACTTGCAATCTCCGAGGATCGCTACATACATTTTCAAGCACTGTTCGCACTTTTGCAACGCTTTGTCCGGTTTACCCAGTCCTTGATAGATATCCCCAACATTACCGAGTGCTGCTGCGATAGTATGAAGGGTCGTGTCGTGTCCATGTATCACTAGTCTCATTTCAAGGTTCAGTTCGTGCTTCACTAATGCATTGTCGAGTTTGCCTAGTCGTTCATTCACATTCCCAAGGTGATTGAGTGACATTGCGATTGCGGAATGAGGTGTGCCATTTCCGTGGATTGCTTGATACATTTTCCAGCTACGTTCATGCTTTTCAAATGCATTCTCGAGCTTGCCTAATTTTGATACAGACATCCGACGTTGTTGAGTGAATTTGCGATGTCTGAGTGCGGCTTGTCATGTCCATGGATTACTAGGAGAATTTGCAGTGTTTGTGCTTCTCTAACGCTTTTTCCTGCTTACCTAGTCGTTCATAAACAATTCCAAGATTGTTGAATGACATTTTGAGGGCGGGATGATGCTTGTTAGGCCCGCGAATTTCAAATATATTTCCAGGAACTCTTCACGTTTCTCCAGCGCTTCGCCCATTTTACCCAGACGCTCATTCACATTACTTTAGTTGTTAAGTGACGTTGCAAGCTCAGGATGAGATTTGGTGGGACCATAGGTTGCTTGATTCATTTGCAGGCACTCTTCGTGCTTCTCTTATGCATTTTAAAGTTTCCCAAGCCCTCCATACACGTTTTCTAGATTGTTCAGTGACCTTGCGATTGCAGGATGTGGCTTGTTAGTTTCATGGATCTCTCGAAACATTCGCAGGCTCTGTTCCTGCGTCTGTAACGCTTTTTACAGGTTACTCAGTTGTCTATACAAAACTCCTAGATTGCCAAGTGAAGCTGCAATTGCAGAATGAGGCTTGTTAGGCCATGGATTGCAAGAAACATTTCCAAGGACCGTTCGTGCTTCTCCAACTCTTTGTTCTGTTTACCCATTCGTTGATACACGTTTCCAACATTGTTGAGTGAACTTGCCATTTCAGGATGTGGCGTGCTATGTCCGTAGACTGCTGGTTTCATTTTCAGCC
>JAAUYH010208122.1_pt1 | contig 11935 bp, 9 predicted proteins | sample 7278061 | NCBI WGS metagenome assembly JAAUYH01 (sample SAMN14350203, study PRJNA611818) | marine sediment metagenome | isolation source: surface marine sediment (0.6m) | place: French Polynesia: Moorea | collected 2018-08 | reverse complement strand
TGATTCGTTAAATCGGTTCCTCCGCAAAATGCTGCTACTCTTATATGTTGTTATTTAGCTTTTTTTACAATAACATGAATGTTCTTAACGGATAATGTTTGATGATCTAGCTTTCCTTCCCCAGTAATAATCCAATCGGCCTGTCTGATTTTATGCTCAAAATCCGCTAGTTCCAGCATCATTTCAATACCTGATACCAACTCACCCTTTAAAAACAGTTTGGTTGCAATGCCCATACCCCCTGCGGCACCCGCTCCAGGTACATCCTGAACCTGTACCTTATATTTATTTTGAAGCACCTTTGAAAACTGCTTTAGTCCTGTATCCAATGCTATTATATCATCTTTTGAAGCACCTTTTTGAGCCGCATACACATAAGCCGCGCCATTTTTCCCATACAAGGGATTCGTCACATCACAGGCAATTTTAAAGGTTACTCCTTTCAACTTTGGTTCTAAAGCACTGTCATCTATAGACGTAATTTCCAACAAATTTCTTCCAATAGGTTCGACGTCCTTTTTATCATCGTTTAAAAACCGATACCCTAGTGCTGTAGCCATACCAATACCGCAGTCATTCGTGGCACTCCCACCTATTCCTAAGATGATAGTTGTTGCTCCTTTGTGAATGGCATCCTTTATAAGTTGACCAGTTCCAAATGTCGTTGCATTTTTACAATCTAATTCTTCCTGCTTTAGCAGTTTAATTCCGGAGGCCTCGGCCATTTCTATAAATGCCGTATGAGCAGCTTCTGCATATAAATAGGATGCCTTTATTGAGCGGAAAAAGGGATCTTTGACTTCTAATTGTTGCTCCTTTCCGTTAAGGTAATAGTTAATAACATCTATGGTTCCATCGCCGCCATCCGCTAAAGGAAGTTTTACTATTTCAGCCGTTGGGATGACATTTTTAATCCCCTTCTCCACAGCAGCACAAAACTCATTTGCTGTTAATGATCCTTTAAACTTATCGGGAGCGAGTATTATCCTCATAAATCAGTGTTCATTAGCCCAAAATAGCAGGAATGAAGTAACTTAAAATCAAAATGGCAATGAAAAATGCAGCCAAAATATAGACTTCCTTTCTAAAGAAATCAGATTTCTTCAAAGTGAAGTCAGTAAGTTTAGCCGTCTTCACTTCCACACCTTTGGTAACGGCCGATACTAAATAAGCGAATACTACAGTCATCGCAAATCCGGTAAAGTTGAGCCAAATCCAAAAGATATCAAAACCTAGGTCAAAGCCGAAAATTTCCTGCATGGTTTTTGAAAAAAGTAAGTTAATGAGCACGGCACCAATAATACCGGCATTCATACCGATATGATTTATTTTTTTCGAGAAAAATGCAAGAATAAATGTTGCCAGTACCGGACCATAGAATACCGATCCAATCGCATTAATAATTTCGATGACAGCACTTTTGCTTCCTCCGAATAAAAATGAAAAGGCGATACATAACGCGCCCCAAAATACCACGGCACCTTTCGAGATCAACATGTATTTACCTGTTGCCAGTTTTTCTTTTCCACGATTAAAAAAGTCTTCTACGGTAACAGCTGATAATGAATTGACCGTAGAACTTAAAGAAGACATGGCGGCAGATAAAATTCCGATCATTAAAATACCAATAAGGCCATGTGGTAAGTATTTTATAATAAATACCGGTACCATAAGATCCGCTTTTACGCCGTTTGCAGCAAATTCTTCCGGAAAGTGCCTTTCTGTAGTCGCTGCTATGTCACCGAGGAAATCAGGAGCTAAACTGACTAAAGCACCTAAGATCAATCCCATGATACAGTACACGAATACTACAGGAAAACGTAGTAAGCCATTCGCTAAAAGTAACTGACGTATTGTTTTTTCATTTTTTGCGGAAAGCATCCGCTGCGCCTGGGTTTGATCGCAACCGTAATAGGAAACATACAAGAAGAAACCACCAATAAGCATGGGCCAAAATCCGTATTCATCCCCATCACCTAATCCGAGGTTCGCATCAATCACTTTTAGTCTTTCAGGGTCAAAACCATTGGCTAAACCGCCCTTTGCCTGTACCAAATCCCATCCGTAAAACAGGCAAATTATCAAGCCTGCGAATAAAATGATCATTTGAATCGTATCTCCCCAAACGACCGCTTTCATTCCACCCTGCCATGAATATATAATTGTAATCACGCTGATGATCAATATCGTATAGATGTAATCAATGTCTAAAACCGCCTGTAGAATGATTGCGATAGTATACACCATCACCCCTGTTCCCAACGATCTGCTTATTTGGAACACAATACTTAAGGTCATTCTGGTTGATGTACTGAACCGCTTTTCCACATATTCGTAAATACTTACAATGCCGGAGCGAAATAACGGAGGTATGATCACTAACATGATAGCGATCATAGCTATTGGTACCGCGAACTCGAATGTGAGCCATTTCATACCTCCACCTATCTTTAATCCAACAAAGGCGGGTGCAGAGATAAAGCTTATGGCAGAAAGTTGTGTGGCCATCGTAGACAGGCTAAGAGGGAACCATCCCATACTTCTGCCTCCAAGGAAATAATCTTTTGAATCTTTATTTTCCTTAAAGAAATAGCCCATTCCCAAAAAGAAAATGATATACCCTATAATAATACTGTAATCTAACCAATTCATAGTGTGATAATTATTCGTTTAACAGGTCAATAATCAAGGCCGCGCTCCAAGAAAAATTAGTACCGCCCAAGCCAATTGCCTCCTGCCGGTACGATTCCATTCGAGGGTCAAAATATTCATAGAAACCACATTTTTCAATCAATTCAATGGAATCTTCTTTGACTCGATTGGCGAGTTCATCAGCGCCATATCTTCGCAATCCTCTGAAGATGATCCAATTCATATTTATCCAGACGGGGCCTCTCCAGTATTTCTTAGGGTTAAAACCAGTGTGGCTGGGATCAAAAGAAGCACACAGATAATAACCAGGCATACCGAACCGAGACTTCAATGTGGTCAGTAATTCGCTGCATCGTTTTTCCGAAGGAATTCCTGCAAATAAAGGAGCGAATGAGGAAGATGATGCATAGACCAACTGCCGTTCATTTCTCATGTCATAATGTACGTATGCTTTCAGGTCATTATTCCATAATTTTGAATTGAAACTTGCGATAGCCTTTGTATTCCATTTTGTCAACTGCTCAATTTTATCGGTATGGCCGCCTAAAATCTTGTACAGTTTAATCAGGCTTTCATTTGATTTGATCAATAACGAATTAAATAAGGGATCCTGAACAAGAAAAGGGGAATTCGCAGCAATAGAAGCATCGTCATAAGCATATTGCTTTGCAATATCGATGAGATACAAATAATATTCATACTCTCGGTTGGTAGGTCGCTGTTCTGCCGCTATATGGTCAGTATCTCTGCGTTCAAATTCATATTTTGGTGGGTCGAACGTTTCCCAAATAGCATCCCACATAGGTGAATTATCAGTTCCCGACTCCCAATTGTGATAGATGTAAACCAAGCCTTCATTATGAACATCGCGCTTCATGTAGAAATACTGATGGTTTAAAAATACTTTATCAATATGAGTTTCTATATATCGCATGATAGCTTCCTTATTCATAGAAATTCGATAAAGTTCTTCAAGCACAAAACCTAAAACAGGAGGCTGTACCAGACCTGTTGAAGGATATTCTTTCCGTGCATTTGGACTTAAAAAAGAATTGTGAAAATCCTTACCGGGAAAGTAGGTATCGCTTTCATTATGAAAAATGATGTGCGGAATCATACCATTTTTCCACTGGGCATTGAGCAATGTTTCAATTTCAGCTTTGGCTCTTTCTATATTAAAATGAGCGAGTCCAATAGCGATGAAACCCGAATCCCATTTCCATTGAAAAGGATACAGATTTTCGCATGGAATAGTGAAGCCTTCTTTCCAATTCTTATTGAGTATTTCTATGGCTTTTTTCTGTAAGTCATTCATAAGGCAACCGTAAAAAACTCATCATAATGGTATTTATTACGATGAGTTCCAAACTTACTAATTCAAATGTATTAAAAATAAAATGCATTTACAGAAATTAATACGCACAAACTTTAACACTTGAAATCGTAACGGTTTTTGTATCTTATCGTCTTATTAGCATGTTTAACTAAAATAATCACAATGAAATTAAAGCTTAGCTTGCTGTTGAGTGTGATGGTTCTTTTGTTTAGTTGTAAACAAACAGGAGATACAGCTCAAGAAGCAGCAGAATTTAAAGTTCCTGTTGAGTATTATAAGCTTGACAACGGATTAAAAGTAATTCTTTCACAGGATGATACCTCTCCAACAGCTATAGTTGCTGTTTATTACAACATCGGTTTTAGAATTGAACCAAAAGATCGTACAGGTTTTGCCCATTTATTCGAGCATATGATGTTCCAGGGCTCTCAGAACCTTGGTAAAATGGAATTTATAAAATTAGTACAACAAAATGGAGGTGTTCTTAACGGTTCGACGCGATTTGATTTCACCAATTATTTTGAAATCGTCCCTTCACATAAATTAGAAACCATGTTATGGGCTGAAGCTGACCGAATGAAAGGTTTGGCCATCACCCAGGAAAATCTCACCAACCAACAAGGCGTGGTAAAGAATGAGGTAAAAGTAAATGTATTAAATCAACCTTATGGTGGTTTTCCCTGGTTAGATATGCCGCAATATGCGAATACGAATTGGTATAATGCACATAATTTTTACGGAGACCTTGAAGATCTTGATGCCGCTAATCTCGAGGATGTCGCATCGTTCTTTAAAACATATTACGCACCTAATAATGCTGCCATTTCAGTGGTAGGTGATTTTGATATGGAGCAGACCAAACAATGGATCGAAAAATATTTTGCGCAAATTCCATCGATGCCTTTACCTGAAAAGCCGGATATTTCTGAGCCGCGACAGGAAGAAGAGAAAAAATTTGTGAAAGATGATGCACTGGCCACAAAACCAGCTCTGGCAATGGCCTATCACATGCCAGAGAGAAATACCCCTGAGTACTACGCTATGGGTCTGCTCGATCAAATCTTAGTGCAGGGAGACAATTCTTTATTACGACAAGAACTGGTAAATACTAAAGGTTATGCCTCCAGCGTAAATGGTGGTATTAACTATTTGGGCAATATGTTCAATTATAATGGCCCCATGCAGTGGATGTTTAACTTTACGTTCGATGACAAAGAAAAAGAAGGGGAAATATTAGCATCTATCGACGGTGTTATTGATAATTTAAAAACGTCTGTAACTCAAGAAACCTTAGATAATGCTTTGGTGAAACTTCGCTCTCAATTGTATGATAATTTAGGTGGGACCTTCGGGCTTGGCAGAGCTGACCTGTTATGTAGTTTTGCATTGTTTGATGACAATCCTGCCCGTATTAATGATCTGGAAGATGAGTTTAAGAAAGTTACCCCAGAAATTGTTAATAAAACAATTGATGAATACTTAAGAAAAACAAACCGTACAATTTTAACGGTAAATCCATTAGCAGCTAAAACTAACGAAAACATACAATAATGAAAAAGATAGTTTCTATAATCATACTTCTTGCCTTTACATTTACACTGAAAGCACAGGAAAAAGAGTTACCGCCAGAAGGTACAACACCTAAAGGTTTTACCTTACCCAAAAAAGAGGTCGTAACTTTAGATAACGGACTGAAATTGGTTATGGTTCCTTACGGAGCTATTCCGAAAGCTACTATAAACATTACGGTTAAAGCCGGTAACATACATGAAAAAGAAGACCAGGTTTGGCTATCTGACTTATTGGCTGATCTTTTAGAAGAAGGAAGCGTCACACAAGACGCCAAAGAAATAGCCAATAAAATGGCTGGTATGGGTGGTAATTTGAATGTTGGCGTTGGTAATCATACCACTTCATTAAGTACTTCAGTACTCTTTGAATTTGCTCCTGATGCAATTTCACTAATGGCAGATGTTTTGCGAAATCCAAAATGGCCAGAGAGTGAATTAGATCGCTTAAAGAATGACATGAAGCGTAATCTATCTATTTCACTTACACGGCCTCAATCATTAGCACGTAGGGATTTTTACGCAGTAATGTATCCGAATCATCCATATGGAAGACTCTTTCCAAAGCCAGAGCAAGTTGATTCATATGCTTTAGATGATATTAAGAACTTCTATGCTACAAATTTTGGAGCACAGCGTACGACTGTTTATGTAGTTGGAAAATTCAATAAGAACAAAGTGAAGGAAGCCGTTACGAATGCTTTTTCAGATTGGACGAAAGGGCCGGAAGATTCTTATCCGGTAGCGACCCCTTCCACCAATAATGCCGTTCAGATTATTGATCGACCCGGTGCGCCACAATCAACCATTTATTTTGGCTTACCTGTTATTGGTCCTTCACATGAAAACTATACGGCCTTAGATATCACCAATTCTATTTTAGGTGGTTCTTTTGGTTCGCGAATTACCAGTAATATCAGAGAGGATAAAGGATATACCTATTCCCCTTTCAGTACAGTACAAACCAATTATAAATCAGGGATATGGTATGAATCGGCCGATGTAACTACCGAGCATACCGGTGCTGCACTAAATGAGATTAAAAAAGAAATCATAAAGCTACAAAATGAGCCACCTAGCAAAGAAGAACTGGATGGTATTAAGAATTACGAATCTGGTATTTATGTACTTCAAAATTCTACTCCCAACGGAATTATTGGACAACTTAATTTTTTAAATGTACATGAATTAGATGATTCTTACTTAACCGATAAGGTGAATTCTATTATGGCGGTAAGTCCTGAAGATGTTCAGAAAATGACTTCTACTTACATTAAGCCCGAAAACATGACCTTAATAGTGGTGGGTGATAAAAAGAAAATAGAAAAGCAGCTAGAAGAATCTCTTGAAATTAAAGAAGATATCAAGCAATAGCTACTTGCTTATATGATAAAAAAAACCGCCGGAGTCTCGGCGGTTTTTTTTATATCTATCGAATCAACTTCTTATATTTAATTCGCTTCGGCATTACATCAGCGCCCAGGCGTTTCTTTTTATTTTCCTCATAATCTGAGAATGAGCCCTCAAAGAAATAAACCTGGCTATCACCTTCAAAAGCCAGAATATGTGTACAAATTCGATCTAAGAACCAGCGGTCATGCGAGATCACCACGGCACAACCTGCAAAATTTTCAAGGCCTTCTTCCAAGGCACGTAATGTGTTGACATCCAAATCATTGGTAGGCTCATCTAATAAGAGCACATTCCCTTCTTCCTTTAGGGTCATGGCCAGATGTAAACGGTTTCTTTCTCCTCCTGATAGCGTAGCTACTTTCTTGTTCTGTTCACTTCCGCTAAAATTGAAGCGGCTTAAATAGGCCCGGGACTTCACCTGGCGTCCGCCCATCATAATGAGCTCTTGCTCATCAGAGAAGTTTTGCCAGATCGTTTTTTCAGGATCAATGTTCGAATGGCTCTGGTCAACATAGGCCAGTTTTGCCGTTTTACCTACGATAAACGTGCCTTTATCAGGATTTTCTTCTTCCATGATCATTCTAAAAATGGTGGTTTTACCGGCACCGTTAGGGCCAATAATTCCTACAATTCCTGCTTGTGGCAGCTTAAAATTCAAATCTTCGTACAGCAGCTTGTCCCCATACGCTTTCGAAACGCCATTGGCTTCGATCACATTGGTTCCTAGGCGCGGGCCATTGGGTATGTAGATTTCCAACTTTTCGTCCAGTTGCTTTTGATCCTGATTTACCAGTTTATCATAACTTTTTAGACGGGCCTTTTGCTTGGCCTGGCGTCCTTTCGCACCCTGGCGCACCCATTCCAGCTCGCGTTCTAAGGTTTTCTGACGCTTTGAAGCTTGCTTTTGCTCCTGTGCCAATCGTTTTGCCTTTTGATCCAGCCACGAAGAATAATTTCCTTTCCAGGGAATACCTTCCCCGCGATCTAATTCCAAAATCCATCCGGCAACATTATCTAAGAAATAACGATCATGCGTAACGGCAATAACGGTTCCTTTATACTGTGCCAAATGATGCTCTAACCAGTGAACGGATTCAGCATCCAAATGGTTTGTAGGCTCATCTAACAATAAGATATCAGGTTCTTGCAACAATAAACGACATAGAGCCACACGGCGGCGTTCGCCACCAGACAATACAGAAATAGGTTTATCCGGTTCCGGTGTACGTAAAGCATCCATGGCAATTTCAAGTTTGGTATCAAGCTCCCAGGCATTTGATGCATCGATCTTATCCTGTAATTCGGCTTGCTGAGCCATAAGTTTTTCTATCTTATCAGCATCAGAATACACTTCCTCTAAGCCAAACATGTCGTTGATCTTATTGTATTCATCTAAAATTGCCACCGTTTCGGCAACGCCTTCCTTTACAATATCTATTACTGTTTTAGATTCGTCCAATTCAGGCTCTTGCTCTAAGAATCCCACTTTATATCCCGGTGCAAAAACCACATCGCCCTGGTAATTCTTTTCAACACCTGCAATAATTCTTAGCAAGGTAGATTTTCCAGATCCGTTCAAACCTAGAATTCCAATTTTAGCTCCATAAAAGAAGCTTAAATAAATGTCTTTCAGAACTTGTTTTCCGGTAGATTGATAGGTTTTCGAAACCCTATTCATTGAAAAAATGACCTTCTTATCGTCTGACATAGTTCGCTAATTTGATGCTGTGATAGTTAGATAAACGAGAGTACCTTGGTAATTTATACTCTACCTTTTAATGCATTAAAAACCCATGCAATGGCGAAGAACCCTATTCCTACAGCGGCGAAGCCCCATCCGGCTACATCTTCGTAGCGATATGCTCCCATTAAAATTAAGACGACGCCTACAATAATCATGATCAGGGTAGCATACCCAAGTACGGTATTTTTATTCATTGCCATAGTATTCAGTTTTGGTTAGGGTAGGCAAATATCGCAATAATTTATGTAAGCTAAAAGTTAAAGCTTTGCGGCCAGTCTACTTCCCTGATCAATAGCACGTTTGGCATCTAATTCTGCAGCAACATCTGCTCCACCTATCACGTGTACATTCAGCCCTTTGGCTTTTAAAGGCTCTAACATATTTTTAAGAGGAATCTGGCCAGCACAAATGACCACGTTATCAATGTTTAAGATCTTTTGTTCGTCATTTTGGATATAATGCAAGCCCTTATCGTCTATTTTAGTATATTCGACTTCATTGATGAACTGAATGTTCTTCTTTTTAAGATTCGTTCTGTGTATCCAGCCCGTGGTTTTACCGAGCTTTCCTCCAAATTTTCCCTTACTGCGTTTAAACATAAATATTTCTCGGGCTGCCGGATGAATTTCGGGTTGAATTCCTTCAATACCACTCCTGGCTTTTAATGATTTATCAATGCCCCACTCTTTCAACCAGGCATCAATATTTAAGGAAGTGCTTTCGCCTTCATGAGCTAAGTATTCTGAGACATCAAAGCCAATGCCTCCGGCCCCAATCACCGCAACACGTTTACCAACAGGCTTTTTATGCTTTAAAACATCGATATAACTCAATACCTTTTCATGCTCGATACCTTCCAGTCTTGGTGTGCGTGGTATGATACCCGTAGCCAATATGATCTCATCAAAATCGAGCTTTGCCAAGTCTTCAGTCTTAACTCTGGTATTTAATTGTACGTTGACTTCTTGTAACTCTAATTGCTTTTTAAAGTAACGTATGGTTTCATAGAATTCTTCCTTACCGGGAATCTGCTTTGCCATATTAAATTGGCCACCGAGTTCGCTATCAGCATCGAACAACGTGACTTCATGGCCTCGTTGCGCCGCGACAGTTGCCGCTGCCAACCCGGCAGGGCCCGCGCCCACAACAGCTATTTTCTTTTTGAGAATGGCGGGATTATAATTTAGCTCAGTCTCATGGCAGGCACGAGGATTCACCAGGCAGCTTGCGACTTTGCGCTCAAACACATGGTCTAAACAAGCCTGGTTGCAGGCAATACAGGTATTGATCTCATCTTCTTTTTCTTCCCGTGCCTTATTTACCCAATCGGCATCTGCTAAAAATGGGCGCGCCATTGAAATCATATCAGCATGACCATCAGCTAATACCTTTTCGGCGGTCTCGGGCATATTAATCCGGTTCGAGGTAATTAAAGGGATAGCCACTTCTTCCTTCATCTTTTGCGTCACCCAGGTAAACGCTGCCCTGGGTACTGACGTAGCAATTGTCGGAATACGTGCCTCATGCCAGCCTATTCCGGTATTAATAATCGTTGCACCTGCTTTTTCAATTTCCTTACCAAGTTGTACTATTTCTTGCCAGGTACTACCTTTCTCCACTAGGTCGAGCATGGATAAACGATAAATGATAATAAATTCATTACCAACTGCTTCTCTTATTCTTTTTACTAATTCAACCGCCAAGCGGATCCTATTCTCATAGGTTCCCCCGTATTCATCCGTTCGCTTATTCGTGCGTTCAGCGATAAACTGGTTGATCAAATACCCTTCAGAGCCCATAATTTCTACACCGTCATACCCGGCGAATTTGGAAAGTTCGGCACAATTCACAAAATCACGGATGGTACGCCTGACACCTGATTTCTTCAGTTTGAAAGGTTTAAAACGGTTAATAGGTGCCTTTATAGCAGATGGCCCTACATTAAAAGGATGGTAGCCATAACGGCCGGCGTGTAAAATTTGCATACATATCTTTCCACCTTCTTTATGGACGGCCTCGGTAACTTTCAGATGTTTTCTCGCATGACTTCGATTGCTCATTCTCGCTGCAAATGGGCCTGTCCAACCTTGAATATTTGGGGCAATACCACCGGTTACAATCAAACCCACACCACCTCTCGCTCTTTCGGCGTAAAAAGCTGCCATGCGATCATATCCATTCTTCTCTTCTTCAAGCCCCGTATGCATGGAACCCATCAGAATTCGATTCTTAATTGTCGTAAATCCTAAGTCCAGTGGTTCAAAGATGTGCTTGTATTTTGCCATAAGGTGTTGATTCTTTTATTATGCATGCATAACAGTTGCAAGATACGGCTATTTTTTAAAGAAAAAAACCTCACGAAAAGTGAGGCTTTTTATATGAATCAAGAGAGGTCTTTAATGCATCGGTACTTCAACGATCAGTATATCGGAATTTTCAGTTGCTGTAAGCGCTATTTCATCGGTTTCCCATATTCCCATGGCATCGCGCTGCTCTAATTGCTCACCTGCAGTGGAAATACTACCCCGTATATTCATGATATAGACGCCATGTTTATCGGATTTTAGTTCATAATTAATCGTCTTACCATCTTCTAATTCAATCCGGGAAATTTTCGCGTCCTGATGAATCTTGAGACTATCGATATGCTTTGAAGCTATGGAATCCACCAATACCTGAAATTCATTTTTTCGCTCGTTTGAATGAAAATGTTTCTGGTCATACCTGGGATTGACATTTTGTGTGTCTGGAACAATCCATAATTGAAAAAAATTGACTTCTTCTGAGGTACTGTCATTGAATTCAGAATGGGTCAAACCAGTACCGGCTGACATGGCCTGTACCTCATCGGAAGTAATCGCTCGTTTATTATTCATGCTATCTTTATGAGACAGAGCTCCCGATAAAGGAATGGATATGATCTCCATATTATTATGAGGATGTGTTCCGAATCCCATTTTTGGCTTTACAACATCATCATTGAAGACTCTTAATGCACCGAAATTCATTCGTTCGGGGTTGTGATAACCCGCAAAACTGAAGGAGTGGTGGCTTCTTAGCCAGCCATGATCTGCATAACCTCTACTGGCTGCCCTGTGAATAATTGATTTCATAATTCTTCTAATTTTAATTCTTTATTAGTATAAATAACCCATTTTACCTTGTTGAAAATCGCGTAGCGCCTCCATGATCTCAGTTTGAGTATTCATGACATAAGGCCCC
>JAAUYH010253722.1_pt1 | contig 11938 bp, 11 predicted proteins | sample 7278061 | NCBI WGS metagenome assembly JAAUYH01 (sample SAMN14350203, study PRJNA611818) | marine sediment metagenome | isolation source: surface marine sediment (0.6m) | place: French Polynesia: Moorea | collected 2018-08 | reverse complement strand
GTCGCTTCGCGGGTTGCTTATTGGTTTTGATTCATCTCACCGTTAAGCCTAGCGGCTTTAACGGGAGTCCTCTCAAAACATTTTCTGATAGATGTAGAAACGAACTGACTTGGCAAACAATCGGAATTACTACCGCGATCATTATTGTTTGGTTCTTAATATTTATATTGATGGCACAAAGAATTTAGAAACTTTACCTTAAAGCGATTAATTTACTTCTTATTTAGGCGATCATCCTGTAAACCCATTCAACATCAATTTAGCCCAAAGAATACCAAGTCGATCGCCCTTTGCCATGTCGAATTAATTTTTTCATCTCCATTAACTCATTAACCCTGGCTTTAATAGTGCTACGACTAGCTTGGGTATATCTAACAATATCCCCTGTGCTGATTCTGCCATGTTCTTTAGCCAGTTCCAAAATTTGAACCGACAACTCTGGGAGATAACTTTGCATAATCCGCTCCCGTTCTAATTTGACTGCCAAACGGTCTTTTTGTCGTTTCAGCGATCGCAAAAAAAATAATAACCAGGCATGCCAATCAGGGTTTTCTGTTTTCAAGCTTTGCTGCGTTCTTCTTAAAGCAAGATAATAGCTATCCTTGTTATCTTCAATTATGGTTTCTAGGGAACTAAAGGGAACATAACTATATCCGCTTTTTAGTAACAGTAGAGTGGTCAAAACTCTCGACAGACGACCATTCCCATCTTGAAAAGGATGAATAGCCAAAAAGCGAACCACAAATATACCAATAGTTAACAAAGGATGAAGTTGTTTTTCAGCTAGAGAATTTCTTGTCCAGTAAACCAACTCCTCCATTAATATAGGAGTTTCAAACGGGGAGGCAGTTGTAAACAAAATACCAAGACTTTTTCCTTCTGGATCGAATGCTTCTATATGATTGTCCGTCATCTTATAGTTGCCACGATGCCGTTCGTCTTTGTGGCTATATTGCAGGAGCATAGAATGAAGCTGTTTGATGTAATTTTCAGAAATAGAAATCATCTCCCAACTGTCGAATAATACCTGCATCACATCAGCATAGCCAGCTACTTCCTGCTCATCGCGGGTAGTGAAAGATTTTTGTTCCAAATTACTTAGTAGAGTCTCAATTTGACGATCCGTTAATCTCGCTCCTTCGATCCGAGTCGAGGAACCAATACTTTCAATAGTTGCTACTTTTCTTAATGCCGCTAATCGTTCGGGAGCTAGCATACCTAAAGCTTTCCAAGAACCCTTAAACTCATCGATTTCTGCAATGAGGTTGAGCATTTCAGGAGTTATTTTTAGCGAATTGATGTCCACTTTAGTAATTTTGACCAATTATTAGACCAATTGTAGCCAATTAAAACCAATTAAAGCCAATTATGATTGCTCTAGTTTTATTGAACGCGATCGCTCTATAACTGCTCACTAAATGAGATAACCAGATCATTGAGAGCAGGGATCACTCTTATTCTTCTAAATCTAAAAATAGATACAATGTAGATACGAGTTAAAGAGCCATATAATTATGTCAACTGTTGCCAAGTGGGGAAATAGTCTTGCGATACGTATTCCCAAAAATATAGCGGATAAAATCAACCTCAAAGAAGGGACTGCTATTTCTATTGATGTCAGCGACAACAACATAGTGATTACTCCCAAAAAACCCAAATATACTCTAGAAGAATTGTTAGCAGGGGCAAGTAGTGAAGATTTTGATGGTGAATACGATTGGGGAGAACCAGTAGGTGAAGAAATCTGGTAGTAAAAACTATATTCCCAGTCGAGGAGATATTGTTTGGTTAGATTTTAATCCCCGTACGGGACGAGAACAAGCGGGACATCGCCCTGCTATTGTTATATCACCCAAGCAGTTTAATTCTTTATCTTCTCTGGTGTTTGTTTGCCCAATTACCAGTAAAGTCAAGGGTTTTAGCTTTGAAATACTGTTACCAGAGAAGATGCAGACTAAAGGAGTGGTTTTAATTCATCATCTCAGAAGTGTTGACTGGAAAACTAGAGAAATTAAATTTATCGAACCAGCGCCTATTTCAGTAATAGAAGAAATCTGTGCCAAATTAGAGCCTTTGATCTTTTAAATTCCCGTGAATAATCCAGAGTATGCCTGATTCTGTGGCTTTCGCGATCGCAGATTTGATACAACTTCAGAATTTGCCACTTTATACCTCCCCTAATAAGCTTGAATTCATCTCAGCAGTAGCAGAGGAATATTTTTTAGTTGATGTAGAATATATTGCAGTTATTAACTGATGCTAAATCCTGTAGATAAATGCTAAATGTTAAATGTTTATATAATAATTGCTTCTCTATTAATCATCGGATGTTATCCAGCATCTTCCAATTTTTCAGGGAATAATCAAAATCAATTAGAAAATTCAACTTCTGTACAACTTGCCAATTCATTTTCCCTGAAAGTAAATCAAAAAGCACGTATAGAGCCTGAAAACCTCGAAATCAAACTATTGGCAGTCAAGAATGTTCGAGATGTCCTGCTGACATACAGTGTATTTGGCCTGGTTTAGTCAAGGTTGTTATTAATCTGAAAAAACAGGAGCAAATTGTTGAATTGATTTTGATAGATCGAGAAGGCAATGATAATTCAGCTATGAAAGTATTTGATAATTATCTTATTAAACTCATAGAAGTTAATCCTTACCCACAAAAGAATCAAACAATTGCAATTGACGATTATAGTGCTAGTTTCATAGTTTCCCGTGAATGAAGCGATTAAGCTAGAGAAAATAGTCTGTAATCCCTAGCTTGAATCTTATTCAACAATCTCTAAGAGATCGCTGAATCTTGTTAATCAATTGATGCAAAACTTTCTGCGCCTTAGAGTCGAGATCGCATTCCTGGCATTGGAATTCCTCAATCGAGCCATCAGCCTTTTCAAGACGGATAAAATAGTTGAAAGCATCTGGCATTTCGCTGGTCGGCTGAAGACTTCTTAACCTCTCTGGCTCAAGAGCATCAATTACTTGATTAGCCTCTTCTGATGGTAAATCATCTGTCTCAATTATTCCCTGAGGACAATAGGTTGGTATTTGACCACCTTCTCGGCGCAAAAAGATTTTCATAAATTTTCCCTAAACATTAATTCCCACAAGTTTCCATGCTCGTCGGGTAAGAATAGCTTCCATACTACCTCGACCGAACATATCTATGGCAATTTCCACTGTCAGCTCAGCCCAGTCAGTAAATTTCGCCAAGGGATTGTTAATCTGTTGCATAGTTTTATACCAGATTTGACCTGCTTTATCCCAAGCATTTCCTCCGAGCATCATTGACAGAAGATAAAAGGCATGATTAGGAATCCCTGAATTGATATGAACACCTCCATTGTCTCTATTGGTAACCACATAGTCATTCATATGATATGGTTGAGAATCTTTTCCTAATACAGGGTCATTGTAGGCAGTTCCAGGAGCTCTCATAGATCTTAGAGCTTCTCCCTTAACATCGGGGAGAAGTAAACCTTGTCCGATCAGCCAATCAGCATCCCTAGCCTCTTGCTTCAGTGAATATTGTTTGGTTAAGCTACCAAAGACGTCGGCAAAATGTTCGTTGAGAGCCCCACTCTGATCTCGATATATTAGTCCGCCAGAAAACTGCACAACACCATGAGAGAATTCATGACCAATTACTGCAATATCAGAAGTTAAAGGTTTAAAGAACATGCCCCCATCTCCATAAACCATCTGGTTACCATCCCAAAAAGCATTTTCAAAGTTATCTCCATAATGAACATTTGAGATTAACTCCATGCCATTGCCATCTAGAGAATCACGTTCAAAGATATCTAGGTAGAGATTGTAGGTAGCTCCCGCACCATCATAAGCTTCATCAACTTCTCGATCTCCAGTAGCCGAATCTCCTTCTTCCCTAACCAATACTCGCTGTAAGCTTTCTGCATTTTGAGAATTATAAACTTTTCTTTTCGGTCCTGCCGCAGCTCTTGCTGTCACAGGAGGAGCGACCAAAAAACCTTGAGGAGTAGCAATTTCTCTAGCATTGCGAAAATTCTGAGCTTTTTGTTCAATACTCTCTGCCATCGCCTTTTGCTCGGCATTGCCAGACCGCTTAATTGCCTCAAGCATGTCTGGAGGCATAATACAGAGTATACAATTGCATGGTTGATAATTAGAAGCATCTGAATTCATGATTTATTCTCCTTGCGAAAGCAAAAAATACTGCCTATTTTTCTGCAACAAAATTCAAGGCAATGAAGCTATGAGCTGGATCATGCAATAGGATCTTAAATCGAAAGCAATAGACTCACGATTCTCAAGAAAAATTAAATTAATTAAAATCTTGATTCATACCTGCTCTCAAAATATCGAGAATAATGCTTTAAATCACAAAAAAATTACATTTCTTTATTTCAAATAGACAACAGTGACCCCAGAACCCCCTTCTTTTTGGGATGCGAGTTCGTATTTATCTACTTGAGGATGACGTTGCAGAAACTCATGGACTCCTTGGCGTAAACGTCCTGTTCCTTTACCATGAATAATCCAAAGTATTCCCGATTCTGTAGCTTGCGCGATCGCAGATTCGATGTCAACTTCGGCATTGGCAACTCTACTTCCCCGAATATCCAGGGTATTTTGGGAGGTGCGAACTGTTACAGGTGCTTGTTTGGAAGCAGTAGCAACAGGAGATTTTTTAGCTGGTGTAGCTTTCGATTTCGCTGGAGTTTCTACTTTTTGACCATCTAAAGATTCAATTTCATTAACTGAAACAGTCATTTTCATCAAACCAAAGCGTACTGTGAGTTGTGAGTCTTCATCAATGGTTAAAACTTCTCCTGTTTGTCCGAGACGGGGTATTCTCACTTTCTCTCCTACTTGGGGATGATAGCTAGGTTTAGACTTTTGTGGTTTAGCAATAATTTGTTTACTAGCAATTTGATTCAGAGCTTCAGTAGCTTTTTGGGCTTTTTGAGCGGTGGGAGTTCCCTGTTGTAAACTATGAATTACCTGGGCAATTTCTGCTTTAGCTTCGGCTATAGCTTTTTGTACCGCTTTTTCTTGAGATAGCTTTAATTCCTGTTCTCTAGCTTGCAGAGATTCTGCTCTTTGAGATACTTCTTCGTAGAAACGTTCGGTTTGACTTAATAATTTACCTGCTTCGGCGGCTTTGGTTTCCTGTTCTCGCCGTTGAGTTTCCAAAGCAGCAATCACTTGGTTAACATCATCAGTTTTGGCTATACCGACTAAGTTTTGCGCATCGATAATAATATCTGGATCTAAACCTAAACGTTGCGCAATAGTTAAGGCATTAGAGCGTCCAGGAATACCCCATAATAAGCGATAAGTTGGTTTTAACGTACTGTCATTAAATTCTACCGAAGCATTTTCAAATCTGGGATCTTGATATTTGAGAGCTTTGAGTTCTCCATAATGGGTTGTGGCAACAGTAAGCAAGCTATGTTCTGCTAAATATTTTAATAACGCGATCGCTAAAGCACTACCCTCAGCGGGATCTGTTCCTGCGCCAACTTCATCCAGAAGGACTAAAGAATTAGTAAGATCGGGAGAACTGGATGCTTCTTGAGGTTTCAGGGCCTCAATAATACGACTAATACGGCGTATATGACCAGAAAAAGTAGATAAACTTTGTTGTAAAGATTGTTCGTCTCCGATATCAGCTAAGACATTACTAAACCAAGGTATTTCTACAGGTATCTTGGCAGGGACAAAAATACCTGCTTTGGCCATTAAGGCTGCTAAACCAATAGTTTTAAGGGTAACCGTTTTCCCTCCTGTATTGGGTCCGGTGATCGCTACTACCCGAGTTGGCGGTTCAATTTTGACATCAATGGGAACCACAGGATTACCTTCTTCGTGTTTTTGCTGCCAAACTAATAGGGGATGATGTAATCTGCGCAGAGTTACCGTTTCTGATGGCTCGATAAAGCGCGGCGGGTTTGCTTCTAACCACAGACTATATCGGGCTCTAGCGGTTGCTAAATCTAACACAGTTGCGATCGCGAGTAACTCTTCTAAATCTTGTTGAACTTCGGCAATTTTTTCGGTTAACTCTCTTAAGACAATTTCTTCTTCTCTTTTTTGTTGTTTTTCTGCTTGTCTGAGAGAATTTCCGGCATTTACCACCGAACTAGGTTCAATATATAGAGTTGAACCCGTACTGGAAACATCATGAACAATCCCTGGAATGGTATCCTTTTGGGGAGCTTTAACTGGAATAACAAAGCGATCGCTTCTTTGGGTAATAACCGCTTCTTGTACCGAACCTAAGTTACTCTGAATAATCCTTTGTAGACTCTGACGAATCTGTCTTCGCAAGCTTTTTACCTTGGTACGAATTCCTGCTATTCTGGGGTTTGCCCGATCTGTGATTTCTCCGCGATCATCAATACAATGATGAATCTGTTGTTCAATTTCAGGATAGGTGCGTACGGTAGCAATTAATTCATTTAATACTGGTAATTCTTCTGCTTTGCTATCGATGATGCGGCGTAGATAGCGCATGCCTGCTAATGTGGTAGCGATGTCCAAGAGTTCTTGGGCAGAGAGAATCCCACCAATTTTCGTTCTCTCTAGAGCAACCCCAATATCTTTAACCCCTCTAAAAGTCCATCCTGAATCTAACTCTTGTTCCAAATTATAGATTTCAGTAGTTTGGGCTAACAGTTGTAAACTGACTTCTTTAGTTTGAGGTAATTGTAAGTTACGTGCTGCTACAGCGCCGATTTTAGTTTCGGCAAAAGTAGCCAAATGTTCACACAAGCGATGCCATTCGAGTAAATTTAGGGTTTCTTTCGTAATCAAGGTTTTACTGTTAGTTCTTTTACGCGATCGTTTTTTGACAAAATTGCTCTCTATTCATAATTATTAAAGATTTTTGTAGTTAGTGGTAGGTTGTTGTAGATAATTAATGTTTTAAGCCTAAATTAATCGTACCTATGGCTATTTTTTGGGGGAATACGCGATCGCTATTTAAGCGGAACTGGGATTTTAAATCTCTACCTCAAAAGCCAAACCTTCTTCCACAAAATTAGGGAAATTATTACGAATATTTTCTGCTTCTTCCCCAGTGGCATAAATATAAGTTCCTGGGACAGCAGAATTTTGAAAGCGGATAAAATCTGCTCCTTTATCTGCCGCCCCATCATAAACATAGAAAGCGATACCTTCTTCGGTAAAACTATTGGAGAAATTAGGATCTGCATTAATGTTATTACGTTCTGCTTCTCCAACAAAAAGGTAGGTTCCTGGTCGTTGTCTGCTTTGGAAACGGTATAAAGGAATTAACTCATCACCAGGTTCAATAGCTGCATTGAATGCCAAACCTTCTTCTACAAAACCAGGAAAATTATCGCGAATACTTTGTGCTTCTTCCCCAGTGGCATAAATGTAAGTTCCTGGGACAGCAGAATTTTGGAAGCGATAAAATGGAATCTTGCTAGAAATTCCTATATATTCAACATCACCAAGGTCGATGTCCAGTCCAGGTGATAGCTGAACAATTTCTTGCCCGTCGAGAGAAAGCCTACCTGTTGTCTGATTGTAGCCAATTTCTCCAGTGGCAGCATTCCCTTTAATAACAATTTTTTCTCCTCTTTGATAGTCGGTAATTCGATCCAGAGCGTTTACTAATCTTTGAGTCAGATCTATTTCAAAGCGATCTAATTCTGAGCCGCCAGTCAGAACGTCACCTCCTCCCCTAACAATTAGTCGATCTTGTCCGGCTCCGCCATCGAGAACGTCTTCGCCATCGCAGTCGACGATGACATCGTTACCAGCCAAACCCCTAATAGTGTCATTACCGGCTAAACCACTTAAAACATCGGCTAAATCGCCTCCCGTAATAGAATCCCCTTGCTCTGAACCGATTAGTCTATTAGACCTATCTGCAAAACCTGAAATATTAAAACCTCCATTAGCAAGAGGTGATGAACTCGCAGGATTAGTAGGATTGACAATAATTGACATTGTTATAAAGGTTTAAACTAAAGATTTTAGTACAAGAGATTGTCTGGGACTAAAAATTCAGATAAAGTACAAAACTATTTTTGTAGTAATACATATAATACCTAGTAATTACCATTTCGATCAGACAAAATTTTTAAGTTTTTTAAACATGAAACAATAATTTCTTGATCATTCTCGGTTAATTATTCCTGTTTATTTGGGGAGATCAATACAAACAGAAAAGGTTATTATTACGTTTTTTTCACTCCGATACTGTTCGGAATGCACTGCAACTATTGACTATTGACTGGTAACTGTTTACCGTTAACTGTTGAGGTGTTTAAAGAAAGACTATTTACTCAAAAGATCAATGGATGCTTGACTTTCGCAATGTTAATACTCTTTGGAGTTCAATTTTAGTTGCAACGCTAGTGAAACTAGGTTTAAAAACGGCAGTTATTTGTCCTGGTTCTCGTTCTTCTCCTTTAGCTGTAGCTTTGGCTCACAATTGTGAAGTGGAAGCCATTCCTATTTTGGATGAACGTTCGGCAGCTTTTTTCGCTTTAGGAAAAGCCAAACAAACTAATTTACCGATAGTTTTAGTCTGTACTTCAGGAACAGCAGGAGCTAATTTTTATCCAGCGGTCATTGAAGCGAAAGAAAGTAGAATTCCTCTAATTATCTTGACTGCTGATCGCCCTCAAGAGTTACGTAATTGTCATGCCGGACAAACAATTGATCAGGTTAAACTTTATGGTAATTATCCCAATTGGTATGCAGAATTAGCTATTCCAGAAGCAAATATGGGAATGTTATGTTATCTCAGGCAAAATATTATTCAAGCCTGGGAAAAATCCCTATGGCCAATTCCAGGAGTAGTGCATCTAAATTTACCTTTTCGTGAACCCCTAGCTCCGATTGCCCAACCAGAAGTTCAGGCTCTACAATTAGATTTTTCAATAGCAGATTTTTTGGCCCATCTTGCTGTTGCTAATTCTTATCAAGCTAACTCCATCACTTATCAAATACCAGATTTTACTAGTAGCAAAGGCATTATCATTGCGGGGTTAGCACAACCGAAAGATCCAGAAACATATTGTAAAGAGATCGCTTTACTCACTGCAAAATTAAATTTTCCCGTCTTAGCAGAAGCTTTATCACCGTTGCGTAATTATGCGGCTTTAAATCAAAATTTAATTGTTACTTATGATCTTATTTTAAGAAATAAAAATATTGCCAAACAGTTGGAGCCAGAAGTCATTATTCAGCTAGGAGAACTGCCCACAAGTAAAGTACTAAGAAATTGGTTAGAGCAGTTCAATGGACCTCGTTATGTAATTGAACCTAGTCCAGAAAATTTTGACCCTTTACATGGCAACACAATCCATTTACGAAGTTCTATAAGCGATTTTCACCATAGCTTGAATCTGACAAGCGATCCTGCGGTGCGACCCAGCGAAAACCCTGCTCGCGGAACGCTGGCCTTTGGTGACCCCCAAAGCTTGTCCTCGAAGGGTGAAAACGGACACCTAGAGGTATCCTCTGTTGAGCAAGTGCTTCAAGACAGCTGGAGCTTGTCCTCGAATGGGGAAAACCCCAGCATTTCCTCTCACCAAGACCGCAATGCTTTACCAACGCACTGGCTGGGAAATGTCGCTCAAGATCACGAACGCGAGAGTTTGACGAGTAACAATAAAATAAATTATCCCTATCTGCAACAATGGCTTAACTTAGATCTGCAAGGGAGAAACGCGATCGCAGATAAAATGGAGTCTTTAAATATTCTCTATGAGGGGAAAGTTTCTTGGCTACTTTCTCAGCATTTACCATCTCACACGCCAGTGTTTATCGCTAATAGTATGTCGGTACGCTATGCAGAATTTTTTTGGCAGCCAAACAACAGTAGAATTATGACCTATTTCAGTCGTGGAGCTAATGGTATCGACGGCACATTATCTACCGCATTAGGGATTGCATATAACAATCAAAGTACCGTATTACTGACAGGAGATTTAGCATTATTACACGATACCAATGGTTTTTTAATTAGAAATAAATTTCAAGGTCATTTAACGATCATTGTGATCAATAATAATGGTGGAGGCATTTTTGATATGTTGCCAATTGCGACCTTTAATCCTCCTTTTGAAGAATATTTTGCCACACCTCAAGAAGTTAAGCTGAGTCAATTATGCATGACTTACAGAATAGAACATAAACTAATTGATAATTGGCAACAATTAGTCCATTTACTAAATCCTCTTCCCAAAACAGGAATTAGAGTTTTGGAAGTCCCCACAAACAGAAAAGCTGATGCCTATTGGTTGCAAGCAAATTTATGGGAAATAGCCCAAAACTTTAATTTAGGCAATAGATAAAATATTACTTTTAATTTTTGACTTGTAACTTTTCTCTCCTCTTTTCTTGATATATATTTCTTACCTGCCTATGCCATATTGCTTTCAATTGCCCAACGAGCTAGCTCAGTACGATTATTAAGGCTGGTTTTATTGAGCATATTAGAAACGTGGCTTTCAATAGTACGCTGACTAACATTTAGCTTTTCAGCGATTTCTCGATTAGCCATTCCCTTAGCTACTAACTGAACCACTTTTAATTCTGTGGGAGTCAACTCCACATTATTGGGAACTTGAATAGTTGGAGCACCGTCTTTGCCCATCAAACGACCCTGGGATAGACGTTTAATTTGTTTGAGAGAAGATTCTACTTGCGCCACTAATTCCTCTGGTTCAAAAGGTTTGACCATATAGACATCAGCACCTTCATTTAGCCCTTTAACTCGGTCTTGACTCTGACCTTTTGCTGACAAAAATAAGACTGGTATGGTATTAGTATGAGGTTCTTCGCGAATATGCTTAACTAATGAATAGCCGTCCATTTCTGGCATCATAACGTCGCAAATAATCATATCAGGAATATTTTGATCTAAAACCTCTAGAGCCTCTCGACCATTTTCCGCTGTTACAACGTTGTATCCTCGAAATTCTAAGTAATCTTTGACGAGTAAAATTAAGTTAGGATCATCATCAATAAGCAGAAGTTTTTTATTGTCTTTTTGAGAGTTATCTTTCATAGGTAATACGATTTATCAATCTAAGTGCTGTTAGAGTCGATTGGATTTGGATATGCCAATGGTTAATTTAGGCTATGAAGGAGTTTGTGTAAACAAGATATTTAGTTAAACTAGAAACAAGCAGATGTACTTCAATAATTGTACTTTATTTAGATTAATTACTCCATAATCTAAACCTATTTCCAGTTTTTAACCTAGTTTTTTCTCGTAAGCTTTCTTTTGCGATAATAACCTTTAGTTTTGATTACGGCAAAGGTTTTACCATTGGATGATTAATAATACTTGAGTTTTTGCATTATTGTTCTTTATTTTGGAGACTTTATCTGTAAGTATAATTACTCGCAGTAGTCCACAAAGATTAAAAAATACTTTATTATTCTCTGTATTATTTTTTGCTTAGGTAGTAATCATGAATTTTTCTTACAAAAAAGTAAATCAATTAATCAAATCGCGTCGTTCCACTAAGCCTCGCTATTTTAATGGAGAGAAAATTGCCGATGAAATAGTGTGGCAGATTTTGGAGAATGCTGGTTGGGCGCCTACTCATGGATTGACTCAACCTTGGCGGTTTAAGGTCTTTACGGATGACGGTTTAAAAAAATTGGCTAGTTTCCAAGCTGATCTTTATCAGAAGCTCACTCCCGAAGATAATTTTAAACCAGAAAAGTATGCTCGGATGAAAACAAATATCCTGAACTCATCACATGTAGTTGTGATCTGTATGGAACGGCAAAAATCCGAGAAAATACCTGAAATAGAGGAAATTGAAGCAGTGGCTTGTAGTGTACAAAATATGACATTAACTGCAGCTGCTTACGGTATTTGTAGTTTTTGGGGTTCTGGAGGTGTTACCTATACTCAGGAGTTAAAGGATTTTCTGGGTTTAGGAGAAAAGGATCT
>JAAUYH010078208.1_pt1 | contig 11942 bp, 7 predicted proteins | sample 7278061 | NCBI WGS metagenome assembly JAAUYH01 (sample SAMN14350203, study PRJNA611818) | marine sediment metagenome | isolation source: surface marine sediment (0.6m) | place: French Polynesia: Moorea | collected 2018-08 | reverse complement strand
TGCCGGGCTCAGCTTTGGCTGGGCGGGATTTCCACCCGCTGGACAGTTCACTGAATTTCAAGGTGACATCTTCTCCTTTTCTTTCAGACCGGCATTGCTCGGTCGCATCCCCGCCAATAATCCCGTTTCGTTGTTACAGATCGCTACGGCTAGATACGATCTGTCACGGATTTTGAGTTGAAATAGCCATGAATAACAAAGAAATTTACGGACATAGCTCGGCCGGAGATAGAGGAATACACTCTATTGATGAAGCAGCTCAGCCTGGGGTAACATCTATAGACAACAGGCTACGACTTACTTACATTGAGTCATTTCCCGCCGATACGCGGTCAAAAATCTAGCCTCATCAACTATGGACGCCGGGTTAAAATATTGGTAATTTCAGCCAACTGAGCGTCATCAGGACAAAACTGGGCGCCCCGGGCCACTAGCGTACTTACTCTACGAAGTCGAGCATAATCCGAGGCATCCCAAACTTGCCGCATCAGGTCTCTTTGGGGTCATTCTATATATTTTTGCAATCTCCTATATGTAGACTGTTTGGATTATTCAAGGCTGAGCCTAAGGCTTCCAATCGTCCTCGCAATCTCACCATCTTGTCGAACGATGACCGGATCGTTGCGTAAGGGGGAGGGATCTCCCATAACGACAAATGCTGCCCAGTAATGGGGATGCTTGCGATTGTCAGGCGCTTGAAGAAAATCAAGCTGTATTTTTCGCAATGCTTCACTTCTTCCAAGGCCAGCAGAAAGATACTGATAATATCCTCTCATCAGTTCAGCAGTTTTTTCGTCATTCACGCGCCATAGGCTAGTCATCTGTGTCTCTGCGCCAGCAAGTGCGAGCGCGCGCCGCAAACCGTAGATGCCCTCTCCCACCTGTACTTGGCCTATACCCGTATCGCACGCTGACAGCACAACAAGTTGCGTCCCATTAAGATTCATAGACGATATTTCGAGGGCAGTCAATATACCGTCTCTTATACCTTTGGTCTGGGCATTCGCCCCAGCTAGCGCAAGTCCGGAGCGTGCCATCGGCGACTCGTAATCTGCCTTTGGCTGTAGCTCCCATGACATGCCCATAACCGATAGCAGCCACGGGTCTGCAACGGAGCGAATGCCAAGTAGTGCACTACGGTTGCGCCCAACTGGCACTTGAGACCGCTTAGCCGCGGCGCGATCGGCCAAAAAGAACCCATGCGTGGCGACATGGAGAATACGAGGTCCTCGGGTCTCTAGCAGGGCTGTCTCAGTAGCGGCATCATTGATGAGAAGCTTCGCGTTTGGGAACAATCTTTTAACGGCCTCGGCCTCTAGAACAGTTCCGGCGAGAGCTTTGAACTGTCTACCTACAGTTATACCTTGTACTTGCCCCCCGCCGACGATTACCCCAATGTGGCTCGTCGCGGTGTCCGGAGACTCGTGTGTCTGCGCATCGAATGCAGGCGCCGCTACGATCACCGTTGGCGACGCTGGAGGTCGCGCTTTGTCGCCCATGTTGAGCAAATCGCGACCGCTGTTGAGCAGCGTGAACTGATAGCGTTGTGCAAGATACGAGTCCGTTTCGTCTACAAGAGCTGCAAATGGTACCAATTGCAGTGTGCCCTCTGGGGCGATGAATACGTGTCGATCATTTCCTAGCAAGGGAAGGACAGGGGCCATCACCTTATCAAATACCGATTTCGCATCGGCGTTGGTGGTAGAAAGGTTGCGCCAAATGCTGTTACGAAACTGAGAAATAGCTGCGTTTATTTCACTAACTGGGCCAAGGTCCACAGCTTTCGGTGGGCCTTTGCCGCGCAGGACATAAGCGGCATAGCGAGGAGCTTGAGGTGATCTCCTCTGTGGAGTTAGAGTATCCGGTCCTCGTGTTTCGTAGATGACTAACTCCACAAGAGCATGTCCTTCAAGCAGTTTGGCTTGTACTTGCTCAACGGTAACGGGTCGGTGAGATCCCAGGGCCTTGCCGAATGAAACACCGAGAACGGACTGCAACAGGTTTATGTTGCTCTGCAGAATTTCGCGCTGTATATCATGTTGGATATTTGGCTGCTGTGTTGCTGGGAGATTCGCTACATAGGAGCCCAGTTGCGCCTGTAGTCGGGACAATTCACGAATGAGTACCAGTTCACGTTCACTATGTGCCGAGCGCGTCATATTAAAATCGATGGCAGCGGCATCTATTTCACGACCTTTGTGCCGCAAAACGGCATTCATCGCACCACGCGCAGCGCTCCCTCGCTTCGTCCGTATATGGAAATCCACTAGTCGATAGGCGCATCCTCGTAACAATGAAATTCGTTCCTGTCGCTGGGCCTCTGACCCGTCCGTAAGGAGGAGACGACGGACATATTCACATAAATCAGCTTGTCGTATTAGAAGTGCCTCGGCTGACTTCAATTTTCCTTGCGCCCAATTCAAACGCGCTACATCCGTCATGCTAGATGTGAGGAATAGCCGATTTTGTCCTGTAAGGGGTTCACGCAGCGACATAGCATTGTTATACAGATTAAGAGCCTTAGAGAACTGCCCGCGATACTCGTGAATCCTTGCTAGGCCACGAAGTGTCGTTGATAAGAGAATATTCTCTCTGCCCAATGTGGACTTGCGTATCGTCAAAGCCCGCTGATGCAGTTCTTCTGCTTCTGTGTAACGACCTAGCGTTAGATAAACATCGGCGAGCTCGCTGGAACGATGAGCAATCTCTAAGTGAGTCTTGTCGTCGTGCTGCTCTGCATTGTGCAATGCCTGTCGGTAGAATTCCGCGGCGTGCTCGTACCTTTGCTGATTGCGGTGGGCCTCGGCAAGAAAGATAAATATTTTTGTCATTACTGTGGAGTCGATATGCTGTAGTTTCCTAGCCCTGACTAAGGATTCCTCCAGCATTTGTATAGCTATCTCGTTATTGCCATATAAGCGTAGCAAGGCGCTCCCCGAACTAAGAAAGTGCTTAACCATCTTGGGATGGTCTTTGCCGCGGATGGCGTCGGCGATGGATAGAATTCGCCTATGCAGATCAGCATAACGTAGCGATTGTCCGGACATCGTTGCAATGTACAAACTCCCCTGTAATTTTCCTAAGAAGTCCTCTCGTTGACGATCACTAGCCTGGTCTATGTCAGATGTAATAAACTTCCATAAAGAAGCCGGAAGCTTTGCCGCTGGAATCATCAGATATGCGTTTACAATAGCGGCCATAAGGATGAAGCGCTCGGATTGGCTGGCAGGATTAACGACTTGCTGACCGAAGACCGTTTCAGTCGGTGGCTGCATTGGTGAATTTTGGGTAATAGCGATGGCACGTGCTAAATATCTCTCCGCTCGTTCTCCACGACCAAGGTTATGGTTGAGTGCGGCCAGCATGCCAGCCAGAGCAGCGCTCAGATGCTTATCACCCCCTTGTCGATCTGTATCCTGCAGAAGATCTTCAAGAAGTGGCTCGGCAACTGAGTAGTCACCCCCTACAAAGCGCCAAATTGCTCGTGTTATTTCGAGTTGCTTGGCCGCTGAAGCGATTTTTAATCCAAACAAGGCATATGAGTAACTCAGTGGTCCAAATTCTAAAGAGAGCGATGACAAGGAATTTGGGGACGCTACAGCCAGGGAGCTGTTCCCGACACCAAGAATGTCCGCATATATTTGCAAGGAGATGGAAAGCTGTTTCGTCACGCCATCTGCTTGGTGCGCAATCGCTGGGCTCGAAGCCATTCCGCCATCTGACTCCTTCGCAGCGGCTCTTTTGCGAATCTTCGCGGCACGCTTCCACAGAGGTTCAGCGCTTTCATAATCGCCAAGCTCTGCATTCGCGGCAGCCATCTCATCAAGTTTGTCGGCTAGCGTAGGCTCAGGCTCATGGGCAGAATTTTGCCATATTGTAAAGGCACGCTGATAAAGTTGCCTTGCTCGCTCACTATTGTTTCGTCCTCTATTGGCCATCTTTATGTAACAGGACGCCAACCGATAGAGTTTTTGCGCCAGTTGAGGGCTTTCACGACCGAGCAAGGGCCGCCATACGCGCAGAGCCTGTTCGTAGAGCGGCGCCGCCAATTGATACTTACGGCGTTGGAAATAGGAGTCTGCGGCTGCGTCAACGATGCTGGCGAGCACTCGACGCCGCTCCGAGGCTTCCGACGCAGGGGAGTTGACGATCCATCGAAAGACCGGTAAAGCCTTTTCGTAGCCGAGTTCCTCGTACGCAACTTTGGCCAATGATGTCAGTTTGTTAGTATTGCCGTGCTCCCTTTTCGCGAAGTCTAGGGCACGTTTGTACAAAACCTCGGCGTGCTGTCGCTCTTTCTTTTTTAGGAATTTGGCGGCTCTTCTAAAGAGCTGTCTAGCGATCCAGTCGGTATCGCGGCACAGTTCCTCTACTACGACCGCGTATTCATATATATTGGCCGCGCGGGCTAGCCGATTGGCTCCATAATGCATATCTCCCCGCGCCGATAAGTGTGGAGCGATTTCGAAACAAGAGTGGATATTTACTTTGTGTGAATACGCCATCGCACGGTCATAATAAGAGTCGGCATGATCATACTCTCCGCGGGCGTCGTATACTGCGGCAAGCCAGACAAGTGCCTTGAAAAGAGAATTTGTTTCGAGATAATTATTCGTACTTTTTGATACGGCGACTTGGAGTCGCTCGACCTCTTTGCGGTACTTTTTCTCGGTCTTATCCCACGCAAGAACTTCGTCGTTGCCTCCATGCGCCTGGAGAATCGAAGAGCGGTTCATATTGGCGACAGAGTCCATGCTAGAGCGCATTGAGAACTTGGCATACAAGGCCCACTCTTCTTCGGACAAATCGAGGAGTTCCTGGGCGCTCGCGTCTGGTAAGCGGCCAATGAGCAAGAGTAGTGTGCACAAGATCAATACTCCCCAAGAGGAACCTGCGGTCACACTCTCGTGCATGGTGATCCCATAAATATGGGAATTCATTCGGCAACGTTCCATGTTCGATCCCAATAGCGACGACTCTGTGATTTATGTCATCTCAGAAGTTGATGGAGGCGTATTTTGTGTGGCAAAAGTAACTGTGAATAGGATATTAGCGACTGCTATGCTGGGGCTTCTCATCATCTCGGTGGCTTCGTGCGGGCATGCCGGTGAGAAAAGAAGCTTGCGCACGAAGGATACCACGCCTATGCGATCGCGCCAATCGATTGATGCCCCGCCTCCCCAGAACCAATCTTATGGTGCAGCAAACAGCGCCTTGGTGACAGTTTCCGAAGGGGCTTCGTCTGCTGTGAAGTCGGCTTCGCAAGAAGATGTCATGCGTGTCATCGGTTGGGCTCAGAGCAATGACCGTGGCCCACGCGATAGCTCAGATACAGTTCTATTCAAACTGCACCTAGATCAACCCGATAGACGTACACAAATGTCTACGCAATGCATCCGGGCGTCAAGCTTTTTGAAACCAATGCATGACTCGCGAATATTTTATTTAGTTGGTAATACTCTACATGTACAGGATAGCACGAAAGTAGATAGTGAAGCCATTGTGCCATTGCCTGGTTTAGATCCTACTCTTATTATTGAATATATCCTCGCTTACGCTCAGAAAAGTCCACCTCTTTCTATTCTTATAGTCGTTAGAGGGAAACGTGGACACGGATTCTTGCTCTTGGACATCGACGAAGAGAAGGTAATAGATATAAAGCCGGCCAACGATCTTCCTGCATTGAAGGACGTCGACAAGTTCTTTTCTACGTTTCATGTTCCTAGCTGTAAGAATGGCCAAAACCATTGTCTCATCATCAATCGAGATGGTTCCCGTACATATGTCGATCGAGAACCGACGCGTGGAGCCGAGCGAGAGGAATGGCGGCAGTTCGAGGCAGTCATACACGACATATCATATTCACTAGGTAGTGAATTATTCATCCTGGTTAGCTGTGGTGCATCGCTACCGTAACTAATCAATACTCGACAAACTTTCCTACAGTTCCAGTAGCCTTCGTATCTCCTTGATGGTCTGCTCGTTGGGTTGGAGCGTAAGTACATCGTAAATACACGGCTCTTGGTTGTCTTGTGGACAGGCAAGGGCGCGTAGCTGAAAGTCATCTGGTAGTGGGCAATCGGCTTCTTCATTCTTGCAGGCAGACTCATAGACATCAGCGAGCCTCTTGGCTGATGCCTTTGCGAAAACTGCTGGGCGTTGGCGTTCTGCGATCCACTCAAGCAATGCATGGAGTACCCGTTGCCGCGGTGTTCCAGCGTTTTCTTCCAGATATCCGCGGGCACGTTGTGGCTCGTTTAGCTGCAACCAAGCTTCAGCGGCGTGGAGCCTATAGCTCGATTTCTTTATGAGCGCAAATGCACGCTCAAAGTCGTTGGCGGCACTTCTCCAATCGCCAGCGCGACCGCGCCACCAACCACGTTCATCGATCGCTTTTGCTCGTAACTCCTTATCAGGGCACCGATTGACATTGTCTATAAACGCGCTCTGTAGCTCTTCTAACTCAACAGGCCAATTTGGCATACTAGCCAGCCGCTCACTCATGAGCACGTGCTTTTGGATGCAGCTCACTCTGGCCGCGAGCTGAGCTCGCATGCAAGCCTTTGCTTGCGGTGGTTGCAAATCAGTATCTTCCATGTAGTCTTTCGCTACGCGCGCCGCAGTCATCAGACGGCCATCGTGGCAGTTTTGTTCGATAAGCTTAAGCTGCGCAATATAAAGGCTGTGTACCAAAGGGCTGTGTTCGCGGATTCGCCGCAGTTCGGACACAGCATCTGCGGCCCCGGGATAGAGCTCAACGTAGAGTAGCCGGGCGAGCGCGCATGCTCCACTTGCCGAGTCTTTGAGACAGATTGCCCGTATGCGGTCGGGTTTAGGGAGAGGATTGCGACCAGAACAACCGATAATACGCTGCCGTGCTGCTAAGGCCAACAAGCCGATGTGATCGAGCGGCCCCGATGGAAGCGATGGACAACCAGCCCAGTTGGAGTCGGCACGGTCAACGACCACTTGAGCCGATGCATATAGGATGGGGACGATACGCTCTCGATGAGCTTCTGTACGCAAAGCTACCTCAATCGATTCAACACCGAGCCAGTGCTGAAGCTCTCTCCTAAATCGGATCTGGGAGCTACCATCTGGGAGTACAGTGACCGATAGAGCGAGCGCGGCATTGTCATCGATTACGGAGGCGCGATGAAGACCCGCTTGAGGAGAGATGCTCGACCGGCAGCTCACTTCACTTAGTATTTTATTTTGATTATGCAGAAATAATTTATTGGGATATGCATCTAGAGCGTGACACAGTAAAGAGCCAGGATGCTCAACCTCGCTAGGCGATTCGCCTACGAGGAAGACATCGATGAGGGGTGTTGAGGTCGAGCTGGACACTAAGGACGAACTGGAATCCAGCGGAATTGAAGTCTTACTAGCGCGAGATATCATCCACACCGCAATAACGAGGCTAAGAGCAACGAGTACGAGGAAGAGCGCGCGTACGCTCGATCGAAACGATAGACGATTTGATACCAAGGTAGCTGAATGATTGATAGCATTATTGGGTGTGGGACGGGAGGGTTGCGCGGTAATCGCCTCCGCATTGGCCAATGGCGTAGGATCTCCGTAAAATTGCAGGCTCAACCGATCAGTGCTGGACGCGATCGACGTACGAGCCTTCAGGAATGCATATTCGACACCGCCAGTCCTCGCCACCAGAGCGGAATAGAAGGCGTGGGCAAATTGGCTGGCCCCTTCTATCGACTGTGATGTCCGTAGTGCGATGACGGTCTCGATGCCGGCGCGATGCAATGCTTGGGCGACCGAGCCGAGATTGTTCCCCAACGTACCGTTGTTGCCACTATAACAAGCGGCTAGCACCACCAGGCGTAAGTGGGGGGCGTGCGGGACCAGGAGCTCTCGCAGGCTATCTGCATATACAACTTTCTTCCAGCGATCGCGGCCGCTTTCTTCGTCATCGTATAAGCAAACGCCAAAGGTCTCGCTGTCTTTCTGCCCACCTGCGCCATGACACAGCAGATGTAACACTGATACCGGGGCATTATCTTGGGACTTTCTCAGTGCGTCCCTCAGGCGCTCAAGGGAGACCTGGCATACTTCATCGCGATCAGCGACGAATCCATCCCACGGCGACTGTGCGGAAGCGGATAGTCTTTCGAAAATCTCACGGTGCTTATTGTGGGGCACTGCGCCCTCGGAGTCCGACCATGCCAGTAAGATGCGGCCCCTGGCCGCTGAGGTCGCGACAAATCCTGTCTCGCCAGCACTGAGAGTAGACGCTCGCGGCACGATGCGACGGCCGTACCAGGCACGGCAAACGAGAACGCTAGGGAGTTCGCTGAGACGCTCGCCGGTTTTGAGAACCAGAAGCTCCCAAGGCAGAGTGTAGATCTCGGCAGCGTCGGATCGAATGATGAGATGTACCTGACGCGCATTGCCTGGTGTAGTGGCATCGATAATGCGTTTATGATGCCATTGCCAGTCGGTGCCTTTGAGCATTCTTTGCAGCCGGTAGCCCAGGCGCTGGGCGACCCCAGCCGAACAGTCATCGGATTCAAAATCCCTGAAATCACGCTTGAATTCATCATCGCCCCAGTTGAAGGTCACACGGCTGGAAGTACCGCTATCACTCCGATATGTGTAGCGCTGGAGATCGCTCGGGAGCGCGTAGGGGTCGTCGGTGCGTTCGATCCGAGTAAACATGAGTTCGATTCGCAAGGGCCGCTGTCGGTCGTGGTCAGCATTACTGATGCTCATTGTCGCCCAGAAGTGTAGCCGAAAACCTTGCCGACCAGGAGCCCACTACAAACTACGCGATCGGCACTACTTGTTCGCAGGTGGGGCTGAGATGGCCTTGCTACCGTTCGCTCGGTATCGGTCGGTCCGTATCGGTTGGTGATGTACGTTTGGACCTTGTCTTAGACCAGTGCGCCTTCGAGGTACGCATGGGGGAAATCGTATACGCAGACCAACGCGCCCCAAAACTCGTGATGTACAAGGGCCTTGTCGATGGTGCTCAAAAAGCGCGGAAAAATGGCGGACAAGGCGTATATTACGTCCTCATCCACGGGTAAATCCTTGATCCTCGGTCGCGACGCCGCTTGCGGTGACGGATCATAGTTAACGATTCCCGACGGGCGAACGGGCGACACCGTGCTCCACAGAAGTGACAGCGCATATATTTGCTTACATGAGGGCGACAGACACCGGTAGCGGGTTTCTTGGGGTGGGGAGCCGGAGGCGGCGGCGTAGCAGGCTCCGCTACGGGGTTCGCATTGCCCTTGCCATTGGGTACAGTCTCTCGTAGTCGCTGTTGTTGGCGGCGGATACCGGCAGCGGGTTGCTTGGAGTGGGAAGCCGGTGGAAGCGGCGTGGCAGGTTGCGTGGCAGGCTCTGCTACGGGGTTTGCGTTTCCCTTGCCACTGGTGGGCACAGTCTCTGGTGGTCGCTGTTTCTTGCGTGCTCGATACGCTCGCTGACGCTCAGCGTGCTTTTTCTTGCCTTTGTCGGTTTGCCGGTACTGGATGCGAGCAGCCGTTACCGATGCCTGACGGGCTTTCTGACTGCACTCGGTAGAGCAGTAGCGGTGACCCCGATCGCAGCTGCGGCAGATACGCGTCTGCTTTCGGCACAGCGCGCATAAAAACATCCGGTAGGAATCGTGAACGACAGGCTCTGATGGCATGACGGAGCAGAGTTTACTGCCAACTGCTGGCCTATGGCCAGGGAGGTTCCCTTCCTGGCCATATTAGCTGCACCACCCAGGGGCGCGGTCGGTGTCAAGGATGGCCGCAGGCCACGAGCGAAGCGAGCTTGTCCTTTGTGTGCCTGGCATGGGCACAGAGTAGTGAGGTGATCGATGAACTAAAGAAAGTCAGAGAAAGTCCTCTGGGGACCCTAGCGGAGGGAACCCTTCCCCGACCGGCAAGTGCGGAGTCGTGAGGCTTCGTGCGGAGGAAGCCGTAGGGGCAGTGCCGAACCGAACGAAAGTGAACCGCTGGTTGAGGCGTTCGTCCGTGGATGAGCCGGCAAAGAGCGGTGAAGTCCAATATCCGCTGGACGGGCGGGCGTATAGGCGGCGGCGTCGGCACGAAGCTCTGTGTTCTTACCCAGGGAGGCCTGTGGCCTCCGTGTCGATGTATGGAAAGGAAGGAAGCGCCATGGGAGGCTCTAAACGGGCACGAAGCGGGAAACGGCGGAAACAGCCAAGAGACAACCTAAAGCGTGGAGATCTGACCATACGGAGCGGTAGTCGCCGAGGAGGAAACGACGGAGCGACAATGGGTCCACAGGAGTCGGATGGTCGAATAGTACCGCAAGAACGTCGAAAGGCGTTCCCAACCGCATCGCAGATGCGGGGAGGGAAGGCGACCACGGTTGATGAAAAGATGATGCAACTGCAACTGTTCCACGAGACAGCAGAAAACCCGCAAGGGGGCACGGTGTCGAATCCAGTCGGCCTACCGGCAGGAAAAGCACGCGTGCGGCCGAAGTCGCGGACCACGCCCAGACCACCATCATCTGCAATGACAATGGAGAAGATCGCTGATGATACGAACCTTCTGATGGCATTCATGGAAGTCGCGGCCAACCATGGCGCGCCTGGACCAGACCGGCAGAGTATCGAACAGGTGCGAGAGCATCTGTTTGAATTGGTGCCGGCGCTGCAAGCCGACCTGCTGAAAGGTACCTATCGCCCGGGGATGATTCGCCGGGTTTGGATCCCAAAGCCGGGCGGCAAGAAGCAGCGGGGTCTTGGCATACCCAACGTGGTGGATCGCATGGTTCAACAGGCGGTGCACAGAGTGCTCAGCCCTCATTTTGAACCACGATTCCACGACGCGAGCCATGGATTCCGGCCGAATCGAAGCTGTCACACGGCGATCGAAGCGGCGAGTGTCGGATTCTGTGTGCAGCAATCGCGGGACGGCGAGGCAATCGTTCGATTGTCTCGTCGATCGCGGCAGCGAATCAACAGAAAGGTCGTGGAGCTCACGCGCAGGAATTGGGGCAATTCGCTCGATGCAGCTATCGAACGAATCAACCAATATCTGAGGGGATGGATGGGGTTCTTCCATGTAGTCGGCAAGGCTGAGCTATATGGTTTGGCAAGGATCGACGCGCACATTCGAAGGCGCCTGCGCGCACTTGTCTTTCGACAGAAGAAGCGCAGGGCACATATTGTCAGTTGGCTTCACCGCAAGCGGCGGATTCCACTCAAGCACGCGAAAATGGACGTCTATGGGGATCGTCGATCTCTATGGGCGCTCAGTATCACGCGATCGGCGCACAAGGCGATGAGTACGCACTGGTTTGAGAAGCAGGGTTTGCTCCGCCTCGAACGCCTATGGCGAAAGCACAATTCGTCGCCTGTCATTGCCTCGGCTCAAGTACCACTTGAGCTGGGATAGTTGGCCGAGGAGCCGGATACGTGGCCCGTACGTCCGGTTCTGTGAGAGGCGCCCTTGGGTAACCGGGGCGCCTACTCGACACACCGACCGCGAACCTGGGTACCCGCGGCGTTGCACTGAACTCGGCACAGGAAGGCAAGAACTACGCCAAACCTTAACTCCGCCATTTTTCCGCGCTTTTTCACAACCGCTAACAGGCCTGATTCTACAACGTTTTTGCACGCAGGAACTTCTGCCTAAGGTCTATTTCTAACGGTTCATCACCAAGGCCGCCCTGTCAAACCATAGGGACAGTCTGATGGCAGGTCTAGCATTGCCGAACTTTTCGTCGCCTCGCCTGCATTTTTCGCCCTGGGCTCCGAACTCCTCGTTGTTGGATCTGTCGCCTCTGGCGCGAGAATCTTCGCCACATATCGTTGGATGTAAACACGCCATGATGTTGTGCCAGGCCCGAGGTGCTTACCCGATGGTCGCAGCAAGACGGCGATATTGGTTGGGTGCAGATCCTCTCAGTTCATTTGCCGATTTGACCACACAGACTGCATCTCCTGGGGG
>JAAUYH010024340.1_pt1 | contig 11942 bp, 11 predicted proteins | sample 7278061 | NCBI WGS metagenome assembly JAAUYH01 (sample SAMN14350203, study PRJNA611818) | marine sediment metagenome | isolation source: surface marine sediment (0.6m) | place: French Polynesia: Moorea | collected 2018-08 | reverse complement strand
TCACAAGGTCGCCGTCCGGAAAAGCGCTGGTTGGTATCAGTGCTGTGACGATAATGAAGAGGAACAGGAGTTCAATGACTGCATCCACAACGCCAAGGTATGGATGGCCCGTGAAGAAGTAACCGCCGCCCGGGAGCCAGATCGACAGGTTTCGAGCCTTGGTACGGCTTCTGAATTCCTTTCCGCAGCTCGCGCAATCGAATCGATCGACTTCGAGTTCGCTGGTGCACTGCGGGCACAAATGCACACGCTTGCCGATGCTGCTTGTCTCGCCCTGCAAATTTGCCGCCTCGAGCAGAAGCCGGATCTTCTTTCGTTCCGACCGCCTGAGATACAGGAAGAGCTCCTTGTCGCCCGACTTGTACGCGATCTTGAGCCGGCTGCCCTTTTGTGCGATCGACTCCACGTCACCGTAACGTATCTGAGCCACGGACTGGCGGTAGTCGTAGCTCATCGTAGTGGGCACATGAAAAATTCGACGGTCCGTGAAGACGAGCAAGCATCGTCTGATATAGAGGAAGATAAAGCCCGTCGTCCACTGCTCGAGGAATGACGTCGGCGAAACAGCGGTGGTCACGGTCAGTACCTGCTCGCCGTCTTCGAGGAATTCCTGCAGGAAATCGACTTTCGCCAGGAGCTTGCGCTGCTTCTTCTCAATTCGCGGTTTGTGGACACCCTTGTGATCCGAGAACATCGTATCTTCATCGATAGGTAGACCATCCAGGCCTTTCGTGCCGGCAACGTACGAGTCCAGAGAGAGGGTGTCGACCATGATTGCTCCTTCAGCTTCTTCTTAAGCGTACCTTAGTGTCGAACGACTGTTCGGGGCAATAGCTGCCAACGCGGTTAGTAGCACAGACTCACCGGATTCGGTCAGGAGCAGGCAGTTGAGTGACTTGGTCGTCAAGTCATCGTCGCCCTGGAAGCCTGGTTCTACTCAATATCGCCCGATAAGAGGGCTTCATGTCGGAGAATTCTGGCGATGATCGCCAGGCCAGTCTTCAGGGCGGGCCTGTCGCGATGACAGTTTGCGGTCCCGGATACGGAACGTGAAACCAGTACCGTCGTTGCTCCTGATCGACAGATCGACCCACCACACTGTAAATGTGAATCCCCGGTAGCCGACCCATCTTCGAGTCGAATGGAGTGTCGCTCCGTGCGGCATCTTGCCGGTGTCCGCAATCTCTTGATATCGATCAAAAGTCTCTTCGGGGACGGGGCGGGTGGATGGATCCCAAGCTCGAATAGCCGCAATAACTTCTTCCTGCGTCAGCGGCGGCTGAGACTTGCCGACCGGATCTGTTCGCGCCTCCACGTTGAACGTCCGGACTGCCGCAGCCAGTGTCTGCACTTCGGCGCGACCTGCTTGAGGTGAATCACCGCGTGTGGCTTTACCAGCGCACGAACTGATCCCAATCGCAGCGATGATTAGCAGGGCAATGCGTATAAAGAACGTCTTGTTCACTAGCGATCCTGGATTCGACAGGGCTGCTCTACGGCCGCCTACTTCGTGTCAGGAGCCGCCAGTCTATATCAAATCCTCTGACCGGCTGCTCATGTCCGATAGCAGCCGTTCGTGTATCAGGTAGGCTAGTCGTAGATACTGGAAGACCGATGGAGGTCGGGGCATGTCTTCGAAGATTTCTCAACCCAGGTTCAAGCTCTACTACTGGCCGCTGACGTTCAGAGGTTGTTTCGTCAGCTACCTGTTTGCCTATCGAGACGTTCCGCTGCTCGAGATAGCGGATTTCGATGAGATTCTGGACCTGACGAACCGGCATCCCAGCGACCAGGACGTCCCCTTCATGGGGCCGCCGGTGTTGCAGGATCTGGAGTCGGGTCGCAGTCTCAGCCAGATGCCAGCCATAGTATTGTTGGTCGCAGGCGAACTCGATCTCATTCCGGAGGATCCGTTTGATGAGGCGATGTGCATGAAGGTCCTTATGGACTGCAATGACGTGTTGATGGAGATCTGTCGCTACAATGGTTCGATGATGTGGGAGCGTGAGGCGTGGGCTATGTTCCGATTGCAACGCTTTCCCCGCTGGTTGGATATCTTCGAAGAATCTCTGAAACGAGGGTTTCTCGGTCGAGACGCCGTCAATTTTGCCGACATTGGTGTGTTTGCGTTGTTCGGCAAAATGATCAGGTGTCTTCCGGAACTTGAACCTGATGTGCTCAGCCGCGCTCCCGGTATACATGCCATCTGCCAGAGCATAGGGTCCAAACCCTCGCTCGCACAGTTTGTCGCGGATCAGGACCGGAAGTACGGCAAACTCTATTGCGATGGCCAGATCGAACAGTCAATTCGCAAGATGTTGAAAGTGGATGCGGCCAATAAGTAGCAGTGACACCTGCAACGGCCACTTGGGGTCAGACGCTGGAGGTCAGACTCAGGTCGCGTGGACGACTGTTTACGAGCATCTGCGGCCATATGCTTCTATCGCGGTCCTTGCTCGAAACACTTCATCAGCCTGTAGCTATCCGGTTCGGCAAGCGACCATAAGTCGACACCAAGCCACTCAAGAAACTCCACGATCTGACCGCGAGTGAACCGGTCCCTGATTCTTCGTTTCCTGTAGCGCTCCGGGTCTTCGAATTCCCGCAGGTCCCCTGTGTTGCCAAACTTCCAGCCACTGGTGTCGAGCGCAGCCCAGACGTGTCGTACGAATCCGCCTTGCGACTCATTCATCAGGCAGAACTCTTCGATAGGCCATTCGTCTCGTCCGGCTGGTTTGCTCCGCACCATTGCCAAGGTTTCTGCAGGAAGAGCGCGCGCCAGCATTTTGGAGAGACTCCGATACCCGTCAGTGAGATTGGACTCGATCAAAATCGCCGGGGACGGTGATTCCAATGCGAACAGGGCAACCCTTAATCGGGCCGGGTTGTATTCTTTTGGCAGTTGCAGGGGGGCTAGTGGCTCGTCACCCTGACAAGTCCGAACGCCCGTCTTCCACCAATTGCTTAGCTGGCGCTCCACGGCGTCAACGACAACGTCTTCTGGAGCGAACGCAATAGTAAACGCCCAGAAATCGATCAGGTCGAGTTTATTCGTGGTCATCGACTTATCGCTTTGTCCGGGAGGTCGCCAACATGTGCTCAGGGTCTTGGGCCGTACGTTAGTCTCAACCCGCCTGTATATCCGGATACGGCCAGTACCGGACCGCGGTTTCTTGAAAACGAAACTCGACAATTGCACTCGCAGTTGCTGTCGGGTGGCCGCTGCAGGTCAGGGAGTTTCAGTCTACCGCAAATCGCCTGTTCGGCGAGATTTCGCCATGAGCATCGAGATGATCCTGGTCAACGCGCGACGATGATCGAGGTCAGTACAGCGGCCGCCAGCGCGCCTACGGTGTACATGGAGCTAAGCGTCGCTTTGTAGGACTTCTCAATGTCGCCAGAGATCAATTGAGATGCTCCCCGAAATTTCCCGAACCGGTTCAGTGTGTAGCTACCGGATGAACCCACTTGAACGAAGTAGTCCGTGTGCCGATTCAGCAGCTTCTCAGTCCGATCCAGCGGCAGGCCCAGGCGAGCCGAAATGGAACGGAGCGCCACACCTTCTCGTCCTGCACGATCCAGAACTGATACGGCGGCGATTAAGGAGTCTGCTTCCTTTCGACTGGCTACGTTCATCTGCTGGCTCCGCGTGGTTGTCTGGAGGGGGCAGTCGTTGTCAGGATAGCAGATGTTTTCCGGGTGGCTATTCACCGAACGAGGCGGAAGCATTGCTCTCGTTGGGGGCGGCACGGACGGTGCGGGTCTGGCTTTACTCCAGGTCGAGGGCGTAGGGCTTGAGCGTCTCCAGGGGCACTCGCTGCAGCGCGCGCCGGTGGGTCGATCTCAGGTAGACCCGCGGCGCTACGCCGTGACGTTCAGCCTCTTGCCAGCGGCTTGCGCACAGGCACCAGCGGTCCCCGGGCTTCAGCCCGGGAAAACCAAACTCGGGACGCGGTGTAATGAGATCGTTGCCCCGCTTGCGGGAATACTCGAGAAATTCCTCGGCAACAACGGCACAGACCGTGTGCGAGCCACCGTCCTGTTTGCTGGTATTGCAGCAGCCGTCTCGGTAGAAGCCCGTGACCGGATCGTTGCCGCAAGGCTCCAGCGGCTCGTCGAATACGTTGAGTGATTGATCCATGACGTTCCCGATAGGTTTAGTCGAAATCGAAGTCTGAAACTTGCCGTCGCTTGGTCTGACGCTTTCACAGCAGCTCAGGACTAAAACGCGTCTTGATTCTGCCGTTCGCGCTCATTCCTCCGGTTCTTGAATCTGCCACTCGGTACCGATCGACTGCCTGGTCGCCTGGCATCCAGGAAGAATGTGGCCAACCTCGAGCAATGTCGAATCCAGATCGACCACCTCACGCATGCTTACTATCATGGCGTCATCCACGGACACTGATGCTCCAGTCAGGAATTGCCAGCCGTGATCATCCAGGTCGTGAACAACGAGTAATACTGGCGCTCCGTCTTCGACGATCTGACGTAACGTGAAGCATGCAACGTTCTCAGCCTGGTCGAATGTCCACTGCATTCAGATACCTTGATTGAAGTCCAACCCGGACGTCAACTTCGGGTTAGTAAGACCAATAGAGTTCACAGCGTAGAAGTCTGTTTCTTGCTCGGGTATTCAGAACTGAACGATGGCGCCACCGTCGACATTGAGTCCGGTGCCTGACACGAACTGCGCTTCCTTGGATGCGAGAAACAGCGCGGCGACAGCGACCTCGTGAGCCTCACCGAGCCGGCCGATCGGTGCCTTCGCCTCCCAGTAGGCCTTGAACTCCGGATCGTCCATGAACGGTGCTGACAGCTTGGTCACGATCGAGCCTGGCTGCAGGTAGTTCGCCGTGATGCCGTACTGGCCGAAGTCGACGGCCATGCCCTTCGTCAGTCCCGCCACCGCGTGTTTGGACGTGCCGTAGATAGAAAGCCCGGGCCCTGCCACGTCCGACATGATCGAACCCAGGTTGATGACCCTGCTGCTTCCGGATTTTTTCAGGAGTGGCAGCGCTTCTCGCGTCAGCCGGAATATCGATCGCAGGTTGACGTCCATGATGCGATCCCACTGTTCGTCGGTCAGTGTTTCGTAGTCGCCGGCGATGACAATGCCGGCGTTGTTGACGAGTATGTCGATGCCGCCGAGACGCGACGACGCGGTGTCGATGACCTGCTGCTGAACGCTGGCATCGGTGATGTCACCCGTAACGGTCGCGCATTCGTCACTGTCCGTGAACGCCGCCGAAAGATCGTCGGCGTCCAGATCGGTAGCCAGGACCTTCGCGCCGTGTTGCAGGAAGATCTCGGCGATCGCCTTGCCGATGCCATTCGCGGCGCCCGTCACGATGGCGCTTCTGCCAGTCAGGTCAAACATACTCTCGGTGTCCAAAAAAAAAAGCGGCGCGACCCGGGGGGATGGGTGCGCCGCTTTTACCAAAGGACTAGTCAGTCAATGAACTAGTCGGCGTAGTTGTATCCGAACTCGACGCCGTAAGTGCGCGGCGGGCCGTAGTTGCCGAAGGTCCACAGAGCGCCGACAGCCTGCGCGGCGGTCTTGTAGCGATCGTCGGTCAGGTTCTTACCAAACACGGATACGTAGAACTTGTCGTTCGGGAAGCGATAGGTCGCGTTCGCGTTGACGATGACGCGTTCCTCGAGAATCGTGTCGAACTCACTACCGATGTCGTCGTTGTAATAGTAGACATTCTGATCTTCGAAATTCACGCCCAGGTTGTAGCGAATGTTCCCGCCATTCGCGAGATCCTGCATGTAGGTCGCATCCAGGCCAGCGGTCAGCTCCGGTGCGCGCACCACTTCCCGGCCCGAGAAGTCTTCGAAAACGCCGTCGAGGTTACGATCCAGCAGGAATTCGTTGTACTCGGCGTCCAGCGTGCCGAGATTCGCACTGATCGTCAGGTTGTCTATCAGCAGGGCTGTCAGTTCGAACTCGAAGCCACTGGCGTCGACGTCTGCCGCGTTGAACGTACGTGTTTCCTGGAAGGCCGTGCCCGGAACGGTCACGACCGTGCTGCGCTGGAAGTCTTCGTAGTTGACGAAGAAGTAGGTCGCGTTGAGGCGAATTCGGTCATCCATGAAGCTGTTTTTCAGGCCAACTTCATAGCTGTTTGCGAATTCCGGGTCGTAGGACGCCAGCGGGAAGTTGTCGAAGCCACCGGAACCGGCCTGGTCGTTGTAGCCGCCACTCTTGAAGCCGCGTGAGACCGTTGCGTAGCCATACATGTCGTCGCTGAACTGGTACGAACCGGTCAGACGCCACGTGGGCTCCGTCCAGGACTCCGAGTCTCTCTCGACTGCAAACGACGCCAGCGAGAAGTCCGCACCGTCGAGCGGATCGCCGCCGTCCGGAAGGATCAGGATCTCAGGCAATCCCTGGCGAGCCGTATATTCCTTGTCCTCTTTCGTCAGTCGAACGCCGAGACCGAGCTGGAAGCGCTCGGTTATGTCGAGGGTCAGATCTGCGAACAACGCCACTGAGTCTGCATCCTGCTGGTTGCACAAGAGCAGCGGTGCCTGGTTGTCCAGTACGCCGGGAACGGCGGAGCCGAAGAACTCAGTAAGGCCCAGCTGCTGGCGGACGCAGAATTTCGCGTCGTTCTTCTGGTAGAACAGACCGGCGACGTAGTTGTACGGGCCGGAAAGGTCGGACGCGAAACGAGCCTCGACCTGGAACGTGTCGCGATCGTCATCACGCGATGCGGCGAAGAAGCTCTCGTAAGGCGTGCCGAGATACTCGTTCGGAAGGCGCGACTCCTGCCTCCTGACGCCCGCAACAGCGTAGAACGTATGATCCTCGAGCTCGTATTCGATATTCAGGTAGGTGCCCAGGACGTCGACAGACTGCTTGCCGTCCAGCCCGACAACGCTACTCGAATGGATACCGGCCTGCTCAAGGGGATCGCCCGAGGACACGCCCGGGAAACCCAGCAGCGTAGCCAGCTGGCCGGCGCCGTTGGGTGTAATGTTGACGACCGGCACTGGATCGCTCTTGTCGTCGATAAACTCGACCTGCGCCAGCACTGACAGCTTGTCACTGGCTCGCCAAAGCAGCTTGCCGCGCAGAGACAGTACGTCCTTGCCGCCAAGCTCATCGCCGTCGCCCGCTACGGGAGAGCCGTCCGTCTGACCGGCGTCACCGATGCCGGCACCGAATGCGTCGATTGGGAAGTCGACCTTGCCATTCTCGTAGTAGCCATCGCTGCTCTGGTACATACCCGCGAACCGAACTGCGACCGTCTCGCTCAAAGGCTCATTGACCGCGAAGCGCAGCTTCGTGTCCGAGTAGCTGCCGTACTGGACGTTTGTGTCGATCGTCGTCTCGTCGAAGCTCGGGCGCTTCGTGCGAACGTTGATCGCGCCCGCCGTCGTGTTCTTACCGAACAGCGTGCCCTGCGGTCCGCGCAGGACCTCCACAGCTTCGATGTCAAACGGCTCGAGCAGCTGTGTCTGTACGTGGGGGATAACGAAATCATCGACGATGACGCCGACTTTCGGGTCGAAGTAGACGATGATGTCCGTCTCGGCGGCGCCGCGCATCGCGAAGGATGCAGCGTTGAAGCCGGTTACCGTGGCGGCCGAGAAGTTCGGCACCAGCATCGCGATCTCGCCGATGTCCTGGGCGAACATCTGCTCGACCTTGTCGCCGGTTACGGCCGTGACGGCAACGGGCGTCGTCTGGATGTCGGTTTCCGCGCGGCGGGTGGCCGTCACGGTGATTTCTTCAAGGCCTTCCTGTGCGTAGGAAAAATCGGCAGCAAACAAGGCCAGCGTGCATGCCGTGGACAACGAAAGTGTCCGGTGCAGCGATGTCTTACGTTTGATCATCTGGTTTCCCCCGAAATCTATCAACGTAGACCGTGACTTTCGTTGGATTTTTGAAAAAAGTCAAGCACGACTGTTTTTTTCCGGCTGGGCTGCACTATACTGTGTTTCAGCTGATTTCGAGGGACACGAGCTATGCTGCGATCTCTAACTGCTGCCTGCCTTGCCACTCTGCTGGCCGCCTGCGGTCCGGCGATGGACGAAAATGCGAGCGCGGAGCCGCAAGCCGAACCGAGTCGCGTCGAAACCACGGACGAATTCAGGGCCCAGAGCGTCGATCTGGGTCCGCGAGACCAGATGCCCGGCGCCGCGCTGTACGCGCAAAACTGCAACAGCTGTCACAACGGCACCGTGCCGAAAGCACCGCACATCACGTTCCTCGAGATGCTGAGTCCCGCAGCGATCCTGAAGACGATGAACGAAGGCATCATGATGGCCCAGGCTGAAGGGCTGTCCGGCGAGCAGCGCAGGCAGGTCGCCGAGTACATCACGCAGAGCCCGGCAGACGAGGAGATGGCGCCGGCCTACGCGATGGCGTGTCCGGACGATACGCAGCTCGATCTCGGCAAAGGCATACGCAAGGTAGGCTGGGGCCACGACACGCGGCGCTTCTCTGACGCAGAAACGGCGGGGATGACGGCGCAGGACGCCGCTTCCCTGGAGCTCAAGTGGGCCTATGCGTTTCCCGACGCGTTAAGAGCGCGATCGCAGCCTTCCGTCGGCTACGGTGCCGTCTACGTCGGCAGCCATGACGGCAGCGTTTACTCCTTCGACCTCGAGACCGGCTGCGCGCACTGGCGATTCCAGGCCGATGCCGAGGTTCGCACCGGGATCATACTCATAGACGGCACCGACGAATCTCCGCCACTGGCGGTATTCGGTGACCTGCTTGCACGTCTGCAGGCCGTCAACGCGTTGACCGGCGAACTCGTGTGGTCTTTTAAAGTTGACGACCATCCCAGTGCAACGCTGACCGCGACGCCGACGCTGCACGACGGTGTGCTGTACGTGAACGTATCGTCGCTGGAAGTCACAGCGGCCGCCGACCCAACGTACCCGTGCTGTTCATTCCGAGGCAAGACCATGGCCGTCGATGCCGCGACCGGGAACGTCGCGTGGACACATTACTCGATCCCGACGCCGCCGGTGGAAGTCAAGAAGACCCGCGTCGGCACGCCGGTGCTTTCACCGTCCGGCGCACCGATCTGGGCCAGCCCAACAATCGATGCGGATCGCAGGCGAGTCTATGTCGGAACGGGCGAGAACTATTCGTCCCCGGCCGATGAGAACAGCGACGCCGTGATCGCGATCGACATGGATTCGGGCGAACGCGTATGGCAACGCCAGACGTTCAGCGGCGATGCCTGGAACGTCGCCTGCATGATGGCCGACAATCCGAACTGTCCGGAAGAGAATGGGCCGGATCTCGATCATGGCTCTAGCATTCTCCTGGTAGAGACCGATGACGGAGGCGATATCCTCATCGCCGGGCTGAAGACCGGCGGGGTTATAGCACTCGATCCGGACGAGAATGGCAAACTGGTCTGGTCGGCCAAGGTTGGTCGAGGCAGCATTCAGGGCGGTGTCCATTTTGGCCTCGCGGCGGAAGGCAGCACGGTCTACGTGCCCATCAACGATATGAACGATACGCGCAGCGGTCACGTGTTGTCGGCCGAGGATGCGCGCCCCGGCGTCCATGCGCTGGACGCCGCTACCGGTAAGCTGCTGTGGAGTCACGTGCAGGACAATGTCTGTCCCGATGAGCTGCAGTTCTGCGACCCTGGTGTGTCGGCACCCGTGACCGCGTTCCCCGGCGCCGTGGTCGCGGGGCATCTCGATGGCTTCATTCGAATTTACGCGAAGGAAGACGGTGAAGTTCTCTGGGAATACGACACAAAGCAGCCTGTCACGGCGATCAACGGACTGAAGGCTATTGGCGGCGGCATGAGCGGGGCAGGGCCGATGGTGGCGGACGGCTACCTGATCAGCAATTCGGGCTACGGCCTGTACTTCCACGAGCCCGGCAACATGCTGGCTGTATTTGCGCCGACGGACAGATAGCGGTGACCGAACCGACCCGAAAGACGGCAATCCAGAACGCCTGGGTCGTCAATGATATCGAGACGGCGGCGCGACAGTGGTCGGAGACGTTGGGCATCGGCCCATTCTTCATCGGTCAGTACAGCAACAAAGTGTTCGAATCGCTCGAGTACCGCGGATCGGAAGGCACGCTGGACATGACCACGGCGATCGCCTTCAGCGGCGACATTCAGATCGAGCTGATTGAGCCCAAGGGATCGGCGCCGTCGGCGTACAGGGACATCTACGAGTCCGGAGAGACCGGCTTCCACCATCTTTGCTTCTGGTCCGACGACATCGACGCCGACCTGGCGCACTACGCGTCACTGGGCTGTGAAGCAGCTAACGTCGGCAAAATGCGCAACGGTCCCAGGTTCGCCTACGTCGATGCGTGGGAGCGATCGGGCTGCATGATTGAGCTGCTGGAGTATGTCGAGCCGCTGGCCAGGTTGTTCGATTCCTGGCGTGAGGCTAACGAATCCTGGGACGGCAATAACCCGATCGTGCGTCTTTAACGACGACCCCGGCGTTCCTGTTGTGGGTTGCGGAAACTGACGGCCGCTTGTTCTGAAAGCAGTCGCCCGGATGCCTGATATCTCGAATCTTGAGCGGTTCGCCATCGGCCAACAACGAGTAGGATTTCCGGGCAAAGAAGCCAAGTCGTAGTCTTCTGCTATTCGACCGCTCCGAGGCGGCTACGCAGTGGACTCGTGCCAAGCTCTCAGAACCTCTTTCTCACGCTTGGCATCAATGCCAATTCGTAGCTTCCTACGTTCTTGTTCTGGCCGCTCCTTATGCCATGCCAAGGTGTCGGCCGCGGTCACGGCAAGCGGCCTGAAGGTCAAACCAGCATCCACTGCGAGACTGTTGTCCACCGATGACAACGGGTCACCCGGGATCCAGATTGGCATGTCGACGTACGGTCGAATATCTACACCGCGCAAGAATGAAATGGGCACCCAGCTGAACTGCACGCGGCTGCTCGTTACCGCACGAATTCCGTAGATCATCTCAGCCATGGAAAGAGGGGAGCTGGGTCCAACGCCATTAAAATCGCCAAAGGTCGATGATTCGGCCAGGCGCACCGTGAACTCCATAAGGTCACGAACATCGACAATCTGAATCTGATCCGTACCGTCACCCGGCACCAGGATTTCTCCGCCTGTGTCGATCCGAGCTGGCCAGTACGTGAACCGATCGCTGGGGTCACCGGGCCCGACTATAAACCCTGGGCGCACCACGGTTGCGCGGCCCGGAAACGCCGCTCTTACAAGTTTTTCGGCAAGTGCCTTGGAAGGCCCGTACGAAAGTTCCTGGCCCATCTCAAAGCCGTCGGGGGGCTGAGCTAGAGAACTGCTAGCGCTGATTTGTGGCCCCGAATAGGGGTTGTCTACCAGCGCGTATCCAGTCGAAAACGTCTCTGCGGCATATGCGGAGATCGTCGAGATGAAGACGTAATGCTCAGTACTGTCCTTCAGAAGATCAGTCGAGAGTTTCACCCAACGATAGTCGCGAGCGTTATTGTCGATCACCACATCCCAATGGTGTCCTTTCAACGCGGAGAGGTCGTTGTTGCGATCGCCAATCATATGCCTGACGCCCGGCACGTCAGATCTTGAGCGTCCACGAGAGAAGATCGTGACTTCGTGACCTCGTTCGACAGCGTACCGGACTGTCGGTGGGCCAATGAACCCGGTGCCACCAAGAACCAGGATCTTGAGCTTCGACGGTGTCGCAGGCGCCTCCTGCATAAGAGGTGCGGCGGCTGCATTGAGGGTCAGGCTTGCGCCAATGGCGCCGGAAAGAAAGTCGCGTCTTCTCATTTGTGGCAGGTGTCCGATTTGGGTCGGTAGCAGAAATACTAACTCAAAATGCCTGGCCGGCTGGTTTCGGTCAGGAGCAGCCGGTCCGTTGAAACAAACCAGGGGCACGACTGGTCACGGAGGTCCGAGCGCCCGTCTTGATTGCGAGTCTTAACGTTTCATTCCGCGAGATAACGCATTCCTGGCGGTATTTCTTCG
>JAAUYH010087384.1_pt1 | contig 11943 bp, 11 predicted proteins | sample 7278061 | NCBI WGS metagenome assembly JAAUYH01 (sample SAMN14350203, study PRJNA611818) | marine sediment metagenome | isolation source: surface marine sediment (0.6m) | place: French Polynesia: Moorea | collected 2018-08 | reverse complement strand
GGCTTGATTTTTGTTTAAATATTGGCGATCGCTCTCTAGAGGAATGTTCAATTCAGTTAGTAAAAGCTTTGTACCTTATTCTGACTAGCAAAATTGTTTAAGTACCGTTAGAAAGCTCTGCAATTTAACGGGTTTGAGTCCCAACTATCTTATCACTGCTTTTTGTCATGAAGTTGGTATACCACCCCACAGTTATCAACTCCAATTAAAAGTTCAACAAGCCAAAACTGATTTACTTACCCATAATCCTCTGGCGCAAATTGCTGCTGAGTTAGGTTTCTGCGATCAGAGTCATTTTACTCGCTGTTTTAAACGAATTGTTGGTGTCACACCAGGAATTTATCGCCAAAGTAGTTTTATTCAAGACAAATCATGATCTGCTACTTAACTATGGGAACGTAGCTTGGAAGATAGTTTAGATAAACTTATGAATACTGAGTCAAAATCACAACATCAAATCGCTTCAATGAAAACTATTGGCATTCTTGGTGGTATGAGTAGTCAAGCAACGGCTGAATATTATCATTTAATTAATACAGGTATTAATCAGATTTGTGGTGGTTGGAATGCTGCTGAACTATTAATTTGTAGTGTCAACTTCGCTAATATTGAATCCTTTGTCCGTGGGGATCGCTGGGAGGATGCAGCCAAGTATCTGGTGTCTAAGGCAATTCAGCTTGAGGTTGGTGGTGCTGATTTTATTGTCATGGCTACCAATACAATGCACCGAGTTGCACCTCAAATCGAAGCTTCTATTCAAATTCCCCTGATTCATATTGTCGATGTTACCGCTGAAGAGATCGAAAAACACGGTATGAATAAAGTTGGTGTGTTAGGAACAAAACCTGTGATGGAAGCAGAATTCTACCGCGATCGATTTTATCAACATGGTATTGACGCTATTGCCCCTAATTCTCAACAGTCTGAAATAATTGACACAATTATTTTTGATGAACTAGTTTTTGGGACAATCAAAGATGAATCTCGCGCAATCTATGTGGACATCATGAAAGATTTGATAGAGAGAGGCGCGCAAGGTATTGTTTTAGGCTGTACAGAAATTGAGATGCTAGTTAAACCCCAAGACATAGAACTAAAACTGTTTGATACTACAACTTTACATTGTCAAAAAGCAATCAATTTAGCATTAAGCATTGAGGCAATATCATCTAAATTTGCCAAGAATATAATTTAATCTTATCATGCAGCATGCCAGCAAAAAATGTCATAATATTTGCAACTTTAGATTGTCAGATAAATATATAATAAATAGAGGTTTTGAGATCGATAAGATGAAAATTAGTCAAATTTAGTTAACCTATAAATGGTCTATCAATCTTAAATCAATTCCGAGCGATTACCTAGTAGTATGTCAATTTTGAAGTAATGGGTTGAGATAGGACAAAGCTTTGGTGTGATTATCTTAGAGGTTTCCTAAGAGTAAGTAAACACATCAAAAGGAAGAAAAGGAGCAAAATTTAATTCAGCTTATTCCTCACATCAATCTTGACAAAGTACTAAATTCCAACAAAACATTTGCTCAATGGTTAATCTGAAACGCACAAGAGAAGATATTCTTAAATCTGTGTTAGACACAGTTCATGCCAAAGGCTTGACTAGTACGGGACTCAACGAATTATTTCGTATCAGTGGTGCATCTAGCGGTAGTTTCTACAATTATTTCAATTCTAAACAAGATTTGGGACACGCTTTAATTGACTTTGAATGGTCGCAGTTAAAATCCAATATTATTGATAATGCTGGTAGAAAAGCAGACAATTCCATTGAGCGAGTTTTATGGATTATCGATCGTCTTGAAGCCAAACAGTTAGAATCTCCTAAATGTGATGGCTGCATTTTAGGCAATTTTATTGTCGATTTAGCTGAACAAGACCCTTCTTTTCGTAATCATTTACAGGAAATATTTACTCTTTGGCAAGATGCCTTCGCCGATATCTTACGCGATGGGAAATCCCAACTCAAACCCTATATCGATCCAGATTTGTTAGCCGAAGCTATAATTACCTCCCTTGAAGGGGCAATGCTCATGGGAAAACTCTATCGCAGTCCCGAAAGAATTCGCCGTAGTTTTGATTTGGTCAGAAGTTTAGTGACTCAAGCAACTAATTAGAACTATCTTGAAAATAGAAGCTAGAGATAAAGGCAACCCCTCTAAATCTCCTCTACTAGGGCAGACAATATGTTCCCTCTCCTTTGAGGAGAGGGTTAAGGAGAGGTGCCTTACCCGTACAGTAGTCACCGTTACTCCGCCCTGCGGGTTCGTGCGGTCGCTTCTGGGGGAAACCAACGCCAGTTCCCTGCGACGGGAAACCCGTCCGCAGGACTGCCCTGTCTTCAGGACTGGCTCCCCAAGACCGCGCTGCTTCACCGTAAGACGACGGAGCGAAGGTCGGCGTTCCCCGGTCAGAATCAAAATTCTCTGATTAGGGGCGCAAGCCTTGCCCCTCTACTGCTAAACTCTCAACTAAATTGTCAAAGTTAAGTTTTAAGGGGAAATTATAGCAAGAATTGCGGAGCTTATAGCAAGAATCGGTTAAATTGTTTTACTATACAACTAAACTGTAATCAAAATCCATGCATAAGAACAGCTATTCTCTTTTAAAAGGCGGTTCAATTAAATAGAATATTCTAATTAAAGTCAATTATGTCTGAAACAAATACTGTAACCACAACAATAAAAACCCCCTTGCGTCCTTTAGATCGAGAAGGTTTAGAAAATCTAGTCACTAAGGCAAAACAAAATCCGACAGAAGTTAAAACTTTAAAGGTTAAGACTGTCTGTGAAGGAAAATTTCGCAATCTCAATTATGCTCGCGATCTTCCCGTACAGGTTGTCGATGAACCCCCTGGACTACTAGGAGAAAATACAGCCCAAAATCCTTCAGAAATATTGCTTTCTGCCCTCGGTTCTTGTCTTTCTGTTGGTATTCATGCCAATGCCCGCGCTAGAGGAATTGAATTGACTAAATTAGAGTTAGAACTTGAAGGAGATATCAATATTACTAGCGTTTGGGGGATCAACGATAGCTCCCAAGCACCGTTGGGTATTACTGACGTGCGGATCAAAGCCCATATAGAAGGAGATGCTAGCCAAGAAGAGTTAGCCAAATTAGTAGATCATGCCAACCAATGGTCTCCTATTTCTAATACCGTTCGTAACCCAGTCAATTTAGAAGTGAAGCTCGCCTAGAACACCATTTATTAGTTCTAAAAATCTGGGAAAAAAGGGACAAGATAGATCGAGAAGAAATTATTTTGCTTCTCCCTTGTCTTCCCACTCTCTCCTGTCTTACACAACCAATAATTTATACTTAATCGGTATTCTAGGATAATTTCACCATGTTGTCAGGAAAAATCATACCAATTCTCAAAAATAATCATAGATTTAGTAGCAGAATTGACTAGTTCGGAACTTGCTTAATCTACAAGACCTATAATGTTTTTAAATGACCGCATTCTGTGGTGAATCTTTTTTGGCAATTTGCTTGCTCTAGCTATAAACGAGAATTGGTATTAAACCAAGCATTAGGCGGTTTCGGCTATACCGAGGTGTATCCGTTTTCCAATCTGATATCAACTTTAAAAACCAACTATTTAATCCAGGTATTCATGTTAACTACCGAAAAACCATTATCAAAAAAGATTAATACGATCCCCGACTTACAAACTGCTACCAAACAAAAATTAGCTCTTCAAGTGCAAGATATCGATCTTAAAGGGAAATATCCTCAAGAATTTATGGAGGAAATAGGTAGATTAGGAGGATTTGCTCAAACTGTACCTCAAGAATACGGAGGGATGGCAGGAAGTGTAAGAACTGCTTTACAAGTTATTGAAACCGTTTCTGAAACCTGTTTGAGTACAGGATTTATTACTTGGTGTCAGATTGCAACCGCTTGGTATATTCAGAACGGAGAGAGTGAATATTTAAAACAGGAAGTACTACCCGATATTGCTACAGGGAAAGCTTTAGCTGGAACAGGTTTATCTAATCCCATGAAGCACTTTGCGGGAATTGAAAAGATTGCCCTCACTGCTACTAAAACCGATGGTGGTTATTTAGTTAAAGGGATGTTGCCCTGGGTGTCTAATTTGGGAAAAGGACATTATTTGGCGATCGCTGCTAAAATTGCTAACTCCGATGAATATCTCATGGCGGTAGTTAAGGAAGATTTTCCGGGGTTAACTTTCAAGCTTAATGCTCATTTTATTGGCTTGGAAGGAACAAATACCTTTAGCTGTATTTTTCGTGATGTTTTTATTCCTGAAGAGTGGATTTTAGCCGATCCTTGCGAAGCTTATGTGAATACGATTAAACCTGGATTTATTCTGACACAAGTAGGAATGGGATTAGGTTTGGTTAAGAGTTGTTTGGATTTGATGAGTAGAGCAAATCAACGGCTAGGTCATGTTAATTGTTTTCTTGAAGATCAGAATGAAAATATTATCAATGATTTAGATATAGCCCGTCTTAAAGCTTACGATCTCGCTGAAGAAATTATTAATCAGCAGTCTAACTTAGATTCAGAATTTTTAGCAGCAGTAATTCAATCTAGATTAACTGCCTCTGAACTATCTTTAAGAGCATCTCAAGCAGCAATGTTACACGCAGGGGCAAGAGCTTATTTAAAAGGTAGCCCACCAGAAAGAAAACTAAGAGAAGCCTATTTTGTCGCGATCGTTACTCCAGCAATTAAACAGTTGAAGAAAATGTTATGGGTATTATCTGAAAAGCCATTTTCAAAGTAGAGACTAAGAAATAAGACAAGGGGGACAAGGGAGACGAGGGGGACAAGGAAGACAAGGTGGACAAGGGAGACAAGGGTAGGGCTGTTTCAAAGTGAGATAAGTTAACGATTTTCAAGGTTAGGGAGGTATGGACTCAGGGTAATGGGGAAATAAACTTAAATTAGTTGATTTTTGCCTTAATTTAGTCTTGATTTTTTTGAGAATTATTCTGGTAGCTCGACTTAAATGAGCAAAAATTCGTTGATTAACAAAAACTATAGTTCCATTAATATGCGTGAAAAATCGGAATATTTGTCTCAAAATATCCCCAAATCCCCAATTCCCTAATCCCCCATCTATCTTTTACGAGAATGAAACAGCCCTAGGGAGACAAGGGGGACAAGGGAGAAGTTTTTTACTACGCTCCCCACACTCCCCATACTCCCCACACTTCTCTATCCCTCTCAATCACTAAATCGATACTCTAGGAGTCGTAAACAAAGTCAATGAGCGTGTTGACGATACCAGTCGATAGTATTTTTCAGCCCTTGACGAAATTCTGTCTCAGCAACAAAACCAAATTTTTCCTTAGCTCTAGTCGTATCAAGACAACGACGGGGTTGTCCATTGGGTTTATCAGTTTCCCAAACGATTTCTCCTGCAAACTCCATTAATTCGCAAATAAGTTCAACTAAATCCCTAATCGAGATCTCGTAATTTGTACCTAAATTAACTGGTTCAGAATCATTATATTTTTGAGTAGCAATAACGATCCCCCTAGCTGCATCAGTAGAATAGAGAAACTCGCGAGTCGGGCTACCATCTCCCCAAACTGGCAGATATTTATCATTCTTTTGTTGAGCTTCGTATACTTTCCGAATTAAGGCAGGAATAACATGAGAGCTACGGGGATCGAAGTTATCTTCTGGACCATATAAATTAACTGGTAACAAATAAATCCCATTAAACCCGTACTGTTGACGATAGGATTGTAATTGAACTAGTAATGCTTTTTTGGCAATACCATAGGGGGCATTAGTTTCTTCTGGATAACCATTCCATAGATCATCTTCTTGAAAAGGAACAGGAGTGAATTTAGGATAAGCACAAATAGTACCTACACAAGTGAATTTTTCTACTCCTGCTTGATAGGCAGCATGAATTAGCTGCACTCCCATCATCAGGTTATCGTAGAATAGTTCGGCTGGTTTTTCGCGATTTAGCCCAATTCCTCCCACATGAGCAGCTAGGTGAATGACAATATCTTGTCCTTGTACTGCCTTATGACAATTCTCTAAATTACAGAGATCGCAATCACGCGATCGAGGTACAGTAAATTTATCGGGATTTGCTCCAGCTAATAAAAGTTGATCTATTACTTGCTTACCCAGAAATCCAGCCCCGCCAGTTACCAGAATCCTTTTATCGCTTAAACTAAGCATTATCTTGCAATCCTTGGTTATCAATTACCAGTTACCATATATCAGTTAATCCATAACTGATTAATAACAGTCATAATTTAAATATCAATTTAGTCTACAGTCAAAGCTACACCTTGGCGCACAGAAGCATTATCCAAAATTGGCTTTTTTTCGGTATCATTGTCAGGAGAATCTAACCCTAGAGCATCTAAATCAGCATCTACCATCAGTTTTACTAATCCTTCAAAATCAACTGAAGGTTGCCAACCAAGTTTTTGTTTTGCTTTAGTGGGATCACCAATAAGTAAATCTACTTCTGCAGGACGTAAATAGCGGGGATCGAAAGATACATAATCATTCCAGTCAAGATTAACATAATTGAAAGCAACATCTAAAAACTCTTTGATTGAATGAGTTTCTCCTGTAGCTATCACATAATCATCGGGTCGATCTTGTTGCAGCATCATCCACATCGCTTGAACGTAGTCTTTAGCATAACCCCAGTCTCTTTTAGAATCGAGATTACCTAAGTACAGTTTCTTTTGAGTACCAGCAACAATTCTAGCTAAAGCTCTAGTAATCTTTCTGGTGACAAAAGTTTCTCCACGACGAGGAGATTCGTGGTTAAACAGAATACCATTGCAAGCAAATAACTGATAGGACTCTCGGTAGTTAATAGTTTGCCAATGAGCATACACCTTGGCGCAAGCGTAGGGACTACGAGGATAAAAAGGAGTTGTTTCCTTTTGGGGTACATCTTGCACTTTACCAAACATTTCCGAAGAACCAGCCTGATAAAATCTAACTTCGATCCCAGTGCGTTTTTGATAGTCGCGAATAGCTTCGAGTAATCGTAAAGTTCCCATGCCTACAGCATCTACTGTGTATTCTGGAGAGTCAAAACTTACTCTGACGTGAGATTGTGCTCCTAAATTGTAAATTTCTGAGGGTTGAACTTCTTCGAGAATACGTCTTAGAGTTGTGCCATCAGTCAAATCTCCATAATGTAAAAACAAACGAGCTTCTGGACTATGAGGATCGACGTAGATGTGATCTATTCTGTCAGTGTTAAAAGTAGAAGTTCTCCGAATAATTCCGTGAACTTCGTAACCTTTCTCTAGCAAGAATTCACTTAAATAAGAACCATCTTGACCAGTAATACCTGTAATAAGAGCTCGCTTTGCCTCAGTCATAGTTCACTTCCAATGTGTAAATAGTTGGTAATCATAAACTAGCCGTAACTAATGCTGATTTATTTATTTGTAGCAGCAATTAGGCGTTATTGTTCCTCCTAAATTAACTTAAAAATCTACCTTCGTCTCTAGGAAAACCACAGTTGTTGTTAAAAAGAAACAAACACCTTAAAGTCTTTTCTAGGAAAAGAAGGTAGATCTAAGTTTTGGTTACTTAAGTTAGTAAGCACCGTTGTTACGAGGAAAGATAATTACACCAATAGTTTTAATTACGATCCATAGATCTAACAACCAATTGTGGCTAGTTGCGTAATAAACATCTATTAGTACTCTTTTAGGATAAGGTATATTGTTTCTGCCAGAAACTTGCCACAATCCAGTAATTCCAGGTTTGATCGTCAAAACGGTATTAATTCGATGACCATATTTGTGGAGTTCTTCTGGTACTAGAGGTCTAGGACCGACAACACTCATATCTCCTTTTAAAACATTCCAGAATTGGGGAAATTCGTCCATACTAGTAAGACGCAAAAACTTACCAATTCCAGTGATTCTAGGGTCTTGTTTAAGCTTATAGGTTTCCTCAAACTCCTGGCGCATTTCAGGGGATTTAGCTATCATCATCTCTAATATTTCGTCAGCATTAGTCACCATAGTCCGGAATTTAATACAGCGAAATGATTTAAAGTCTTTACCCACTCTTTGTTGAACGTAAAAAATTGGTCCAGGAGAGGTTATAGCAATGATGGTCGCTAAACAAAAATAGACTGGAGACAAGAAAATAAGAATAAACAGAGAAAAAACTATATCAAATAAACGTTTGACAAAAGCTCCGTCTAAAGCTGGCAAAGAAATATCCTGACTTTTTTTGGGTTTAGTTAAAGGACGAAAACCCTTCTGAATAATTCCTTGTAAGAGCTTGACGGAAATAAGTTGGCTGTTAGCAGTCATCTTACTCCTTCACATCACATCACACCACACAGTCCTAATAATAAAGCCAGAAAGTCGCGATCGCGATAAATCTGGTAACAGAATTGCGATTCTGTTTTAAATCTAGTTTACTGAATGAAATTCTTGACAACATTGGTCGAGAAAATTCAGATAGGACTTTTTAAAGATTGTCGAGCTAAATTTATTTGCTTGCAAGCGACAATTTTCTAAATTAAATTGACTTTGAAATTTATCAAAGGTTTCAACAGCTTCAACTATAGATTTTGTTTGTTGAGTGTCAAATAATAAACCTGTACCTGTTTCTGGATATTGACGAATATCTTTAACTATCTCTGATGCACCACCTCCTTGATAGGCAATTACTGGAGTACCACAGGCTTGAGCTTCTACTAGAGCAATTCCAAAATCCTCACAAGCAGCATACACAAATGCTTTTGCTTTTGCCATATATTTTTCTACTATATTATGGGGCTGGAATCCTAATATTTGCACATTGGCGTTAGCTAATTGACTAATTTTATTTAATTCATTACCACCACCTATAACCACTAATGGTTTTTTTAGTTGATTGAAAGCCTCTACGATTAAAGATACTTTTTTATAGCTTACTAATCGTGACACTGTTAGATAAAAGTCTTCTTTGTGAGATTGAAAAGAAAACCTGTCTAGATCGACTGGGGGATAGATAACTTTAGCTTGACGACGATAACAACGCCAAATTCTTCTTGCTGTATGGTTCGAGTTGGCAATAAAATAATCGACTCGATTAGCGGAGATAACATCCCACTCTCGTAGTCGATGTAATAAATATTTGGTTAAAATGCCAGCAACTCCCTTACCCATAGAGCTATTGTTTAGATAATCAAAGGTTAAGTCCCAAGCATAGCGCATAGGAGTGTGACAATAGCAAACATGTAACTGATGGGGACTAGCAAGAATTCCTTTGGCGACGGCGTGAGAAGAAGACAAGATCACATCATATTCTCTTAAATCTAGCTGTTCGATCGCTAACGGTAGTAGGGGTAAATATTTTTGGACACCGCTACGAGCTAAAGGAAAATGTTGTAAAAAAGTTGTACCAATGGAACGTCCATATAAGTAGCTCTCAGGATTAATTGATTCAAAATCAATTAGAGAGTACAGATCTCCATCGATATATTTTAAGATCTCCTTGACTACTAATTCAGAACCTCCTGTTGCCTTCGGGGTTAACCATTCGTGAACTAAAGCATATTTAAATTCCACAGTGAGCTAGTGATAATATTCTTTTTCGAGCCAAAAATACCGAAGATAAAGTTTTGATAACATTACTTGGTATTTTGATTAATATACATTACTCCTCCTTGATTAAATTAATTTTTCTTAGTAATTAATTGCCATCCGTTAGCCTCATCGACAAATTGTTGAGATTTTAAATTCAGCTGATCGATCGCATCGGGTTTAATTAAAAGATAGATATTTTTTGCTTCTAACCAATGTTGTTTTAATTTTTGAGTTGATAAGGGAATAATTATACGATCACTGTAAAAATTTAGAGAAGGTCGATGATAGGGATAAGAAGTAAACACTACTTGTTTAGCAGTTGTTGCTTGTTTAATCATGGCTGCAACTGGTTTAACTGGATATGCTTCTCCTAATTCCCAGACCCAATATTGAGAGTTAAAAAACCATAGAAAAGAAATATATAAACCAACAAAAAGTATAACTACAAAATAGCGAGACTGCTTAAATAAAAGCATAGTAGCGATAGTAAAAGTTATAGCTATCATTACTACAGCAATCTGTAAATATCTATCAGTATCAGCAGCCCAAAAAATCAAGAAAATACTACCTCCCCAACTCATCAAGGTAAGTAAACCCCAAAAAAACTTACTGACTTGAGAGTAAGAAGAAGGAAAAGACTGCCATATTTTGGCTAAATTCGCTCCTATTAGCCAAGATATGGCTGGATAGATGGGAATAACATACCAAGGAAGCTTGGTTGCCATTAGAGAAATCGCGGATAGATAAACCCCACTCCAAGTTAAGGTTAATTTTGCCCAACTAGCATGATAGTTACGAAGGGCTAAAACAATTCCTCCTGGTAAAAATAGCAGCCAGGGATGAGCATATTTAATAATTTCTAGCAGATAATACCAAACAGGGTCTTGATGATTTTCGACAGATGACCAAATACGACTAAAAGTTTGGTCAACTAAGTTCGTTTGGGTAAATTGCTCTCCATAATGAAGATATTGGCATCCATACCAAGCTAGAGGAGGAATCAAGCCTAAAACGATCGCCAACCCAAAATATTTATTAACTAGAAGTCGCGGATTATCCCATAGTAGAAACAATAGGGCGATCGCGCCAAACAAACAAGCCATCATCAGACCTTTGGTAAGACAAATCAGTCCTAATCCTAAACTTAATCCCCACAAGGCACGAAGATTATGACGGGAACGAAGAATAGACCAAATAAATAGTAAGGAAAAACAAACTATTGCTCCATCTAACATCGCCAAACGACCATGACGAACTACAGGTAATAAGGTCAAATATACTAATGACGAAAAAACCGCTGCTAAATGTTGGGCAAAAATTTCTCTACCTACAGCATAAACGAGGAGAACGGATACAGCAGTTAGCATAGCTGTTGGTAGCCGAGTACTCCATTCATGTACCCCAAAAAAGTAATAGGATAAGGCAATTAGCCAATGGATAAAAGGCGGTTTATTTAAATAGGGTTGCTCGTTAAGGGTAGGATAAAGCCAAGTATTAATATCTACTGGGGAGCGATACATTTCCCTAGCTACACCAGCGACAATTCCCTCATCCCAATCTCTTAAGGGTACTCCTCCTAGATTAAAAGTAAACAAAACAATAGCTGCCAGACTAATGCCTAGCAGCCAAAACCATTCTGAGTATCGTGTGGCGATCGCCTGAGAAAATGATGATAAGTTTTTCTTAAACCGAAATTGGCTAAAAATCACTAGCGTCTGATGAATAACTATTCATAATACTAGGGTCATTATCTCTTTTAGAACCTAATAAATCTAGACGATCTACTCTAATTACTGGTCGAGATCTTTGCGCTCCTGTATTGCGATCGCTCCAAGTTTCAATTTTTAAAGAGCCTTGAACTCCGATTAATCCGCCTTTTTTGACGTAGTTATAAGCTATTTCTGCTGTTTTACCCCACATTTCTAAATTAAACCAATCTGGGCGATCGTTATTTCGACTGCGACGACTTACCGCCAAAGATAATTTACATAACTGTCCACCCTGATCGAAATATCTGATTTCTGGATCGGCACCAGCACGACCAACTAAATTAACAACATTAAGACTCATAAATCACCTAAATAATAGTACTAAGGTACTTGAAGACCTGCTCTAGTTTAGCAAATTTAGTTGGCTCAAATACAATCCTGTTAGGAGCTTATTCCTGGTGCAATCGTCCTTATTAAATTATCATCATTTTCTCGACAATTACCAGCCTCAAAAACAGCGATCGCTGTTTTTATCTCAGATTCTTTGTGACGTTCTCCCGTCGTTAACCGCTTGGGCGGTCTAACGAGGGCTTCTAAAATAAAGATAGTTGCGTATATCTTATCCCAGAAGCTTCCTGCTTCACGGGCTGGCTATTG
>JAAUYH010184897.1_pt1 | contig 11944 bp, 14 predicted proteins | sample 7278061 | NCBI WGS metagenome assembly JAAUYH01 (sample SAMN14350203, study PRJNA611818) | marine sediment metagenome | isolation source: surface marine sediment (0.6m) | place: French Polynesia: Moorea | collected 2018-08 | reverse complement strand
TCTTTAGCTCTAGTTAACAATATTCTTGTTTAAGCGCGCCAGTTTATTGAGAATAACTCCATTTTCTTGAGAATCATTGACGTGACCTCACGCCACCTTGACTGGGCTGGGGTTTAACTTTTATCGTATCCGTCTTCTGAGATTCCTCTTGACCTGACTGAGAAATTACTGTCAGTGTAAAAATATAGTTACCTGCCTTGATTGCATCTGTCGGCACATTTTGACATCTGAGATTTTGGCTTGTCAGCGTACAGAATTTTTGCAATTCTGCTGGCAACCTATTGTTAATAATGGGGTAAATTTTCTGTTCACTATTAATTGAACCATCAGGGGCTCTACCAATAATTCTCAACTCTTTCAGTAGGTTGAAACTACTGATTTCCCAATTGAGGAGAATAGGTGCTGGCATCAAGCCATTGGTTGATTTTGGTGGAATTGATTGGGGAGAACTGCTGAACGATGATGGTGAATATGGATTTATTTCTTCATAAGCAGGGTATGTCGCCGAAAAATCGCTTATTTTTGGCAGAATCCGAGACTTAATTGTGATGGTATCCGTGATTTGAGATGATGAAGGTTGCTCTGGATTTTGCTGGGCAAAAACTTCAATTTTAAAAGTGTAATTTCCTGCTTTCTGATTATTGGGGATGGTTGCTTGGCATTTTACAATTAGAGGCGAAAATATACCAGATAGAAGAGAATTTACCCCCTGCTTGTCTTCTTTACCTTCTGAAGGCGACTCGGTATCAATCGACTCACAAGTCCGATTTTCTAGTTTGAACTTGTTAGAACTCTTCTCTGGAAACAAATTCTTTCTGTCAGTTTCTCGGTTACCTTGCAGCTGAATAAGCGTGACTTTTTTCACTTGGTGTGGATGGCTAATTTGCCACTCGAGACAAATATCTTTATCCTTACCTTCTTGACACTCCTTAGGTATAGGCTCAAATTCAATCACCTTCGGGATGCTGAAGTATTTCAACCAGATGGCCAAACCTACTCCCCCAATAGTTGTGCCCAAAGCTAGCAGAATCAGCAATAATTGCCACCAAGGACGAGATTGCCATACCACAGTTCCTTGGGGCAAGTTTTCAGGCAGCGCTGGGGATAGCTGTTCCTCTGGTATCGTATTTTCGAGTTCAATGTCGAAGGGGAATCTCAACCCTTTGCCTCGCCAGTGGCGACGCCAACATTTTCTGGGTTTCACCTTCAAGGCAATCTTTTGCTTTTCTCCTGGCGATAGTTGCACGGTGGAAGGTTGCAGGCGATAGGCGAAAAGTTCCTCCTCATCTTTGGCGCGAATGGTAATTTCCCGCCGAATATTGCCCTGGTTGGTTAACTCAAGCTCAAACTCTCCTGCCTCCTGTGGCACTTTGCGCGAGAGGGGGTGCATCTCTACATTCAACCTGTCGTCGGGAAGAATTTGCAGGTACACCACATCCAGATGCACTAAGTCTTCTCTGTTGCTGGATATGAGGTTGATGGTAGGAAAATGATTTCCCGCTGGTGTATATCGTGGCGGGTGCAAAATTAGGGTAATCTCACCCGCACTACCTGGGTTGAGTTCTAATCCATCGGTTTCTTCTACTAAACCAGGTATATCTAAATCGCTTTCTGGATAGCGTACTGTATACCATTCTGGTTGTAATTCAGGGCAATTCAGATAAAAAGAATCTACCCGTTTAGAACGGTTTTCAACCTTAACTTTTACTTCCAGCTTTTCTCCAGCTTTTTGAGGTAAAGGGTTAGTAGAATTAGTAATTGGCTGTATACTATATTCTGGTTCATTGCTTAACTCAGCATCTCGATCTGAGGGCAAAACTTGAAGTTGCTGCGGACGGCGAAAGATTTTACCAGGATATTGAACCGCAGCTTCAACGAGAATTTCATAGTGGTATAAGTCTGGGGTTGCTTGCTGAGGTATTTGAAAATTTAAGGTTACCTCTTTAGATTCTTTGGCCTCTATACTCAGAGGATTTTTTTCGCTAAAAGTACACCACCGCAATAATGGCTCTGATTTGCGATCGGTGGCAGCGATCCAAATATCAACTTCTGCTCTCCTATCCCCGATATTTTTTAAAATCAGGCTACGTTGAGCAAAAGTACCTCTTCTAATTTTATTGCTCTTTTCAGAAAGATGGAAATCTTCTAGAAAAAGCGGGCTATTTGCTACCTTCATTTTCTTTCACTCCATTAACGCGATATAGGTTGACCTTATAGCGATCGTCCCCGCTAGTCACGAGGACAGAATTGTTTAAGGCTTTGATATCAACACTGTTGAGTCTGGCATCAGATTGTGCAATCATTTTTCCTTCTTCGAGCCATTTTGCTGGTTCCTTGTCTCCTGTCAGAGACCAAAGCATTACTCGCCCGTCATCTCCCGCACTTGCTAGATAGCGCCCATTTTGCGTCAAAGCAACTGAACGAACTGGTTGGTGGCCATGACCATCACGCCGTTGAGCAAGAATAGCCTCATCACATGGCTTCTGATTATTAATACATTCACGTATTAGATCGATATCCCACAGGGTTATATAACCTTGGTTATCAGCACTTGCCAAAATATTATTAGCCGTAGCTAGGCTGGTTATGTAGTGGTGTTGACCAAATACTGGCTTTAAATTCTTATTATCCCAGTCTCTCCATTTGTATCGGAGTTCATATTTATCTTGATTATTACCATTCCACACAGCGAGTTTATTGAAGCGACCGGCGATAAAAATCAAAGGAGAAGCAGGCGGACTTTCATTAATAGCTAAGGCGTAAACTGTGAATTTAACGTTTATACTCGAATGGTGTTTTTCAGAGTTTTCCAGATTCCACTGGTTAACAAGACCACTACCGTGACCACTATATAGGTAGGGACCATTTTGACTAAATACAATGTCAAATACGCGATCGCCTCTCTTATTAGAAAGAGGTGGTTTTATCTGTTTATTGGTTGAGATATCCCAGAGCTTAACCTCTCCATTCTCTAGTCCAACTGCAATTTGATCGTTGTCTTTTGGGCTTTGGCGAATTACACGCACTGCTTTTTGTGTTTGTTTTATTTCTGCAATCAGAGGCTGCTTATGTTTGAGACGAAAAATGTCAAGTTGCCAAGTACTATCATCAACTTGCCAACGTCGGATTGTCTGGTCGCTGGAAGCGCTGAATACGAGGCTGCCATTGCCAAAGAAACGCACGGAATTGACTGGTCCAGTATGGTATACTTTGGGATTAAGTAACCAGCTTAATAACAGTAGCAGCAGGATTAAGGTTCCTCCACCAACCTGAAGTAAAAAAGGAATGATGGGTGAAACCTTCAGTTCCAAAACCTGGGTATTGGGGTCAGCATAAATTTCCGTGTTGTTTTCTTCTGAATGACGATTAGTTAGCTCGGCTGAAACGGCAAATTTAAGTATCTGTTTTAGCCCCAACCAATGCCGTTTCTTTTTAGCCACCAATTGCATGATTTTCGTCTCCCCTAGAGCTAGATTTAGCTCCTCAGGGATTGTTTGGAAATCGCCTTGTTGCTGCTCTTTTTCTGGGATGGCAATATTGACGCGCTGGGGTAAATTGCTTTGATTCTTAAATGCTAGTTCGTAAGTGGCAAAGTTAGATTTCTTGAGTCCCTTTCCTGGTATTTTTTGCTGTTTGTCACTACAGCTAAACTTGACAACTCCATCGGGAAGGATTTCTAAAATTCTCTGTTCTCGGCTAGTGTATTGACTGGTGTTAGACTTGGCATTGACTGTAAATTTATATTCTTGACTGAGAGTATCTCTTGGCGGTTGACACAAAAAACTCGTTTTTTCTGATTCCCCTGGTTCTACTATCAATGTTCGCTCTCGTCCGGCACTCATCCAGTCAGGATCTAATTCTGAGCAAGTAAGGGTAATCTCAGAGATTTTTGGACTTAAATTATATGCTATGACAGGAATTTCAATTGCATCTCCAGGACTGACTTTGAGTTCTTCGATCGGGACTTCAACCCGCAAAGACTTCAAAGGCTTTTTAATGGTTAACTTGAGCTTTTGGCTAGTATATAAATTCTCATGCTCGACTGAAAAGACTTTTAAGATCAGGTCGATGGTAATGTCGTAAGCAGGAATTGGCGCTTTGGTGATTACTACATGAAATGTTGTTTCACTACCTGGCGGTTTTTTGGCACAAATCTCTGGCTCTACTCTATACCATTTAATCTGGGAATTTTCGTCTAGACCTGGTGTTGAAAGTTCTACTTGAAAACTGGCGAATTTATCGCTGTTGTTAGTAACAGTTACATCTAGCTCATTTTCGTCCTTGACACTGACATCACAAGAGTAGGATGAACTATCTGGTGTGAATTCCAAGATTTTTTGGGAAACTACAGCTTTAACATTACCTGCCATGATTGAAAATTCCGTGACTACTTAATGAGATAATTTAGGACTGCTATATGACTTTTACCGCCATATTTTTTCGAGAATTAGATTGCTCACTAACCACTCAAAATTTATTGGATAGTGACACTCAGCTGTTTTGTTAAGTAGGTGTGCCACGCGCTTCAGCCGTGGGTGAGCTTACTACCTAACCTGTAATAGTTATTTTTCCATGTGACTTATGCACCTAAATCCTCAAGCAACCACTGCACCATTTGCCGCCGCCGCCAAGCAAAATGGAGAAGATTGATGCCTAATTCCTGAGCTGTGCGAATGTCTTGGCGCTCAAGAGTCAGGTTGTCATCTAATCCCCAAGCAGTGGATAGATCGCCCTCCACCAAAATAATGCCTCCGGCGTTCGATAGCTCAATAGGTTGTTGATTGATTAGGGGAAGTGCTGCGAATAAAAAGGGTTTTCTTCGTAAAGGGTGCGTGGCGCTAAGTTGTTGCCAAGATTGGCAAGGAATCTCAAATTGGTATGTAATTAGGTTTTTGATATCTTCTGCTAGCTTGGCACTTTTTGGCGAAACTTCAATGAGAATTACGCCTCCTGTTTGTAAGTATTGACTAAGAGTATCTAGCTCTTGTTGTTCTAAATTCAGTGCCTGCCAGGCGGTGAGGTAGAGTAAATCATAATCTGTTACTTCTGCAAGGGAACTCAGGTGTCCAATTTCCCTTGCTCCCTGCAAAGCGGGAGCAAGTGTTGCCACAGATTGCATCAAGTAAGACAGGTTGTCGTAAGTGCGATCGCTGGCGTTAATTGTAGTAGCAAGGCTTACAACTGCTTGAGGTCTCGCCCTGGCTTGGGGACGGTAGCGTAAATCTAACTGGTTAGCCTCTGGAAATAAGACATCTTTTGGGTTTTCCAGTTCCACTCGACCAGGTTGCAACTGAATGCGGCATAATTCTATTTCCTTGTCAGTGGGTGGGCTAGTCTTTTCGTCAAACCGAAACCATTCCCGGATTACGTCAGAGCCATGTCTTTGTCCTGGGTTTTGCGGCTCTACATAACTTACAACTAAATATACCGTCAGAGTTCCAGTTGTAGGAGCAACCGTGGCAATTCTAAACCGGCGATCGATGGAGGGCTCAACAATAATGGGATTGCCCTCAAGGTCAATGGCCATACCTGGTTGAATTTCTAACCAACGCTGGTCTCGAAATCTGGCGGCTGCATCACCTGGCGGCGCAATCGCTCGCACACCCAAACCACTGACAATCCCAGGTTCGTTGAGGGACTGGTAGTGAACGTTTTGGCGATGTCGATGGTACTGACGATCTAGTTGCCAGCGTTGAGCGTTCATCATCAAGCTGTCGTAGACATGAAGACGCTGCAACGGATTGATAGAAGGTGAGGGAAAAGTTTGATGAGTCATACTAAAAGCTCAAATGCACATTACCTAATTGGCTGAACCAAATAAACATAAACTAACTTTCGTTCTACATTCTTGTTAGATGTAAGCAAAATCAACTTATGCGCTTGGGGGCATCCAGCTAACCTTGCTTGACTACTCTACTCCTCTAGCTTGCGCTACAGTCGCAGAATCTGAACAGCCAGTTACCTGACCATTCCTCCACTATTAATCTTTACTAACGCTTCAATCTCTTGCTGTGATTGGCATTGACGATTTACACCCTTTTAGGGCAGATGATTGAATGATTTGTCTTTGGGGAGCCAGGATCTGGCGATCGCGCAGCGCCAGGCGTAGCCTGACCACGCTCCTAGGTAGTGCGGACTCGCAGAGAGTCGCGCTTTCTTCGACGCGCTAGGCTTCGCCGCTCTCCGAGTCCGCGTACGCGGCACGCCATAAGCAGGAAAATCTCAAAAGCCTGAATTAGCAGGAACTTTGACACTTAGTGCCGCTACGCGGAAGTCAGAAGTAGTGATGTCAGTCGTCAGAAGTATTGGTGGGTAAAGCTTTGAAGATTTTGTAACTGGTGGGTTATTTCTACCGCCCTGCACTTAGTAACAAAATGTTACCAAGTAATTGACAAATGGTACACAACCTTAACTTGTGACGAATGCTGGATACCATACCAATTGCATAAGTCAATCTTGATTCCACCTAATACCTATTAAAGCTAAAGTTAACCTACCTTTCAAGAGTTTTGTCCAATCGGGCGCAGATCGCCCGATTGGATTTTTAGAAAGGGATGTTTGAAAGATAACCCTTGTCTCCTTATTCATGGAGATTGAAACCAATGAATGTGCGATGGAAAAAATTGCTAGTAAAAACCACCCTGTGGTTAGTAGCTGAAATTTGGCTCAACTTTCTAGGAATCGATAACTTGGCTGATTATAGCGAGTTTATTTTTGAAAGGCATGAAATCGTGCCGCCGCTGCTAAGTAGTCGGACATAAATAAACGCCCCCTATGTAAATGATTGTTAAGCTCCCGACCAAACTGTCAAAGTATGCCTCTGTTGATGAGGTATTCTTGGCGGGTATTAAGCTATTAGAGGATTACCTAATCTTTTATCGTTTAGTTTCAGAGGGAATCGAGGTAATGCGGGTGGTGGTTGGCTATCGCTATCTGGAGGCGCTATTTGTGGAAAATGATGAAGACTGAGCGATCGCACTTAAAAGACATTCTTTGGCAGATCACACTGCTAGTATTGAGTTATGAGTTCAACATTTCAGCAGGTTCTTAACCTGCTCTCACGCGGGGAGGTAAGAATATCAGCACATGGTTATGATCAATTGGCTGATGATGGCATTCTTGTGAAAGATGTGATGGCAGGTGTCTGGGGGGCAGTAATTCTGGAAGATTATCCTGAGTATCCTAAGGGATCTTGTGTCCTGATACTACAGAAGGATGGCCAAGGAAAGCCAATCCATGTTGTTTGGGGCATAGCCAAGAATACGACATCTCCTGCTGTTTTAGTAACCGCTTATCGACCAGACCCTCAGCGATGGTCAAGGGATTTTAGGAGGAGACAACTATGACCAAAAAGCATCAGACAAAACTCGTTTATGAAGGAAAATACCTAGCTGAAGTTGATGTCGAACTGATCGAGACACCTGAAGGATGGTCACCGTACTTGTCTTTAGAGGATGCTCAAAAGTTGGATGAAGTACGCGAAGCACTCCGTCGAGACGATATTGCAACAGCAGCGAAGTTGGCTCGGATCTATAAAGTTACCCCTGTTGCTGTTTAAGCAAGTCCGCGTAGGTGCGTTAGCTGTGCGATAATGCCCCCTACAAGAGCATGGCTGTTTCATTCTGGGTTAAGGCAGAGGGGGAACAAGGGAGCAGGGGAGCAGGGGAGCAGAGGAGGATTTTCGGCAAATAATCACCGATTTTGACTTCATTTATCGAACCCTAAATTTTGTCACTCAACGAATTTTTAGTAATTTCAATTGATTTAACCAGAATATTTATAACCTACTTAAAGGCTAAATTCACTCTTTAATCAGCGAATTAATGTCTATTTCTCCATTAAACTCCCTTCATGTCCCCTTATCTTTTAAAATCGTTAACTTATCAGACTTTGAAACAGCCCTGCCCAAATCTGGGGGGAACAAGATATATAAAGTCCCCCCAAGTTGGGGGATTTAGGGGGCTAAATAGCCTCAGCCGCCAACCAGAAGACTTATGTGTACACGGTAGCCTATTAAAAAGGGGGCTTCCACGCTTCCGTGAGGTTCTCGTGAGAATGACTCGACAAGAGAAGCTGATAAAACGTCTTCTAAGTAAGCCCAAGGATTTTACTTGGAATGAATTGACCAAGCTTTTGTCAGGACTGGGCTTTGAGGAGGTCAAAGTTGGAAAAACAGGCGGTTCGAGGCGGCGATTCATTAACTCAGATGGCGTTGTAATCGCTCTCCATAAGCCTCATCCTCACAACAGACTGAAGATGTATCAGATTGAGCAGACGATCGATATTCTTAGGCAAGAGGGATTATTATGAAGAACATAATGAAATACAAGGAATATCTTGGCTCAGTCAATTACAATGACGAGGATAAGATTTTTTACGGGAAAGTAGAGTATATTCGCAGCCTGATCAGCTATGAAGGTCACGATGTTGAATCTCTTCGCGCCAGTTTTCACGAAGCAGTCGATGATTACCTAGAGCTTTGTCAAGACAAAGGGATAGAACCGGAAAAGCCTTTCAAGGGAAGCTTTAACATCAGACCTGGAACCGACCTTCATCGACGTGCTGCGATCGCCGCTCAAGAACGAGGGATAAACTTGAACCAGCTAGTGACAGAGGCACTTGAGCAGTATCTGAAATAATCGTATGAATGGGTAGTGTGTGAGAAGGGAATAAACGGGAGACAAGATGAGTAGTGTCATATCACAGCATATTGAAATTACACCGGGGGTCTGTGGGGGTAAGCCCCGCATTGTCGTTCATCGCATCAGGGTTGAAGATATTGTCATTTGGCATGAAAGAATGGGATTGTCGCCGGATGAAATTGTTTCACAATACCCTACCATTACTCTGGCGGATGTCTATGCTGCTTTAGCCTATTATCACGATCATTTTGAGGAAATCAGGCAACAGATTCGTAAGGATGAAGAATTTGCCCGTGATCTGCAAGAAAAAACACCGTCTTTGGTTCGGCAAAAGTTGATGCAGCAAGATGCACGAGACAATTAGGTTTCACGAGTATGAGAATGTCAACAATGCTATCGCTGATGGGTTGAGGAGAAGAAAAATCGACGTTACAACCACTCCTGAGTCGGGCTTAATTTCCTCTTCGGATGAGGAGCAATTAAGATTTGCTCGCAACCAAGGGCGAGTGATATTTACTCAAGATAGTGATTTTTTGAAATTGCATAACGCTGGCTTTGAACATGGTGGAATTGTTTATTGTGTGAAAGGAAGTCGCTCAATCGGTGAAATTTTGCAGGGATTAATTCTGATTTGGGAGGTGCTTGAGGCTGAAGAAATCACAGGAAAGGTGGAGTTTTTATAATGGATTGGCGTACTGAACCGCTTCGTATACGCACCCCACAAGATCGCGCTCGCACTTTTAAGACCGTCGCTACAAGATCGCGCTCGCTGAAAGCGCACCGGGGCGTGAGCGCACTTCACCTACCGAACCTTAGAACCTCCATGATGCTGATCGCCCTTCCACATTTGTATCCACTGCGCTCGCCCTCTATTCTTCCAACCTGCTAAGGCGCGAGCGCTTGACTTTTAAGACCGTCGCTACAAGATCCCTACTTAGTCAGTCGATCCCGTTGTAATAATCTTGCTCGTTTCTGTTGGCGTAATTCCGCATCAATTTGAGCGATCGCATCATCTAAAAATAAATTGTATAATTCTAGTCGATAATTGGTTTGTCTTAATCCTTCTAGACACCGTTTTTTCGTTTCTTCATCAGGATAGGAATATTGCTTACTCATGGTAAACTCCAACCTTTTTTGAGCTCTTGAATACAAATAGTTCATTATCATATATTCTCTCATCAGCAAACTAATATACGGCTACCAGCTCAAGCGATCGCACTACAAGATCGCCTTCGCCCTTTAACTTCCCAGAAGTGCATAAGTTAATTTAACTGACAAGTATTAAGTATGTAGATGAAAGGTTTTGCTTTTAGGGGTCGCGTGGCTGTGTCTGTAGCGATCTTCTAACTTCATCGAACTCACCTTATTAGACCGATGTGGCAAATAAACGATGAACATAGCAGCAACGAAAAACTGGCAAGCCGCCAATCATTCCTATCTTTACGCAGCTTTGGCTGAAGTGCGGGAGGCTTTAGTACAACGGGTCGATCCCAGTTTGCTAGAGGAGGGATTTAAGCAGGGAAATAACCATATAGGAGAAATTCCCCAAGAAAGCTCGATTTCACCTTCCAAATCACCTGCCTTAGAACGGCTCTGCGCCATTTTTGGTTTGAGTGATTTTGAGCGTAATTTACTGGTGTTGTGTGCTGGCGTGGAACTGGATGCGAGTTTTGGGGTGCTCTGCGGTGCGGCTTGCGGCAACCCGCAGCGCAACTATGCCACTTTGGGTTTGGCGATGACGGTGTTAGAGGATATGCATTGGAGTGCCCTGACCCCCGCCGGATCGCTCCGCAAATGGCGGTTAATTGAGGTGGGTTCTGGGAGCGAACTAATGAGTAGCCCCCTACGGATTGACGAGCGGATACTGCATTATTTAATGGGCGAAGACCATCTCGATGAGCGTCTGTTAAGAATGGTGGAACCTGGGGCGCTGTCGGAGGACTTGGTGCCGTCTCACTGGCGGGTGGTCCAGAAGATGGTGGCTGCTTGGTCGAGGGAAATTGATGATTTCCTGAAGCTGCCCGTATTGCAGTTATGTGGGAATGAGGTGGCTAGCAAACGGGCGATCGCAGCTCAGACCTGTCACTTTTTGGGGCAGAACTTGTATGCGATCGCAGCCTACAGCATCCCCACGAACCCCAACGACCTCCACCAGTTTAAGCTACTTTGGGAGCGGGAGGTGGCACTAGGCAGCAGGGTTTTGTTAATCGACTGTGATGACCTGGAAGCGGCAGATACCGCTAGGGAAGGAGCGATTGCCCACCTGTGTGAATGGCTCCGCTCTCCCGTAATTATTACCACTATTGACCGCAAACGGGCAAGACTCAGACCGATGCTGGCATACGATATCGTCCGCCCCACCACCAGCGAACAGTATCAGGTCTGGGAAGAGGCATTGGGAACGGCAGCTCAATCATTGAACGGTCAGGTGGAGGCTTTGGTGTCCCAGTTTAATCTCAGCGCCCCAGTGATTCAGGCTGCCTGTTCCCAAGTCCACAGGGAGTGGCAGCAGGGGCAGGAGTCACGAGCTACAGTAGATTTTAACCTTCTTCTTTGGGATACTTGCCGCGCTCAAGCCCGCCCCAAATTAGACGACTTAGCAGAACGGATTGAATCAAGTGCCGACTGGGATGATTTGGTGTTGCCAGAAGGTCAGATGAAAGTCCTCAGAGAAATTTCTGCCCATGTGAAGCAACGGACTAAGGTCTACCAACGCTGGGGTTTTGGGGGCAAAAGTGGCAGGGGTCTGGGGATTAGCGCCATGTTTGCTGGGGTCAGCGGTACGGGTAAGACGACGGCGGCAGAAGTGCTGGCGCGAGAGTTGCAGTTGGATTTATACCGCATTGATTTGAGTGCGGTGGTTAGTAAGTATATCGGGGAGACGGAAAAGAATCTGCGCCGGGTATTTGATGCGGCGGAGAGGGGCGGGGTGGTATTGCTATTTGATGAAGCGGATGCTCTGTTTGGCAAGCGCACTGAAGTCAAGGATTCCCACGACCGCCATGCCAATGTGGAGGTGAGTTATCTACTACAACGCATGGAAACCTATCGGGGGCTGTCGGTACTGACCACTAACCTGAAGGACTCTCTGGATCAGGCGTTTCTCCGCCGCATCCGCTTTATCGTGCAGTTCCCCTTCCCAGATGCGGAGACGCGGGCGGAGATTTGGCGCAGAGTTTTCCCCAAAGCTACCAGAGGAGGAGGAAAAAGTTGCTCAGACCCAACCGGAAATCAGTTCAATTCAGCGTCAAGAGATGACCTCTGAGCCAGAGGAGGAGGAAAAAGTTGCTCAGACCCAACCG
>JAAUYH010140100.1_pt1 | contig 11944 bp, 7 predicted proteins | sample 7278061 | NCBI WGS metagenome assembly JAAUYH01 (sample SAMN14350203, study PRJNA611818) | marine sediment metagenome | isolation source: surface marine sediment (0.6m) | place: French Polynesia: Moorea | collected 2018-08 | reverse complement strand
CCATCCATCTCCAGGACCGTCGCGATCAGGCCGTCCATCCCGACCTGATCGCCCACCTTCGGCAGACGGTCGAGATAGCGGAAGACCACACCGCCGATCGTCGTCATCCGCGGATCCTCGATGCCGAAATTCGTCAGGTCGTCGAAGTCGGTGAGCTTCATCTCGCCGGGCACTTCGAAGACATTCTCGTCCCGCTCCTCGTACAACTCCTGCCCGGCGATCGCCTCGGAGACTTCGCCGAAGATGAAGTTGATGATGTCGCGCATGGTGATGAAACCCTCCATGCCCCCGAACTCGTTGAGAACGGCGGCTGCGCGGACATTGTTGGCCTGGAAGAAGTCGAACATCTCGTCGACGTATTTGGTGGGTGGCACGATCACCGGCGGATGCAGGAGCTGGTCGAGCGTCAGCTTCGACAGATCGACGCCATCCAGGACCAGCCGCAGGACGTCCTCCGCATGGACAAACCCGACGAGGTTGTCGTGGTGCTCATGGCAGACCGGAACCCGGGGATGGCGGAACCCGCGAAAATGGTCGACGACCTCCAGCACGCTCATGTCGTCTTTGAGGAAGTTGACGCGCGTGCGCGGCGTCATGATCTCGACGATCTCGGTCTCGCCGGCTTCCAAAAGATTGTCTATGAGCACCCTTTCGGTGGCATCGAGAATCCCTTCATCCGCCACCTCCGCCAGCAGGGTGCGAAATTCATCGACCTGGAGGATATTCTCCCGCGCCCTCTCCTCGCCGACGATCCAGGTCGTTATCTGTTCCGCCGACAGCCGGATCACCCGCCGGAGAGGTGTGATCAGTCGTGCCCAGGTGGCAATCGGACCGGCCACCAGCCCGGCACTGATCCTGACCGGATGGCTGACCGCAATGGTCTTTGGCGTGACCTCACCCAGCAAGAGAAGGAGAGGGAACATGATCAGGACATTGATCCAGCCGGCGCGCTGCTCGCCGTACAACACGACGAGAATGCCGGCCAGGTTCGCGGTCGCCGCGATATTGACCAGTTCGTTGCCGCAGAGGATCGAGATGATCAGCCGCCGGGGCTGATCGAGCAGGGCATGCAAGGTCTCTGATCGTGGGTGGCGATCCCGGCGCAGCTTCTGCAGATCAAGACGGGACAGCGAAAAGAGTGCGGTTTCCGAACCTGAGAAAAACGCCGAGCAACAAAGCAGGAAGACCTGCAGAACGAGCAGAGCGATCATGCCGGGCTGTAACAGGAGTGTCGTGTCAAAGGCGAAGAATGCCTTCACCGCCTCCCAGTATCCGACGGATTGATCAAGAGCCCGTTCCATGCGTCTCTCCCTGAGTCTGCGCCGGTATTCTCGGCGCCGGCCGGGAGGGACATGGGCGTCAGCCCATGGCGTCAGATCGCGGCGTAATCCGTCGTCCGGACCAAATGCCCCTACCGCCCACCACCAAGGACCACGAGGACAGCATCGCCCCCAGGGCTTCTCGGCTCACCGGCTGGGTCGCACCACGAGCATTGCCTCCGGGACCGGTCGCGCGACCCTCCCACCAGCTGCTCGCTTCGCCCTCACCGAGCCAACTTTGCTCGACGAACCCGGCCTCACTCTGCGGTCACCCGCCGATATGGCCAAGCCCTGATCTGGCTCAATGATCATTCGGCAGCCTGAACTGCCGATCGGGCGCTACCCCGCCGGATCTTCTATTTCTTGTCCGTCATGCTAGCCTAGTCGAGTTGCCGAGAGTTTGACTTGAGTCAATGATCATAAAGCGATCAACTGTCTGAGATTCCAGCTATCGGTCGGGTCGGTGTTGCACACTGCGTTGAGGAGACCGGAAAGAGAGCTTCTCATGGCGGGCGTGCCGCCGGGACCCGGATCAACAATCAAAGCGATGGGCCGATACATCGCATCTGGGAGTCGCTGGCCTGCAGCGCGAACTCAGGCCGGAACCAGGGTTCCGGCTTCGAAAGCGCACAGCCGGGTTTCCGTCGGGGAGGCAGATCGTGGGCAAGGAAGGTGCCGACAACCAAGCGGATTCATCCGCCGATAGTCGTCCAGTTCTCGTTGCGGTCGATTTTTCGGGTGATTCAGAGGCCGCCTTGCTTTGGGCCTGTGGCTTCGCCGCTCAGGTAAAGGCTGAAATCGTCGCATTACACGTCATCCACGACCCGATCGATATGCCGGGATCCTACCGGCGGTCCGAGTCCGACGTGCTTCGCCCGACCGAAGAGATTGCGGCCGAAATGATGGGCACGTTCATCAAGACGTTCACCGAGACGCATGGCGAACTTCAGGCGCTCGGCAGTCTCACGACACGGATGGTGGAGGGCGTTCCCGAAACGAGAATCCTCGAATTCGCCGAGAAGATCGATGCCCAGATGATCGTCATGGGCAGTCGCGGTCTTACCGGGCTGCCGCATCTCCTGTTGGGTTCCAAGGCAGAACGCGTAGCCCAGCTATCGCCGAGACCCGTGACGATCGTGAAAGGGGGGCGACGCCATGACTGATTGGCTGCACATGAAGACCAATCGGACCCTCCTGGCGATCGGCCTGGCGTTCGTTGTCTGGCTGGCCGCCGGGCCAGGCATCGCCGCGACGGCCGAAGAGAGCGGGATCGAATGGGGGTCCATGGCCATGCAGCTCTTCGGAGGGCTGGCCATCTTCCTCTTCGGCATGGAGCAAATGGCCGAGAGCCTGAAGAAGGTTGCCGGGAACCGGATGAAAAGCATCCTGGGCACCCTCACCACCAACCGCTTCATGGGACTCGTCACGGGTACGGTCGTAACCGCGGTGATTCAATCCTCCTCGGTCACGACAGTGATGCTTGTGGGCTTCGTGACGGCGGGTCTGATGTCTCTGTCGCAGGCGATCGGTGTCATCCTGGGCGCCGATATCGGAACGACGATCACCGCGCAGATCGTCGCCTTCAAGGTCACCAAGTACGCGCTGCTGCTGGTCGGCGTGGGCTTCGCCCTGATCTTCCTGGGCAAGAAGGAGATGACGAAGCACTACGGCGTGCTCGTGATGGGTCTTGGGATGATCTTCTTCGGCATGGGCATCATGAGTACGGGCATGAAGCCGCTGAGAAGCTACCAGCCCTTCATCGATTTGATGCAGCAGGTCTCGAACCCGGTTGTCGGCATATTGATCGCGACTGTGTTCACCGGGCTGGTCCAGTCGTCCTCGGCGACGATGGGCGTGGTGATCGCCATGGCCATGCAGGGGCTCATCACCCTGGAGGCGGGGATCGCCCTGGCGCTCGGCGCCAATATCGGGACCTGCGCCACGGCCGGGCTGGCGGCGATCGGCAAGCCCCGAGAGGCGGTTCGCGTGGCGGTCGCCCATGTCACCTTCAAGATTGTGGGCGTGCTCCTGATCGTCTGGTTCATACCGCCCTTCGCCGATCTGGTCCGAGCGATCTCTCCCGTGGAGGAAGGACTCACGGGGCTTGACAAACTGGCCGCGGAAACTCCCCGGCAGGTGGCCAACGCGCACACCGTCTTCAATGTCGGGATCGCCCTGCTCTTCATGCCGCTGGCGCCGCTCTTCGCCCGGTTCTGTGAATGGCTGGTCCCCGACAGGCCGATGGCGGAGCCCGCCATTATCCGGCCCAAATACCTCGACGACGGGCTGCTGTCGACGCCCCCGCTGGCGCTGGACCGGGCGCGCCGGGAGGTCGGGCGCCTGGGCGAACTCGTCGATGGCGTGCTGAGTTCGGCGCTGCCCGCCGTGGTCTCGGGCTCGGAGCAGGATCTGAAAGACCTGGCCGAGTTGGACACCGATATCGATATCCTCCACGGTCATATCGTCGAGTATCTGGGGCAGATCAGCGTCGGAGAGTTGACCAGCGACGAGTCCCGCGAAGTCATGGAGCTCATGCAGGTCGCAAACCACCTCGAGCAGATCGGAGACATCATCGAAACCAATCTCGTCACAACCGGACACCGCCGCCTTGAGGAGAACGTGGTGGTCAGCGAGGCGACGAAGGAGGTGATACAGCGATACTTCGACGAGGTGTCCCAGGCACTGAAGGTGTCGATCACGTCGGTGCGCGAGCAGGATAAGAAAGCGGCTCGCACCGTGAAGCGCATGAAGAAGGAAATGGCTGCCCTCGCCGAGGAGACCGCACGATACGAGCTGGGCAGACTGGTGGCGAACGAGCCGAACCGGCTTCAAACATTCGCGCGCGAGATGGAAATGGTCGAGAGCCTGAGCCGGATCTATCGGATGAGCCGCAAGATAGCGCGCACGCAGTGGGCGGAGGGGCAGGAACCCGCCCTGCCGCAAGCCGCGGAATAGGCCCGGCGCGACATCGGCAGCGGGCTGTGCGTCCGGGCCAGCGACATGCCGAGAACGATGACGGCGCGGGTCCAGGAAAGGAAAGGGTGACCAGATGGCAGCAGACACTGGAACGGAAACGGGAACGGGCGAGGCCGGCGGGCAGACGACCGGGGCTTCGCTGATCACCTTGCGCGACAGAGCCAAACGCACGCCGCGCCGCCCGTCAACGACTGCCGCGCAATCGCCACTGCTGGCGCCGGCCGGTGGAGCCGAAAAGCCGGAACCAGAAGAGCAACAGCCCAAGATCGCAGTCGCCGCCAAGAGCCTGCGGGCCCCGGAACTCTATTTGAACCGTGAGCTCACTTGGCTCGGATTCAATAGGCGCGTGCTCCATGAGGCGCAGGACAAGCGGAATCCCCTACTCGAGCGGTTCAAGTTCCTCGCCATCGCCAGTTCAAATCTCGATGAGTTCTTCATGAAGCGCATCGGCGGCCTCAAGCAACAGCTCGCCGCCAATGTGCACGAACTGACCATCGACGGACGCACGCCACAGCAGCAGATTGCGGAATGCACCGCGACCGTCAGGGAGCTCCAGCTCCAGATGCGCGCGGTCTATCTCGACCTGGTCAGGCAGATCGGGCGGAAGGACATCGTCATAGCCGAATACCGGCAACTGACAGGGGAACAGAGAGATGCCCTCCGAGACCGGTATCTGAAGTCAATCCTGCCTCTGGTGACGCCCCTGGCCATGGATCCGGCGCATCCCTTCCCCTTCATATCCAATCTCTCTCTCAGCCTGCTCGTGACCTTGCGCTATCGCGACGAGGACGAGCCGATCATGAATCGCATCAAGGTGCCGCTCGGCTCGGGGGTGCCACGCTTCCTGCGGATCGCCGACTCCGACCATTTCGTCCGTCTGGAAGACGTGATGGCGAACAATCTCGATCTCCTGTTTCCGGAGATGGAAGTCGAGTCCTGCGAGTTCTTCCGGGTGACCCGCAACGCCAACACCGAGTTGGAGGAAGACCAGGCCGAAGACCTCTTGAGCATGATCGAAACAGAGCTGCGGGACCGCAAGTTCGCGCCTTTCGTTCGGCTGGAGATCAGCACCGGCATGGCCGATCTGCACCGTGGCATGCTGGCCGCCGAGCTCGGTCTCGACGAGGAGGAGGACGTCTTCGAATCCGACGTCCTGCTGGGCATGCGCGACCTGATGGAACTGGTGGGCCTCGATCGACCGGACCTGCACGACCCGGACCACCGGCCGGTGACCAATCACAGAATCCAGGATGCGCGAAGCATCTTCCACCAGATTCGGGACACGGGATCGGTACTCCTGCACGTCCCCTACGAGTCCTTTGCGACCTCGGTGGAGCGCTTCGTCCGAGAGGCCAGCCAGGATCCCAAGGTGCGGGCGATCAAGATGACGCTGTATCGAACTTCGGCCGATACGGAGATCCTCGAGTACCTGATCGAAGCCGCCCGCAACGGAAAACAGGTCGCCGTGGCTGTCGAGCTCAAGGCCCGCTTCGACGAGGCCGCGAACATCCGCTGGGCAAGCCGCCTGGAGGAGGCCGGTATTCATGTGACCTACGGCGTCGTCGGTCTCAAGACCCACGCCAAGTCGATATTGGTCGTGCGCCAGGACTTCTCGGGCCTGCGCCGATATGCCCATATCGGGACCGGCAACTATCATGCCGGCACGGCCCGGATCTATTCGGACCTCGGCCTACTCACCTGCGACGATGACATCGGCCAGGACCTCACGGAGTTGTTCAACTACCTGACCAGTGGATGCAAGCCGTCCCGCAAATACCGCAAGCTGCTGACGGCGCCGAAATTCCTCAAGAAGGCGCTGCTCGCCAAGATCGACCGGGAAATCGAGCTGCATTCCGAGACGTCGCCCGGCCTGATCCGCTTCAAGACGAATGCGCTGGAGGATCCGCACATCAGCGAAGCCCTGTACCGGGCGTCGCGCTCTGGTGTGAAGGTGGAACTGATCGTTCGGGACAGCTGCCGATTGCGCCCCGGAATTTCCGGTTTGTCCGAGAACATCTCGGTGATCAGCGTGGTCGGACGGTTCCTCGAACACGCCCGGATCTACTATTTCCGGAACGGTGGCGACGAGGAATACTATATCGGGTCCGCAGATCTGATGCGGCGGAACCTGGAGAGCCGCGTTGAACTTCTGGTGCCGATCGAGGATTCAACCCACCGTGACGAATTGCGCTCGTTGTTCGAGGTGCAGTGGCAGGACCAACGCAGCGTCTGGGACATGACGTCGGATGGCGACTACATCCAGCGTCAGCCCGCCGGCCGCGGGCGTGAGAGCAAGGGCTGTCAGCAGGTGCTGATCGCCAGCGCGGAGAAGCGCCAGGCCTCCGCATCCCGGCTCAGGCGCCGCAAACCAAGGGCCATTGCCCGGCGGAGCATCCGTTGAGCCGGGTCAGAAGCGGGCTCGACCGGGCGGCATGATCGGGAGGCACGGGCGTCCTGAACTCATGTCGCAGCCGGTAGCGTCGGGGCGCCGAATGTGCCTTCGCAGGGAGAGGTCGAATGCAGGTTTCGGAGATACTTGCAGCAAAGGGTGATCGGGTGATCTCGATCGGCTCGTCGGCGACCGTCAGCGACGTGGCGAATACGCTGCAGAGCGAAGGGATCGGCGCCGCCGTGGTCAAGGGCAACGGCAAGGATCTGGCGGGGATCATTTCCGAACGGGACATCGTTGCCAGCCTCGCCAGACACGGCCCGGCGGCCCTCGACATGCATGCGGCCGATCTGATGAACCGCACAGTGATCACCTGCACGCCGGAGAACACCACGGAAGAGTTGATGGAACAGATGCTCATGGAGCGGATCCGACACCTGCCGGTGGTCAAGGGTGACGCGGTGGTCGGCATGATCAGCATCGGCGATGTCGTTAGGGCAGGCCTCTCGGAGCTGAAATGGATAACCAAGGTCCTGCAGGACCAAGTCGCCACCGCCGCCGCATGGTCGACGGACGAGGATTGATCGCAGTATGAAGCATCCCCGAGGCGCCGGCGGCGGGCGGCGATCGGTGCCAAGCGGTGCTCGAAGCCGGGTCCCGGCAATCTCGGCTGCCAGGGATCGGAGATGGCGGGCCCGGCGGCCCGCGTCGCAGGTCCGTCGTCCGGCACCAAGGGGATGACCCGCAGAGGCATTCGCCCGGAAACGCAGAAATGGCCAAGACACTTGTAGTGGAGCCGGGCGAGAGTCCGACGAAGATACCGTTTCTCAGAGGTATCCTGACTCATTCGCTCCAGGATTCCGGCCTCCCTTTCGACGAGGCGTATGCGCTCGCCTCGGAGGTCCGGGACGAGTTGAGCGACCGGCTGGAGATCACGACCGACGAACTTCGTGAGACCGTGCTGAAGCACATCACGCGGTACGGCTCCAACGTAGTGCAACGCTACCAGAACCCGCCACGATTACCCGGGACGGTGCTGGTTCGCGACGCGGAGGGTCACACACGGCAGTTCTCCCGGCAGGAACACCGGCGACTGCTCGAATCCAGCGGCCTCTCCTACGAGGAGTCCACCGCCGTGACGGCGGCCCTGTTCAACCACATGATGAAGAAGGGCCTGTCAGAAATCCGCTCACGGCACCTCGGTTTCCTGACCTATCGCTATCTCCGTGTCGCGCTTGGCGCGGCGAAGGCGCAGCGCTACCTCGTTCTGGTCAACTTTCTCCGTAGGGAACAACCGCTCGTGTTGATGATCGGCGGCGCCAGCGGCACCGGGAAGAGCGCCGTCGCCACGGAGATCGCCCACCGGCTGGACATCGCGCGCACCCAGTCCACCGACCTGCTCCGGGAGGTCATGCGGATGATGGTTCCGGAGCGCCTCATGCCGGTGCTGCACCGGTCTTCCTACGACGCGTGGCAGGCCTTGTCGCCAAAGGCCACCGGCGGCGACACCGTCCTGATCGACGGCTATCGGGCGCAGGCCAATCTGCTTTCGGTGCCTTGCGAGGCCGTGATAGGGCGATCGCTCAACGAACGCACCTCGGTTATCCTGGAAGGCGTCCACATCCAGAAATCTCTGGTCGACATGGTGCCCGCGGACAGTGGCGCCATCGTGATCCCGATCATGCTGGCGGTGCTCAACCCGCAGCAGCTTCGACAGCGGTTCAGGGGACGCGGCCAGCAAGTGGACCGGCGCCGGGCCGAACGGTATCTTCGGAACTTCAGCTCGATCTGGCGCCTGCAGGCGCACCTGCTGTCCGAGGCCGATCGCAGCGGGATGCCGATCATCGTCAACCACGATCGCCAACAGGTGATCCGCGACATCATGACGGTAATCGTGGACGCCCTGATGGCGCCGCTCAGCGCGGATCCTGAGGTGGTGTTCACCTGAGCCAAACCGGATCCGAGCCGAGACGGCCTGAGGCGGGCGTTAATCTCCAGCGCGGTCGACGAGATCACTTGCCGCGTTCGAGACTGCCTCGACGCCCATGTCAGGCAACGCTGATGCGCCAGCGCCGACTTTGTCCGCCCGGCGGCTCGAATTTCAGGACCAGGCCGCTGGGCAGCGAGACCTTGGGATCCTCGGAGAGCCCGGCGTGAAAGCACAGGACTCGAAAGACGCCGGAATGGGCCACGACCAGAACCGGCGCCGGCCCGGTGATCGAACTCATCGCAGCGAGGACACGCGCGCTGAAGGCTTCCAGGGTCTCTGCGGTCTTGGGGTTCGGCCTGGCCGGCCGCAGGTCCTTGGGGAGACCTTGATAGGAACCCCAGTCACGCTCCATCAGGTCCTTGACCTTGAACACCGGCACGCCTCTGAGGATCGACAATATCGAGGCCGTCTCCCACGCCCGTTTGAGCGGGCTGGCATGGATTGATCGCAGCAGCACGCCGTCGAGAGCCTCTCCCGCTCTCAGTGCCGATTGGCGCCCCCTGGGGCTCAGGCGTGTATCGTTCTGACCCTGGACGATCCCTTTTTCGTTTTCGCGCGTCTCGCCGTGACGCAGGAAATAGAATGGCGTGACACCGAACTCGAACCGCGAATCCTCCAACCTCTGCCCCTCCCATTGTCGCCGGGCCATCATAGATGGCCATTGGCCGGTGCCGTCCTAGAAGCCGGGCTACGGTTGCTTGCTCTCGCGGTCGTTGAGCACCTGCGGAGGGTCGCCGCCGTCTCCAGAATGATCGACGGTCCGGCCGTATCCCCAAAGCCCGGCTTGGCTGCCGAGCGCCTCGGAACCAGCGCCGTATTGACCGTATGTTGGTATCAGCCTTTCCAGCGTACCTCGTACAGATCGAGGCGGCGCTGCTGGAAGTTGCGCACCGACCCCTGGCTGCGCAGCTCCTTGAGCAGCCCCAGGTCCAAATCCGCAATCAGGGTGGTTTCCGTGTTGGGCGTCGCCTCGGCCTTGACCGCATCGTGGGGAAAGGCGAAGTCGGACGGGGTGAAGATGGCTGACTGCGAATAGTGGATGTCCATGTAGCCCAGGTTCGGAATGTTCCCCATGCTGCCAGTGGTGACGACATAGCACTCGTTTTCGATGGCACGCGCCTGGGCGCAGCGCCTGACGCGCAGGTAGCCGCTCTTGGTGTCGGTGAGGTAGGGCACAAAGAGGATCTGCATGCCGCGCTCGGCCAGCAATCGCCCAAGCTCGGGGAACTGGGCATCATAGCAGACCAGGATTCCGATCTTGCCTTCCTCCGTGTCGAAGACCTTGAGTTCGTCGCCGCCTTGGAGCCCCCACTCGAGCTGCTCGTCCGGCGTGGGATGGATCTTGTACTGGAAGTCCCAGCTGCCGTCGCGGCGGCAGAGGAACGAGACATTGCGAAGCGTGTGATCCCGGTATTCGGGCAGGCTGCCGGCGACGATGTTGATGTTGTACTGCACTGCCAGATCCGAGATCAGGGCGCGGATCCTATCGGTATACTGGGACAGCGACCGGATCGCCTCCGCATCGCTTTTCACATGGGGATAGAACTGCGACATCAGGGAGGCATTGAAGTACTCGGGCAGTACAACGAAGTCGCACTGATATGCCGCCACGACGTCGATGTAGTATTTCAGATGTGACCGAAACACGTCGAATGTGGCGGCGGGTCGCATTTGCCATTGGACGGCCGCCACACGCACGATCCTCTTCGGCTCTCCCAACAGCTTCCGGTTCTCGACGTAGTCGATGTTAAACCACTGCGAGATGACGGCGTATCCGTGAGACTCGCTGTCTTCCGGCAGATATCCGGTCACGACACGCCGGACGTGGAAATCGTTGCCGAGTTGGAACGTCAGGATCGGATCATAGATCTCGCGCTTCTTGACTTCTTCGATGTATCCCTGGGGCGAGAGCGTGTCGCAGTGATCGTCGTATCCCGGTATGCGGCCGCCGAAAACGATGCGCCTGAGGTTCAGCCTCCGGCAGAGATCCTTGCGCGCATCATAGAGGCGACGGCCAAGGCGCAGCCCGCGGTAGTCCGGGTGGACGAACACGTCGACGCCATAGAGCGTGTCCCCGGTCGGATCATGGGTGGTCAGATAGCCGTTTCCGGTGATCTGGTTGTGGGTGTGGTAATCCCCGTATTTCTTGTAGTCGACGATCAGGCTGATCACCGCGGCGACGACCCGGCCGTTGTCCTCGATGCAGATCTGGCCTTCGGGAAAGCGGACAAGCTGCTCCTCAACCTGCTTGCGCGACCACGCGCCACCGGCATTGCCATAGACCAGGTCCATGATCTCCTTCAGGGCCGGATAGTCAGTGAGCCGGGTATTGCGCAGCTTCAGCCGGTGATGCAGATCGGAATCCTCGAGCGGCGGGTGATGACCCGCTGCCGCCTCCTCGGCTGGTTTGTCTCCCCTCTCGACGGCATCCTTCGCGGCTGGCCCGGAAGAACCGGGTTTGCGCTGGCTGGGCTTGATTTGCATGACACTCCGCCCGTGTGGCCGCTGGCCAACCTCCCTCCCCGCAGCATTCTGCGCGCCGCCGGACACCGCATTGATCCTCATCAAGAGCGGGCCGCCGGAACCGCTGTGGATCGCCGGGCGAATGGTGGCCCGCTGGAGGCCGGGTCAGGGCCTGCCCGGTGCCGGAATGCGGTGTGCTCCACGGCCTGCGCCCCGGCGCCGGCAAACCGTCAGGCGATCTTCACCAGGATGTCGTGCAGCGTCTGTCCAGCGTGCGCCATGCGGTCGGCGGCGTTGGACATATGCCGGTAGATCTCCCGCCGCTTCAGGATCTCCGTCACGCAGCGCAGGGTGTCGGATCCGCTGGCACGTCCCTTCTCCTGCAGCCTGGCATGACTGCTCTCGGCGGCGAACAATTGGGCAAGCGCCCTGCGATAGGCCTTCTCGACCTGACGCTCGGCCTTGCGCGCCGCCAGAGCGTCGGCCTCGGCCTCCGCCGGCCGGGTGCTCAGCTTGGCAAACCCGGCTTGCAGGGCCTCCGCCCCGTCCTTCAGATGGCTGGCGATTTCCAGGGTATGCGGATCCGGGTCGACCTTGAAGGTCTTCATCTCCCGCACCGTCGTCTTGGCGTAGTTGATGACGTGGTCGATGCCCTCGACGGCGCGGTAGATCTCCTCACGGTCCATCGGTGTCGCGAATGCATTGTTCAGGAATTGCATATTCCGACGTTTGAGGTCATCGCCCTGCTTCTCCAACACGCTGGAGATGAGCTTGGCTGTCTTCGGATCGCCGGTGCGCATGAAATTG
>JAAUYH010068044.1_pt1 | contig 11945 bp, 11 predicted proteins | sample 7278061 | NCBI WGS metagenome assembly JAAUYH01 (sample SAMN14350203, study PRJNA611818) | marine sediment metagenome | isolation source: surface marine sediment (0.6m) | place: French Polynesia: Moorea | collected 2018-08 | reverse complement strand
GTTGCAGATTTTCATAATGATTTATGCCGATGCAAATTGCCCAATTCCCCGCCATCTTTTCCCATAGCTACGATCTGTCTTCTCATGTATTTTACACTTGATATCAAGAGTGTTGCGATCGGTTGTTCTAATTTAATTTAGTAACCCCTGAAACGAATTTATAGGCGATCGCTAGGACTGTGACACCTGCTGTCAATAATCCTAATTTGTTCAAGACTCTAGAGCTTTTGCTATTTACAGCTTATTTCTCTCAACTTTCAAACAACTAGGGTAGAGTGTTTAACCGATGATCTCAAATTCTTGACAGGATGAAGCCTCATTGCCTACAAATCTCGAACAAATTTTTCTGGGGATTTCTCTTTACTGACTTACATCCTCAACTCAATGGCTCGATGAGTAAGGATATAGGAAAAAACTACAAATATAACTATAGTGGTATGTTGAGGAGTTTAAGTGTTGATGTCAATTAGGGAAACAACAATCGTGATTCAGAAAATTTTTGGGTTGTAGGTGAGAAGCGTTACTTATTTAGGATGAAAATTATAGACTTGAATGCGCTCCCGTTCCTAAAATTTAAAACCGCAAGTGTAAACTAGCTGAAACTTTTTACTCCTATTTAATTCAATTAACTGATTACGGCACACTTCACCCTACATTGCCAAGTTATTTCTGACTAGAAATATTAAGCATTTTTCAGTAGATGCTTGACTAAATTATCTTTGACCATCATCTGACGAAACATTTCTAGTAGATATTCTTGAGCTTGTTCTCTACTCAAGTCTTGAACCTGTTCCTGAAGAACTTTTAATTTGAACTGCTGTTCTAAACTTAATTGTGCTGATAGTTCCATTTTTTTGACTCCTTCACAGCTGTGAATTAATTAACAGTTACACAGAACTTTATTTCTAATGAGGTTGGTATAATTTGCAACTAAATATCCGAGGTATTTGTATAATTTGCAACTAAATATTAGAGCTATTGTTCTGTTTATTGGTTGATTTTCAATAAATTTAGCATCAGGAATATAAAATGTCTACGATGTCAAGCAATAATTAATCTTGCCAACAAAAAGTTACAAAATACTTATCAAAGGAAGTTAGTTTTGGTGTAATTTGATGCGGCAAAAATAAAAAAGATAATTAGCTCGAAGATTAATCCCTCCCTTGAACCAGCCAATTATCGATATATTAATTATGGAACTAATAACAAGGACTTATATAAATATGGATGCTATTCAAGATGCTAGGGATTTTTTTCAGCGCAGTGCTGGCAGATGGCGATCGCAACGCACTACCCATCATCTGCCGTTTAGAAGAGCCGAAAGTGGCAATTCCGATATTAACGTCGAATTTTTAGCTCCAGGGGATGAAAAAATCAAAGCCATCTGTGAAATGCATAATGTAGATCCACAACAGGCGATCGGCGGTGCTTTCGTCAGTTGGGATGGTACAATGGCTTGGGACAAAGACAATGAAAACCATACAGGAACTACGGTATTTGCTCTTATTCCCGAAGAAAATAATCTCAGAAAAGGCAAGCTGCTTAGAGAAAGAGGTTATGCGGAAATCGTCCCCGTAGCGGGAGAATATGAAATGGACGCAGAGGACGGATTGATTTTAGTGACCGAATACGAAACCATGAGCATCATCGAAAGATTCTGGTTTGTCAATCCTAATCTACGTTTACGCAGTAGCACGGTCAAGAGATTTGGTGGTTTTAATACTGCAACCTTTTGTGCCGAATTTCGGGTTGAGGAAACCACAGGCACCCCAATAGCTAATGATGATATTGCGGCAACTGCTTTTGCTATTAGTGGTTGGTAATCTTGAGGCTCGATTTGATAAATAGCATGTCCAAGAATAAAGTTTCTGTAATATTTTGTTACTGTTGTTCATCCTAGAGTCCCTAACTACCGTATGATTGGGACTAAGAATTTCATATAATAAACAACACAGTCGGCGGAGGTTTTGACTTGTCTATCCCTTTACTGGATTACAAACCTAGCTCCCAAAATGCTCGTGTCGCTGGATACGACGTTGGTGGAGACGATCAACCCAAAATTTATTCAGCAGAGAATCTCCTTTCTTTGACTGAAATGAACGATTTAATTGAAGCGGCATATCGCCAAATCTTTTTCCATGCTTTTCGTTCAGACCGCGAAATCTTCCTCGAATCTCAATTACGTAACGGTCAAATCACCGTGCGTGACTTTATTCGTGGACTTTTACTTTCTTCCACCTTTAAAAATAGCTTCTACGAGAAAAACAGCAACTATCGCTTTGTCGAACAATGCGTTCAGAGAGTTCTTGGACGCGATGTTTACAACCAAAGAGAGAAAATTGCTTGGTCAATTAAAGTAGCTACTAAAGGTATTGAAGGCTTCGTTGACGAATTATTAGACAGCGAAGAATATATGGACAACTTTGGTTATGATGTTGTGCCTTATCAACGTCGTCGCGTACTTGCTAGCCGTGACCAAGGTGAAAGACCATTCAATATTACCTCTCCTCGGTATAACGAATACTACCGGGCTATTTTGGGTTTCCCTCAAATTATTTGGCAAACCGAAGTACGTCGTTATACACCTCAAGAACAAAAACCCAAGGCAGGAAGTCCCGCACTATATCTAGATATGGCGCGTAGCTTACCTAATCGAGCCAATGCTCCTTCTAGGGTTTCTGCTTTAAATATTAGCTTGGACAAAGTTCCTTATCGTCAAACTACTTAAACTAGATTGAGCCAAACGATTTAGTTGGAGGGAGTTGTACATTAGCAGAGTAGTTGAAGTAAATTTAAATTACGTTGTTAATCTACGACCTCCCTCTTTTTAATGAGTTCTAGACCGCAATACATCTAAGAGTTTAGTAAATTCCGCAGGTAAAGGAGCAGACGCTTCAATTAATGCTCCCGATACAGGATGTTGTAGAGATAGTTTACGAGCATGGAGTGCTTGACCAGCTAAATTAACTTTTAAGCGGCGATTATGACCATAAACTGGATCTCCTAAAAGAGGATGACCCATATGGCTACTATGAACCCTGATTTGATGAGTCCTGCCTGTAGCCAACAAAAATTGCATCAAAGTATAGTTGCCAATTCTTTCTAATACTTGCCAGTGAGTAACCGCTTCTCTGCCCCCTTGTGCAACTGGTATAACTGCCATTTTTTGGCGATCGCGCCTGTGACGACCGATAGGTAAATCGATTCTGCCCTCTTCGGCAGCGAAAGCACCATAAACCACTCCCCAATATTCCCGTCTGGCAGTTTTAGCTTTAATTTGTGCCTGTAAATTTTGATGAGCCAAATCGCTTTTGGCTGCCACAATTGCTCCAGTGGTATCTTTATCGAGACGATGGACGATACCTGGTCGTTCCACACCGCCAATTCCTGCCAGGCGATCGCAATGGTAAAGTAGGGCATGCACCAGAGTTCCAGTAGAATGCCCAGGGGCTGGGTGAACTACCATTCCTGCTGGCTTATTAACAATAATTAGATGTTCATCTTCAAAGAGAATATCCAGGGGAGTAGCTTCAGGGGTTAAATCCAGTTTTTGGGGAGGCGGAATTACTACTTGCAGGCGATCGCCAGTTACTAATTTAGTTTTTTTGCTAGTGCATACCTGGTCATTGAGAGTCACATTACCTGATTCGAGCAATTTCTGCACCATCGAGCGAGAAAGATCGGGCAGATGATTTGATAGCCAGCGATCGAGGCGATCGCCTGTAGTTTCCACCTGTAGTTTGATTTTTTCGGTGATGATTTTAAGGTTTAGTTTTACTGTTTTATCTTCAAAAGTCATAAGAGGACTCCCGACTTGTCGGTGAGACGGGGCGTTTAAACTGCCGAACTAAATTCGGCAGACAGCCCCTCGTGAATTCTGACCAACAAACAAACATATTTTAGCCAGTTTACACTTTCTACATACATTTTTTAGCTGTGTAGGCTAAGCGGTGGGAGTATGTCAAAGAACTGATCCATAGTTGTTAACTACAGTGTTTATTTCTTGCTTCACACGAAGATCAAGTATTTACACACGGAAACAGAGAACAGAAACTATCCGAACTTGCGAGTTAGCTACTGGTGTTACTAAATGAGGAATAATGCCACCATACATAACAATTGTGTGATTGGGTTCAAGATAGACTGGAACACCACCTTGGCTTAAGGTAGCACGAATTTGAGATAATGGTTCATGGCAGCGTGTTGGATATAAATGTAGTATTCCTCCTTTCTCATTTGTTGGAGAAGCATCTTGTAAACATGTAATTACAGCTAGATCGCATGATTCAACATCACGATGTAATGAAAGATGATCGCCTCCGCGTGCATAGAAAGAATATGTGCCTTGTATTCCGCTCAAATAAACAGGAAGTCCAGTAACTTTTTCCAAAAAGCTTCTGAAATTAGGAGAATGGTAAAGAGAATACTGCACTTGGCCAGCAGGTACACTTAGAAAAGCTCGTGAAGGATTCCCGCCTCTAAATTTCTCCAAGTCAGGGTTTACGACTCTACTCTCATGGGCATAGGGGAATAAACTTAGTGCCTCCTTAAGCATGGATTGATGCCAACTTGACGGAAACAGCCTGGAATAAACAGCATACCCCCCTTGTTTTTGTAGCCTAGAGTGAGCAATATAATCTGGAAATAAGCAACTTTTCATATATGAGATTTCCATAATTGCCAACCTCAATACGAGCTAAATTCTGTGGCATCGAAGTTTGCTGGAGCAGAAAAGGTAATCGCTACAATTAGATTTTCGATAGAGTCTGGTAACAGGTCTAATGGTAACTCTAAGCTGGTTTTACTTGAACTCAATAAAACTCTAATACCCCCTGCTTCATCCACACCTAAAGAGGTATTAAAGAAGTCAGAGAAGTGTCTGGCAGGGGCATATATTGTAAAACTGATACCAACCATAGGAGTAACTTCAAAGCCATTATTTTTAAAATACTGAGAAACTATTTGTGTAGTTTCTGCTGCTGGCTGATAATCCTTTATGTTGTCAGAAGTAATAAGAGTATTTTCATCAAACGTTATTCCAGTGGCTGAGATCAATAATACCTCAGCCGCAATAATCTGTTCTGGGTTTAGCACATCGATCTTCTCTTCTGATTTAGCCATAATCGATTTGGTTGATTTGAACTCAATGTTATGAGATTTAGTTAGCTTATGGAAGTTTTGTGGTAGGCTACAGCCCACTACAATCAATAGCAATATGTAAGACAAAACTAAGATGATTGAGCGGTTCATATAAACACTTACCTCACTTAAGTCGAGACCAGCTCATAGGAAAATAGAGGGGGTTTTTCCATTTGTTCAGGCTTTTCACTCAAGGGAGTCAAATATAAGGCAAGACTCAGATAATGTTTTCCGTCAGTCACCATGAGCTTGTTAGCTACCAGCGAGTCTAAAAAATTCTTGACAGCAAATTCTGAGAACTGAGTCTCTGGGAAATGGTCATGTAGATGCCTAATAATACTGGACAGAGAACGCATTCGATCGCCATACTGATAGGCACATTTCTCTAATCCTTCTAACTTCAATTGAGAAATATAGGCATCCGATCGCGAATCTTGTAAAATGATACTCCCTTCAGGTTGTTCTATAGCAGTTAGCAAGCCTTGCTCTGGATAACTTTGCCAATTTTGAATATAGGCGACAACTTTTTCTGCATATCCCGTTGGATCGAGTGCTGGACTGTAATCAAAATCAAAGTAGTAAGCAATACGCTTCAGGCTGCTTTCGTCAAATGGGTAAAGATACTTGTAAGGAGACAAGGAGCGAACATTGACAATACCGCACTCATCCGCATGGTCAAAATATGGACTAAATCGATCTAGTCGAATGGAACCGTATCCTGTCGGTGTTCCAAGGAAACGAATTGCTGGCAGGAGCTTCAATATCTCGTCATAATCCTGTCGTGTTTCTCCTGGAAAACCATACAGCAGATTCCAATCAACGCCGATGCCATACTCTTTACACCATTTCATTAACTGGATATTTCGTAATGCTGTTGTCCCTTTACCCATCAGTGTTAGCACATGATCGCTAAGACTTTCAATGCCAGGTTGAATTCTGTACACACCAGCTCGCTTTAGTAAACTAAGTTGCTCACGGTTCAAGTTGGCTTTTACTTCATAAAATAGTTTGATGTGTTCATTACAACGAGCCAGTTCAGGGAGCATACTTTTGAAGTAATGCATATTCAAAATGTTATCCACAACTTCAACCATATCAATTTGCCATTGATTGACTAATTGGAATAACTCGGCAATTGCTCTGTTTGGACTCTTGCTTCGAAACGCTATGGAATTACCATTTAAACCACAGAACTTGCAGTGTGATTTAGCTCCCCACCAGCACCCTCGGGCAGTTTCCATCAGTAATTGAGGGATAATCAGTGAACCTACCGTACTCTGATTTAGGCCATCAAAATACTCTGAAAAGTCAGGAATTGGCAACGAATCCATATCATGGACGGATTCTGCTGTACCTGTATAAATAGATTCGCCATCATCTGAACGATATACAATACCTGGTATGCTATCTAAATTTACCTCTCGATCCTGTAATATTTGTTGTGCTAACCTTGGCAAAGTTATATCTCCTTCACCAGAGCAGCTATAATCAACAAACTTAAACTGCTTGTGCAGTTCAAGCCCCATTTCTTCTTCCCAATTAGCACCTCCGAAAAGGACTTTTATATGTGGGTATTGTTGTTTAATACATTTTGCTAGAGTTAAAGAGGCAATATTCTGCTCAAAAGTTGATGTAAAGCCTACAATTTTATACTCATTCCATGGAACACTCTGTAAACAGTATTCAATAAAATGTGGGATATGTAAGCGGCATTCTAAGAGACGACGTATATCATTGTCACTGATCTTCCATTTTTGCTGTAATATATCGTAGATATACTGCCGCTCTGCAATTGGTCGCGTACCATAGAGGGCAGACGTAAATAACCAATCACCAGCAAAAGCCGTGTAGGGAAGATCGTTCGTTATCCACTGATAGGTTTCAAAACCAATGTGTTCGGCAAAGGTAAATGTAAAGTATTGAATTGCACAATCGTAACCATGTTGTTGCAAATTTGCCTTCAGCAAGCTGATCCCTAAAGCTGGTCGATCTAGTGCCCCGAATGGCATGCTGACAAGCAGAATTTTCATCATCTTTGTCTTTCCTACCTAAAAGTATAGACTATAGACTGGCAGGGCATATTTAATAGTCAATACACCCTGGATAAATTTCATAAGTAGAAGCGACTGGTTAAGCATTTCCACCTTCGTCAATGTCAAAGTCAGATCGCGTTACCATGTCTTCCAACGCCTTAATATCCTCTTCAGTCAACGGCATACCAGACTGTTGTTGTTTTGGTATATTTTGTTGAGTTTGAGATACGGGAGAAATTGGGGGTTGAATAGGTTGAATAGGTTGAATTGGTTGAATAGGTTGGATGGGTTGAATAGGTTGAATAGGTTGAATTGGTTGAATTGGTTGGATGGGTTGAATTGGTTGGATGGGTTGAATTGGTTGGATGGGTTGAATTGGTTGAATAGGTTGGATGGGTTGAATTGGTCCGAGGCATCGAACTTTTGCCATGAGAACGGCTCTATGAGCATCCACTAAACCATTACCAGTTGCAGTATCAGCTCCAACAGTCGCTGGATTTCCACCAGTGTTTGGATGGCAGTTGCCGATAGTTACATCACGAGCGCTACGCATTAGAATATCTTTGACATCAGCGGGGGTAAGCCTTGGACATGCCTGTTTAATAAGTGCGGCTGCACCAGCTAGTTGAGGAGCAGCCGCAGATGTTCCACTAAATACAGCCCATCCATCATCAGTAGCAGTTTCATCACCATATGGAGGAGTTGCTCCTGGTGAACGGTAATGATTTGCTCCACCGTTATTTTGACTTTGATCGATTACATCATCAGGTTCTAGCGGCAACATAATATACATCGCTCCTGGCGATCGTCTGGGGACCGGATCGTTTGATTGCATCCCCACCAATCCAGAGAGATCGGGGACACGGCGATTCGGATAAACGTTGCTCATGAATCCACTAGCATAATCTGAAGCCCGCATCGAGCCATCAGGTTCCATAAATACACCACCAACAGAGATTACATCAGGATGTTGTCCTGGAAATCCCCAATTACCATTACCTGCGGAAAAAATAACGATAATACCTGATGCAACCGCAGTGGCGATAGATGCTGCCATTGCCTGATTGGCTGCAGATAAGGGACCAAAGCGTACATTACCGCCCCAACTACAGGTAATGATATCTGGGTTTAATCCAACCGCAAGATCAAAACCAGCTTTTGTGTTAACAATTGCTCCGTTGGAAAGAGTCAGTAATTTAACTGGATGTAACTCTACATCAGGGGCAACAGCAAAAATGTTAGCAGATTCTCCAGTGCCGTGCCCGTTTTCATCACGAAGAGGATTGCTTGCTGCTGGTTCTAAAACAACAGGTTTAACTCGATAGCCTCGATTAATAAAGAAAGGATGCCGAAAATGCCCTGAATCTACCATAGCAACCTTAATGTCTTTTCCTGTAATACCAGTACGATGAGCCCGATCTGCATTGCAACCTAAAGATACATCTGCTGGGACATCCAGATGCCAATATCTTACAGAAGGAGGAAACATGTTCTGCATGTAGTAACGAGGCTCTTCAATAGCAACACCTTCGAGAATGTCAGCGAATGGTGTTCCTTGCATGGAAATGAGTCCTGGCAAGTCAGCAGTTGGTGAATCAATGAAGGTCGCAGTTGCTTCCGCTGCTCCTGGCTTGATTACGGGGCGTTCCTCCTCATAGAGTTGTGCATTAAAGGCTCGATCGTAGGTAGCTTGTGAACCCGCAATGTTAATTGTCGTCTGCGTAACTTGAAGAACTTCAAACCCAGCTTGTTGAAGACGTGTTACAGCTGTATTGATAATGTTTTGTTCAGAAAAGAAATTAAGTACTGTTTCTGCTGTAATTCGTTCTCCAGCATCAAATAACGAAATCCCACCAACTGAGCGGGGTGAGACTTGCGCAAAAATTCTTTCGGGAATTGTCATAATATACTAACTCCAATCAAAATGATCGAATAAATAACAAGTCAGCTAGCTAATCAAAATCTTTCGGTATCGATAAATTATGCAAAATTATGCATTGGAGAGGATAAAAGTCATACCTTTACCTTTTAATTAGCTCTAGTCAAATTAATAAACTCTAGTCAAAGGTTAAATAAAGATTGTGAGGAACTTATGAGTCAGCGCAAATGTTACATAAGTTCATCTCGATCGGCTCTTTGCTTGCTCCAAGTCTGTAAAATTCTCATTATCACGAACAGCAAATTTCAATCTATCAGAATACAATATCAAAGGGAGTGTGATTAGTTAACAACAATAATTTTTATGACTACTATTACCAAATCAACATATAGTGACGAACAAATTATTGCCTGGCTACGAGGTTTGTACACAGTAGCCCTAGCCGATGGACATTACGATCCAGAAGAACGAGAATTAATTGCTCAGATTACGCAAGATTTAGCAAATATCGAGGGTGCGGATGCTTTAGAAGCCATTACTCCCACAGAATTAGCCACAGCTTTAGGTAAAGAACCAGCTACCGCCGAAAACTTTCTCCGTACTGCGGTCTTAGTCGCTGTAGCAGATGGAGTTTATTCTCCTCCCGAATACAAATTATTACACCAATTTAGTGACGCACTAGAAATTGAAGTTAAAGCTCTAGAGTCCTTAGAAAACGCCCTTTACAGACCTGAAACTGAGGCAGAAGCTACTGCTGCGGCATCACCGTTAACTCCACCACCAGCCAAAGCCCATCCTCGTCCCGATGTACTCCATCCTGTTAAAGACTGGCTCGACGGCATGGAAATAAAAGACCCCCGTTTAGCTCGCTTTATTTGCCGCGTAATCCCCCCCCAATGTCCTTTTGAGCGCGATATCAATCTGTTTGGGCGTACTGTTGCCCATATTCCCCCTTTATGCAAAATTAATCCCCTCTACGAGCAATTTACCACCTTGCGTTTTCGTTCTTTATCCTATTTAGCTGATGAATGTGAGGAAGATGTAACAAAATATATTAAGTAGGACTTAAATTTAGCTAATTAATATTCAGCGATGCAATTTATCGATTTAGCAGCAGTAGAAGTAAAAGCGGGTGATGGTGGTGATGGTATAGTCGCCTTCAGGAGAGAAAAATACGTCCCCGCAGGCGGTCCAGCAGGAGGAAATGGTGGTTGGGGAGGGTCGGTAATTTTAGTAGCAGCAAATCGCCTGCAAACTCTACTAGATTTTAAGTATGCCCGCTTATTTAAAGCCGAAAATGGCAAAAAAGGCGGACCAAACAATTGTACGGGTAAAACAGGAAGCGATCGCCTGATTGAAGTCCCCTGTGGCACGATGATTTACGATGCGGATACGGGAGAGTTACTAGGAGATTTAACTATTGACGGGCAAACTCTCTGTGTAGCCAAAGGCGGTAAAGGTGGCTTGGGCAATAAGCATTTCCTCAGCAATAGTAATCGCGCTCCCGAATATGCTCTACCTGGTTTAGAAGGGGAAACCAGACGTTTACGTCTGGAATTAAAATTACTCGCTGAAGTGGGAATTATCGGGTTGCCCAATGCGGGAAAATCTACCTTAATTGCGTCTTTATCTTCGGCGCGTCCCAAAATTGCTAACTATCCTTTTACTACCCTTGTACCCAACTTAGGAGTAGTCAGGAAACCTACAGGGGATGGCACAGTATTTGCCGATATTCCTGGGTTGATTGCAGGGGCTTCTGAAGGCATTGGTTTGGGACATGAATTTTTACGCCATATCGAAAGGACTCGGGTGCTGTTACATTTAATTGATATTACTGCTGACGATCCTATGGTTGACTACCAAACTATTCAACAAGAATTAGCTGCTTATGGTCAAGGATTGTCAGAACGTCCTCAGATTATTGCTGTTAATAAAGTAGATGCAGTGGATGAAGAGATTTTAGCGGTGGCAATTTCTGAACTAGAAGAATTAACTGGGGAACAAATATATCAGATTTCTGCGGTTACTCGTCAAGGATTAGATACTTTATTGATGCAAATTTGGTCTATTTTGGAGGCAGAGCAATTGACTCAAATAATTAAATCATAGATTATAGTTGCTAAATTTAGTAATGTGCAAATCAAAAAAATATCAAATTTCTCAGTTTGCTCTTGTCGGTGAATTAAAGAACATCTCCACTAAAAAAGGAGAAATTAAATATATAGAATTAGCTACTGACAAGGGTAACTATTGGCTGAAAGTTGCTAAAGATCTTAGAGCCTATCTAGACTATCAGATTATTCAGGGTTCGCAGTTAAAAGTAACAATTAAACAAAAAAAGTATTTAAAAACAGGTAAAACCAAGTTTAAGGTAGTCGCCATAGAATTAATTTCTGCGGCGACAGAACAACAACAAACTAAAATCAAAGAGCAAGAAGTTTCGTTACTACCAGAATTCGATCGCAGCAAGAAAAGCAAGGCTAAAGTATTAGTTTGTCAGAAATCTAACTGTTGGAAAAAGGGTGGTAAGGAAGTTTATGCTGAATTAGAGACAGCTTTGGGCGATCGCGATTTAGATGGACTCATTTCTCTTAAAAAAACAGGCTGCCTGGGCAAGTGTAAAAAAGCTCCCAATCTAGTCATGTTGCCAGATAAAGCTGGCTATAGCCAAGTTAAACCCAAGCAAATTCCCAATTTAGTTGCCAAGCATCTGTTAAGAGTACAGACGTAGCATGCTACGTCTGTACAAGTGGCAATTAATTCTTAAAATGATATTAGTTTAAAATTTTTGCAGCTTTTCCTTCTAATTGCTTGAGAAAATCAAGAAATGCCCAAACAGCATGGGCAAGATTTGCCTCAGCCATAGTTGCCGCCACCACAACTCGTTGTAAAGG
>JAAUYH010104847.1_pt1 | contig 11946 bp, 14 predicted proteins | sample 7278061 | NCBI WGS metagenome assembly JAAUYH01 (sample SAMN14350203, study PRJNA611818) | marine sediment metagenome | isolation source: surface marine sediment (0.6m) | place: French Polynesia: Moorea | collected 2018-08 | reverse complement strand
CTGCTGTGCGAAATCGACCGTCAGCCCGTTGTAACGGGTGACCTCGACTCTATCGATGCCTTCCAGCGCCGTGCGGGCAAGGAGCACGCGCTCGTCCACCGAGAACATCGTCTGCTTGCTGCCTGTGTTCGCAGCGACCGCAACGACGACCTTGTCGAACAGCCTGACCGCTCTCTTGACGAGGTCTTCATGACCGAGCGTGATCGGGTCGAATGATCCGGGATACATGGCACCAAGGCCCATTGGCTTTTCCTCCGCTTCAGGCGGTTGTTATTGTAAGCAGAGCATAACGCACATTCCCGGCGGTTCGCTCCTTCCTTATCTGCCATTCGGCCGGCAGCGTCGGCAACTCGCGGCTGCGCGCTTCCTCCAGGTATACGCTCGTGCCGGCGGTGGCGGCTTCGCTGACATGCAGCGCCGCACAGACCTCGGCGAGCATGTCGCGCGCGAATGGCGGGTCGACGAAGATAATGTCAAACGCCTCGCCGCGATAGCTTGCGATGAACTCGAGCGCGTCACCGTGCACGATGTCCGCCTGGCTGGCAGCCAGTGATTCGAGGTTGCGCTCCAGCATGGCCACAACCTGAGGCGACGACTCGACGAAGGTCAGCGACGCTGCGCCACGCGACAATGCCTCGATACCCAGTGCTCCCGTGCCCGCGAACAGGTCGAGCACGCGGCTGCCCTCGATCGTCGGCGCCAGCCAGTTGAAGAGCGTTTCACGTATGCGCTCCGAGGTCGGTCGAAGACCGGGTTCGTCTGCGATTTCCAACAGACGGCTCCGCCAGTTTCCCGCTACAATACGCAGCCGTCCCGGCTTGGATGGTTTGGATTTACCCCGGCGTTTCGCCATAGTTTGTTCTCGTGCAGGCCCGAGCCTGCCCGTGGTTGTATAGCGATGTTTGCGAAGAAAGAAAAGCCTGCTGAAAAACAGGGCTTTATCAAGCGCCTGCGAGCCCGTATCAATCGCGGCGACAGCTGGTTGACTTACGACCTCGCCAACCTCGTGCCGGGCGGCAAGATCGACGAGGACGTGCTCGATGAGCTGGAGTCTCTGCTGGTCATGGCGGATGTCGGTATCGACACGACCGAGAAGATCATTGCCGATCTGCACAAGAGTCTCGCTCGCAACGAACTCAAGGACCTGGCCGCGCTCGAGCAAGCGCTGAAGTCATCGCTCGTTTCGATCCTCGATCCCGTCGCTGTACCGCTCGAGATCCGCAAGCCGGACGGCCCGTTCGTCATTCTCATGGTAGGGGTCAACGGGGCGGGCAAGACGACGACGATCGGCAAGCTGGCACGCAGGTTCCAGGACGATGGTCTCACCGTCATGCTTGCCGCAGGCGATACGTTTCGGGCGGCTGCCGTCGAGCAGTTGCAGGCCTGGGGAGAGCGAAACGACGTAGCCGTCATTGCGCAGCAGGCGGGCGCTGATCCGGCCGCGGTCATTTTCGACGCCTGGGACGCGGCCCGCGCCCGCAACGTCGACGTATTGCTCGCCGACACGGCGGGCCGACTGCAAAACCAGCAGGGGCTCATGGACGAGCTGGCCAAGGTCAAGCGTGTCGTGGGCCGAAGGGACGAAACCGCACCGCATGAGATCATGCTCGTCGTCGATGCCAGCCAGGGCCAGAATGCGCTGGTCCAGGCGCAGAAGTTTCACGAAGCACTGGGGCTGACCGGTATCGCCGTGACCAAGCTCGATGGCACCGCCAAAGGCGGCATCCTGCTGTCGATCGCCAACAGCCTGAAGGTGCCCGTCCGCTTCATTGGCATCGGCGAGTCCGTCGACGACCTGCAACCTTTCTCGGCGGAGGATTTCGTCGACGCGCTGCTCGCCAGTGGCAAATCCGGATGATCCACCTCGAGAACGTCACGAAACGGTTTGCCGGCGGCCAGGAAGCACTTTCGGGCCTGAACCTGCTCGTTGACAAAGGCGACATGGTGTTCGTAACCGGCCATTCCGGGGCCGGTAAAAGCACTTTATTACGACTGATCGCACTGATCGAACGGCCAACGAGTGGCCAGGTCATCGTGGATGGACAGAATCTGCGCAAGGTCCGCCGGCGACGGATACCCGCCTACCGGCGGCAGATCGGCATGGTCTTTCAGGACCACAAGCTGCTCTATGACCGCCCCGTGTTCGATAACGTGGCGCTGCCGCTGATCATTGCCGGCGTCGGCCACCGTGATGCCGGCAAGAAGGTTCGCGCCGCACTCGACCAGGTTGGACTGCTGCACAAGGAGAAGCAGCGGCCCGAGACGCTCTCGGCCGGCGAACAGCAGCGCGTCGGAATCGCCCGGGCCATCGTCAGCCGGCCCAAGTTGCTGATTGCCGATGAGCCCACCGGCAACCTCGATCCGGACCTGTCTCTCGAGGTCATGCGGATCTTCCGGCGTTTCAATGAGGTCGGCGTGACCCTGCTGATCGCAAGCCACGATATTCACCTGATCGACCGGCTCGGGTGTCGACGGATCGAACTCGACGACGGGAGACTCGCGTCCGCGACGGAACACGAGACGGCTGAGACGGAGGCGTGGCAATGAGCCGGCACTCGGAAGCGGTCGCTCCCGTTCGGAAATCCGGTCCGTTGAGCGTCTGGGCTACGAGGCACGCCAACAACGCCGTGGGCGCACTCGGGCGCCTGGTACGGCAACCGTTCGCCAGTCTCATGATCGTGCTGGTCATTGCGGTCACGCTGGCGCTTCCGGCCGCGCTCAATCTGCTCGTCAAGAACGCCCGCGCGATCAGCGGCGGCTGGGAAAGCGCGCTCGATTTCTCGGTGTTTCTCGATATGGGTGTCGCCGAAAACTCGGCGCAGGCGCTCGCAACCCTGTTACAGCAGCGGGCCGACGTCGAGTCGGCAGAGCTCGTCACCGCGGACGAGGCAATGCGCGAATTCAAAGCCTCCTCGGGGTTCGGCGCCGCCCTCGATCAGCTGCCCGAAAATCCGTTGCCTCACGCAATCGTCGTGCGGCCAAGCGCCGCGAACACGTCCGAGACGATCGGGCTGTTGCAGGCAGATATCGCGAGCCTGCCCGAGGTCGAGTTCGTGCAGAGTGACACGGCCTGGGTACAACGATTCCACGCCATTCTCGACGTGGTACGGCAGGCGGTGGTCATCGCAGGTTTTCTGCTGGGCGCAGCGATTATCGTGATCATCGGTAACACCATCCGCCTCGACATCGAGAACCGGAGAGAGGAAATCGAGGTGACCAAGCTCATCGGCGCCAGCAACGCCTTCGTCCGGCGCCCGTTTCTCTGGAGCGGATTCTGGTTCGGCCTGCTCGGCGGTTTGCTGGCGCTGGCGCTGTTGCAAGCCGGGCTGGTAGTGCTGGACGACCCGATAGCGCGGCTGGCCGGGCTTTACCATGGCGGTGCGGCAATGCTCACCCTCGGCCTGGACGAGACCGGAATCATAGTCGGCGCCGGCGTCGGCCTGGGGCTGCTGGGCTCCTGGTTTGCGGTCAGCCGTCACATGCGGCGCATCGAGCCGCGGTAGGGCCTGATCACGCCCTAGTCGTACAGGTCGGTTGCGAGCACTGTCATGATCGTGTCGGCGACGGCCTCGAGTGAGCGACGGTCCGGGCCGCTCTTGCAGGTCACCCGCATGCCCCACAGGTTGTTGATGAGGAACGACGCCAGGGCGCGCGGGTCTTTGGCGTCGCTGATTTCGCCGGCGCGCTGGGCGGCGCCAAACAAGTCGGCAAACGCATACTTGAGCTTGCGATTGTGGGTCGCCAGGTGCTCCGCGATCTCCGCGTCATGCTGCGACATCTCGATCAGCGTATTCACCGAAAGGCAGCCACGACTGGCGTCGCCGGCAGCGACTTCGTCGATCACCTCGTCCAGCAGCTGTTGCACGCCGTCGATGATCGAACCCTCCGCAAGCGCTCGAATTTTCCCGAGGAACCGGCGGTTGTAGTCGTCGAGAACCTCGAGGAACACGCCTTTCTTGCTACCGAAAGCGGCATATAGGCTGCCCGGCTTGAGCCCGGTCGCCTCGACGAGGTCGCCAACGGACGTCTGACTGTAGCCGCGCTCCCAGAAGACCGCCGTCGCCTCATGGATGACTGCGTCGCGATCGTACTCAGGTGTCCTCGGCATGCTCGTTATTCCCGGAACCCATATGCTTAGGTCGATTGATTATTGAATGTCCATTCAATAATACGCTATTATGCGTCCGCGGTCGAGCTTCGGCCGCTTTTTTTGAGATTAATTTGAATGACTATTCAAGAATAACGGAGACAGTCATGGCACAGTTTGAAACCTACAACCTCGATACCGTGAATGACGAGGGACGCAAGACGCTCGAGAACATCGACAAGGGCTACGGCTTCGTGCCGAACCTGCTGGGCACGATGATCGAGTCGCCCGCAACGACGAATGCCTACCTCGCGCTCGGCAAGCTGTTCGGCGAGACCAGCCTCTCTGCCGGCGAACAGCAGGTCATCCTGCTCACCGCGAGCCGCATCAACGAGTGCGAGTACTGCGTGTCGGCGCACTCGACCGTGGCGCGAAAGGCTGCGCTTCCTGATGACGTCGTCGACGCGATCCGCGACGACCAACCGATCGCCGACGAACGCCTGGAGGCACTGCGCCAGTTCGTTGCGCAAACCGTGAAACAGCGCGGCTGGCTCGAAAACGAGCAGATTGAGGCATTTCTCGGCGCCGGTTTCACCAGGGCGCAAGTATTCGAGGTGATCCTGGGCGTGTCAATGAAGACAATTTCCAACTATATCAATCACATAGCGGGTCCCGAGCTCGACGAAGCGTTCGCAGCCGACGCCTGGTACGCGCCCCGCGAGGCCGTGGCCTGAACCGCGGGAAACCTTTACCCTTGTTAGCACTCTAAGGGGGCGAGTGCTAAAATAGGGTTCGATCAAGGAGTCGAGAAGACATGACGACAGCAGTTGCCACAAGCAATCGTGACCTCGTGCTGGCTGGACCGGTAGGCAGTCTGGACGCCTACATCCAGGCCGTAGGGGGTATTCCGGTACTCTCCAAGGAAGACGAGAAGGCCCTCGCGACGCGTTTCCACGAGCAAGAGGACCTGGATGCCGCAAGGGAGCTCGTAATGGCTCACCTGCGTTTCGTCGTACACATAGCCAAGGGATACACGGGTTACGGGCTACCGCTCAACGATCTGATCCAGGAAGGCAACGTCGGCCTCATGAAAGCCGTCAAACGCTTCGATCCCGAATACGGCGTGCGGCTGGTTTCCTTCGCGGTGCACTGGATTCGTGCCGAGATTCACGAGTACGTGCTGCGCAACTGGCGCATCGTCAAGGTCGCTACCACCAAGGCCCAACGCAAGCTGTTTTTCAACCTGCGCAAGGCAAAGAAGAGCCTGTCGTGGCTGTCGGCCGACGAAACCGAGGCCGTCGCCAGGGATCTCGGCGTCAGCGCCCGGGAAGTGACCGAAATGGAGAAGCGCTTGCACTCGCGGGATGCCATCTTCGACCCCACGCCCGACACCGACGACGAGCGGGCGTTTTCGCCGGCGGCCTACCTGCCGAGCCCGGATTCGGATCCGGCGCAGCTCGTCGAGAATGCCGACTGGAAAGAAGACGCGAACGATCGCATGGCGGCTGCCATCCGCACGCTCGATGATCGCAGCCGCGACATCATCGAAAGCCGCTGGATGACGGAAAAGAAAAAGACGCTGCACGAGCTCGCCGACGTGTACGGCGTATCGGCGGAGCGGATTCGTCAGCTCGAGGCCAACGCGATCAAGAAACTTCGCAGCGCGATGCTCTGACGCTGTTGTGGGAGCGGCGTCCCGCCGCGATCGGGCCAACGTTCTAGAAGCACAACACCAGCCGTTTGGCTATCAGATTCTGATTGAGACGGCCCTCCCACAGTTGCTGTTCACGCATAGTCTCTGGCGCGGTAGCGGATATACCCTCCGTCCTCGACGCCCAGCGGATCGTGGTGCGTCCAGTGCACCAGTCCGCCGAGGTCGTTCCATTCGTAGACGCCGCGAAACCGGATACGATCGCCGAGGCCGACCGGTACGCGCGGCGCCAGGTCGATATTGTGAGCCATCAGCAGCGACTGCCGTTGCTTCAGCTCCACGATAAAGCGCTGGTGACGGGATCCGTCGTCGTCATCGGACAGGAGTCTTACGACGAATCCCGTATCTTCGATCCAGCGTCCCGTGTCGTTATCGTCGTAGGAGCGCCTCACGTCCGGGCGGACGGTTAGCCTGCCGTGATCGGCACCATCGTGATTTCGACGCGACGGTTCAGCTGGCGCCCCGAGGCCGACGAGTTGTCGGCAACCGGGCGGGACTCGCCCATGCCGACCTCGATGATGCGTTGCGGCATCACGCCCTGGGTCCGCAGGTAACTCGACACCGACGCGGAACGGCGCTCGGAAAGTGACTGGTTATAAGCATCCGAGCCCGTGCTGTCGGTGTGACCCGCTACCTCGACGACGGTCTGGTCGAACTCGTTGAGCACCTTGCCAACGGAATTCAGGACGTCGAAAAACGCCGGATTGAGATCCGAGCTGTCGGTCGCGAACGTGACGTTACCCGGCATGTTCAGCGTGATGTTGTCGCCGATGCGCGTAACGCTCACGCCCGTGCCTTCGAGCTCGGCACGCAGTTTCGCTTCCTGGCGGTCCATGTAGTAGCCGATCGATCCGCCGGCCAGCGCGCCGACACCTGCGCCGATCAGGGCCCGCTGCCGGCGTTCGACGGCGTCGTCGCCCGAGATCAGGCCGACGACCGCACCCGCGGCGGCGCCGATGAGTGCGCCCTTGGTGGCTTTGCTGGTTTCGGACTCGCGCGTGTAAGGGTCTAGCGTCTCACAGGCGCTGACCAGAACTGCGATGCCCAGGATGGCCGAAACAGGCTTTAAAACGTTCGCTTTCATGATTGTTCCTCTGCGGTACGATGCTGTGTATTCTAGCGAGGGGTTTGCTGAATACACACTTAATCAGGCCCCGCTAGCTTGCCGGAATTCCCATGTCCGAAACCAGTACGTGGCTCAAGAAATACGAACTAAGCCACTCCGATCTCAGCTACCCGACCCTCTACTGGGCCGCGGTGCCTGCCGTCGTGGTCGGCACCGTTGGCGTACTCTGGAGCCTGCCGGTCCCGCCCGAATTCCGGGAGATATCGGCGCTCCTGAACTGGGGAAGCGCCTTTCTTATGGTAAGTGTGGTCTATTACTTCATTATTTCGCTGTCGCTCGCGATCGGCATGCTGCCCTTCATGATCGGCATCGCGGCGATACACATGTGGCTCGACGAGTCGCTTTTTTCGCAGTTCCGGGTATCTCTCGGCCTGCTGCTGGCGGGCATCGTCGGCCTCTGGCTCGGGCGGCGGCAGCGTGGCGGACTCACGGCAGTCGTCTCGGACCTGCAAATGATGATGATCGGGCCCGCCTGGCTGTTGTCCATCCTTTACAAGCGGCTCAGAATCCCCATTTAGGAGTCATCGCCCTGCGTTAACAGGAGGCCACGTCGTGGCAATGAAGAAACTGGATCCACTGGACCTCTACGACATCGAGTCCGAGCTTTCCGAAGAAGAGCTCATGGTTCGCGACTCTGTCGGCCGCATGGTCGACGAGAAAGTCATACCGCTCATGCGCGAGGCATTCGAGAAGCACGAATTTCCGCGCGAGCTGGTCCCCGAGGTTGCCGAACTCGGCCTGCTCGGCAGCACGATCGACGGCTACGACTGTGCCGGTCTCAACAGCGTCAGCTACGGCCTGATCTGCCAGGAACTCGAGCGCGGGGACAGCGGCTTGAGGAGCTTCGTGTCGGTGCAAAGCAGCCTCGTCATGTTCCCTATCCATGCCTACGGGTCGGAAGAGCAGAAAGAACGCTGGTTGCCGGCGATGGCGAGAGCTGAAGCCATCGGTTGCTTCGGCCTCACCGAGCCGCAGGGCGGATCCGACCCCGGCAACATGAAGACTCACGCCAGGCGCGACGGCGACGACTGGATTCTCAACGGCTCGAAGATGTGGATCACGAATGCCACGATCGCCGACGCCGCTCTGGTCTGGGCGCGCACGGACGAGGGCGTCAAAGGCTTCATCGTCGAAAAAGACATGCCCGGCTTCACGGCGCAGGAAATCGAGAACAAGTTTTCGTTGCGTGCGTCGATCACGGGCGCGCTGTTTTTCGACAACGTGCGCGTGCCCGAAGCGAACGTGTTACCCGGCGTATCGAGCCTCAAGGGCCCGCTGAGCTGCCTGACGCAGGCGCGCTACGGCATCACCTGGGGCGTGATCGGTGCGGCCCAGGCCTGCCTGAGCGAAGTCCTGGGCTACACCGAGGACCGCGTGCTGTTCGGTCGACCGCTTTCGCATACACAGACGATCCAGATCCGCATGGCCGACATGGCCCGGCGCATCACGACGGCGCAACTCATGTCGCTTCGCCTGGGTCGCCTGAAGGACAAGGGTGAGCTTACGCCGACGCAGGTCTCGCTCGCGAAGTGGAACAACTGCCGTGCCGCGCTCGACATCGCTCGCGACTGCCGCGACATACTCGGGGGCAGCGGCATCAGCGCCGAGTACGTGCCGATCCGGCATGCGCTCAACCTGGAAAGCGTCATCACTTACGAAGGCACGGAGACGATCCACCAGCTCATCGTCGGCAAGGAATTGACCGGCGTCAATGCCTTCGGCTGATCATCGGCTGCCCGGTGACCGCGATGTCTGGCGCATCGCGGCGCCAATGATCCTCTCCAACATCTCCGTGCCGCTGCTCGGCATGGTCGATACTGGCGTCGTGGGCCATCTCGACGATCCCGTCTATCTCGCCGCTGTTGCAGTCGGCAGCACGATTTTCAGCTTCATATACACCGGCGTAAATTTCCTGCGCATGGGCACGACCGGTATCGCCGCACAGCGTTACGGCGCAGACGACCACGACGGACTGCGCACCTCGCTCGGCCAGGCACTGGTCGTGGCTTTGCTGATTGCGCTCACGCTCATCGCGCTACAGGTGCCGATCGGCGCACTCGCGATGCGGCTGATCGGTGCCGAAGCGGCGACCTCCGCCTGGGCACTCGAGTATTTCTCGACCCGCATCTGGAGCGCGCCGGGGACGCTTGCTAACTACGCACTGATCGGCTGGTTTCTCGGCCTGCAGAACGCGCGGGTACCGCTGATCATGTTCCTGACCATCAACATCACGAACATCGTTCTCGACCTCGTGTTCGTCGTCGGACTCGGCATGAAGGTCGAAGGCGTCGCCCTTGCATCCGTGATCGCCGAGTACACGGGGCTGCTCGTGGGGGGCAGCTTCGCCGTAAAGGCACTGCGCCGGCAAGGCGGGCACTGGGTGCTCGACCGGCTGACCAACGTTTCCGAATACGGGGCGTTTTTCGCCGTCAATGCCAACCTGTTCGTGCGAACGATTGCGCTCATCTTCGCGTTCGGCTTCATCACCGCCATCGGCGCACGACTCGGCAGCCTGGTCCTCGCCGCCAACGCCGTTCTCATGAATCTGCAGCACCTGACCTCGTTCGGGCTCGACGGCATTGCCCATGCCGCGGAGGCCATGGTCGGCAAAGCCGTCGGTCAGCGGAGGAAGGACGCGTTGCGGCGCGCCGTGCAGCTTTCGCTGAAGTGGTCGTTGATCTTCGCGGTCGCATACACGCTGGCATTCGCCCTGTTCGGCGGGATGGTAGTGCGCGTCCTGACCGACCTGCCGGATGTGCGCGGCACGGCCATGACCTACCTGCCATGGCTCGTGATCTCACCGCTGGTGTCGGTGTGGTCGTTCCTTTACGACGGAGTTTTCGTCGGTGCAACGCGCGCTCGCGAAATGCGCGACATCATGCTGATCTCGACCTTCGCGGTATTCCTTCCCTCCTGGTACGTGCTGCAGCCGCTCGGCAATCACGGGCTCTGGATGGCGTTTACGATCTTCATGGCGTCGCGCGGTATCGGTATGCACGTGTACTACCGGCGCCGGGTATTGCCGGCAATCTAGTCGCGCAGCCGATCAGGTGCTTCGGACGCCGGAATCATCGCCATACGACAAACGAGAATGTGCCTGGCACTGACGTTTGACGATGCGCTCGGCCCAGACGTAGGAAAATACACCGGTCACGATGTTGGCGACCGCGTACGCAGCAAAAATGCCGACGACCTCGAAATAGCGAGCCGCCACGATGGCGAGCGGTACATACAGCACCGCGATGCGCATCAGGCTCACGATGACGCCCGGCATGGGTTTGCCCAGGCCATTGAACGCCGCGTTCATCACCATCACCATGCCATAGGTGCCGTAACCGATCGGCGCGATCAGCAGGAACAGGCGCGTCACGCGAATCACCTCCTCGTTGTCGCTGAACAAGGTCGGTAACGCGCCGGACACCAGTGCCAGCAGAATCGCGATGACCAGACCGCTGAAGACGCAGAAACCGGCGCATAGCCTGAGCGACAGGTGAATGCGGTCTTCCTTGCCGGCCGTGAGATTCTGGCCGACGAACGGGCCTATCACCGATGACATCGCGTAGTAGATCACCAGCACCAGCGACTCGACACGGCTCGCGACGCCGAAGCCCGCGACGGCTTCCGGACCGAAACGCGCGATCATTGCGGTGATGATCGCGGCGCCGATCGGAACGATCATGTTCGTGCCGGCAGCGGGCAGGCCGACGTGCAGGATGTCGGCCCATGAAGTGCGAATCTCGTCGAACTTCGGCAGCTTGACACTGACCATGTCGAGCCGCCCTGCGAGCATGTACAGGCTGGCGACGAAGATCGCGCCGCGTGCCAGCAGCCCGGCCATTGCGGCACCGTCGAGGCCCATCGCCGGGATCGGTCCAAGGCCGAAAATCAGGATCGGGTCGAGCGCGACGTTGAGGACGGCGCCGAAGATCATCATCTTGCTCGGCAGGCGCGTGTCGCCGGTCGCCCGCATCGTGCTCATACCGACCATGCCGACGACGACGAACGGCACGCCGACGTAGAGGATCGTCATGAAACTCTCGAGCATCGGCAGCATGTCTTCGGGTGCGCCGAGCAACAGGAACAACGGCCGTATCGTGGCAATGCCGATTGCGCAGATCACGATCGTGATCAGGAACGAGAGGATCAGGCTGTCGGTCGCGAGCCGCTTCGTGCGCCGATGGTTGCCGGAGCCGATGGCACGCGCGACTACCGAGGACGTTCCGGCGCCAAGGCCGATAGCGACGCTCGTGACGATCATGAGAATCGGGAAGCCGAACCCGTACGCGGCAAGCTCGCGATCACCGACCTGGCCGATGAACCAGGTGTCGACGAACGCCTGGCCCATCATCGTTGCAATGCCGAGCAACATCGGCACGGTCATGTCGACCAGATGTCGGCCAACCGAGCCTTCGGTGAGCCGGGCTTTTTGAGAATCCACGCGCTACTATAACTTTAATGAAGATCGACAGCGAAGTGATCATCGACGCCGACCGGGAGACCGTCTGGGCCGCCTTCGACGATGTCGAAAACCTGTCGAAATGGCAGCCCACGCTAACGGCATTCAACCACAGGTCGGGTCCCAAAGGAGAGCCCGGATCCGTCGCGGAACTCGTTTACGACGAGAACGGTCGCGAGATCGTGCTGATCGAACGCATGACCGAAAAGCGCAGGCCGGACTTCATGGCCGGAACGTATGAGAGCCGCTGGAGCAAGGCACTGGTCGTCAATCATTTCGAAACCGTCGGCGACAATCAGACGCGCTGGAAATCGTATGCAAACCACAACTTCTCGGGTCTCATGCGTTTTTTCGCCATCTTCGTTCGCAATTCGATCTGCAAACGAATGGAAGACGATATGCAGCGTTTCAAGCTCATGGTCGAAACCGAGGCAGCCGGTTCCTGAGATGGGCTGGAAGAAGCTGGGCAGCAAGACCGTGTTCGAAAACCCGTGGATGGAAGTGCGTGTCGATCGCGTCATCAACCCGGGCGGCGGCGAAAACGAGTACGGCTGGATCCATTTTCG
>JAAUYH010196392.1_pt1 | contig 11949 bp, 16 predicted proteins | sample 7278061 | NCBI WGS metagenome assembly JAAUYH01 (sample SAMN14350203, study PRJNA611818) | marine sediment metagenome | isolation source: surface marine sediment (0.6m) | place: French Polynesia: Moorea | collected 2018-08 | reverse complement strand
TTCATACTAAGGTTACGTTACCTAGTTTTCTCTTTTTTTTCAAGCTGTTCTCTCTCTCTATTTATCTCATTTCTTTTCTTCTTACCCTATTTTCATACCTGAATTCTTACAAAAATTGATTGATTGATAGAAGATTCCTGTGTTACGCTTGTAAGAATAAGATAATAAGCCAGCGTATTCAGTGTGGGTACAAATAACTCCCTGCGGTCGTCATTTGCACCACACTGAAGCTGGTCGGGGGCTGCCCGCCCCCAAACCCCCAGGGGCAGATGGGAAAGGAAATTTTAATGATTCAATATGGCAGAAAAACGGGACAGTTATATCAAGGTTAGATTGAGTAAATCGGAAAAGGTTGACTGGCAAGAAAAGGCAGTGCGAGCCGGAATTTCTTTGTCCAATTTAATTCGCCAAGCAATGACAAGAACTCAAACTTGGACAGCAGCAGATAGAGGCTTAATCTCAGAACAAACCAGACAAATAAGTCGGATTGGTAATAACTTAAATCAAATAGCAAAGTGGGCGAATACTTATAAATCAACCGCCGAAGCCATTGAAGTAATTGAATGTCTTAGAGAAATAGAAAAAGAGATTGCCCAATTATCTTCTTTCCCATCTGCCCCCCCGCCGGAGGCGAAGTAAGATGTTAGTTAAATTCTTCAAAGGTGGTACTGGTCAAGGCGCATCGCCAGTTGAATATTTAATAAGAGAAACAGATAGTAGAGGAGTAATTAGAGAACCTCTACCAGAAATAATTAAAGGTAATCCCCAACAAACCATTCAACTAATAGATTCTTTAAGTTTTAAATATAAATTTCATAGTGGAGTAATTAGCTTTGCTCCCTCTGACGAGCCAACAGAAGAACAACAACAAGCAATTATTGATTCCTTTGAAGAAACTGCTTTCGCAGGACTAGAGCCAGATCAGTATGACATTTTATGGGTTAAACACAGCCATACTAGTAACGGCAGAGTTGAACTACATTTCGTAACTCCCAGAGTAGAACTAACCACAGGAAAAAGCATGAGTATCGCTCCTCCTGGTTGGCAAGACTATTACTGTCATTGGCGAGACAAATGGAACTATCAACAAGGATGGGCATCTCCCGACGACCCAACCAGAGCCAGAACCTACCAACCTGGATACCAAGCATTAAGAGATGCTCAAGATAAAAGACTAGAACTAGCAGGACTACCAGTAAAAAAAAAGGAGGACTACCGAAAAATAATTACCAACTACATCACCGAAAACATCAGACTGGGAAACATCACTAATAGAACCGATATCATCAACACCCTAAAGAATGCAGACATAGAAGTTACCAGACAAGGAGCAAACTATATAACAATCACCAACGACAAAATTAATCAAAAAATCCGACTCAAAGGAGGAATCTACAATGCATCTTGGCGACTTGGACAAAGACTTACAACAGAGATTGTCAGCGGACAGAAAGAAAACAGAGCAGATATACAAACAAGAATTAGAGAAGCTGAGGCAAAACTTAAACCAAGAATCGCAAAGCGTGCTGAAATCTATTCACAACGATACAAGACAACTCCAAGAAACAATCAACAGCTTCCTGAAACTATGCCTCATCTTACCAGGAGCAATAATTACGAGCCTCTTAGTAGCTTTCTCGATCGGCAGTTGGGCCATGACGCGATCGCTTACCAGGCAAGCCCAACAGATACAACAACAAAAGAAAACCTTAGAAACCCTAAAAAACCAAACCTGGGGCATAGAACTATATCAAGCAGAGAACGGGAAATTTATCATTCTCCCTCCCAACAGCCAACATCAGACCCAATGGAAATGTCAAGGCCAACCCTGCATAAAAATCTAACCACTAAAAATGAACGACCTAGAGAAAGAACTACTACAGACCTTGAAGAACTTCGCTCTTCAATACGAAGAGGACAAGAGGTTACAAGCAGAAGAAACCGCCAAATTAGTCAAACAAATTTACACCTTGTCCAACAATGTCAGCAAATTGAACGACAGAGTAACCACCTTGAGCGACAAAGTAGAGAACTTAACACGGTCCTATCAAGACATCCAGAACATCTTAGAAACCTAGAAATGAAACGCAATGAAGAACTAGAGCAATTCAAAACCCAAATCGACCTAGTGGACTACGCCCAAAACAACGGCTACCAACTAGACAAAAAAAAATCCAGTACCAACTGTATAGTTCTCAAAGACAACCAAGGAGATAAAATTCTAATTGGTCTAAATAAAACTGACAATCACTACTTCTATTATTCTCTAACAAACGAAACAGATAAAGGTTCAATAATTGACTTTGTTCAAAAGAGAAAAAACCTTAACTTAGGTGAAGTAAGAAAAGAACTAAGACCCTGGACAAATAATAGCCATTCAACTAACTATAAACTCAAGAGTAAAGTTGATAATAAAGTTGTTAATAAATCAGAAATAAAACTAATACCAACTAACCAAAATAAATATCAAATTATTGCTCAGTTTGAAAGTTTTCAAACTATCAATAACCACCCTTATTTAAACCAAAGAGGAATCAATCAAAACACAATCAACAATCCCAGATTCCAAGAAACAATTTATCAAGACAAACGTAACAACGTAATCTTCCCCCACAGCGATCGCGAAGGAATTTGTGGTTATTCCATTCGCAACCAGAACTTCAAAGGTTTCTCTACTGGTGGCACAAAAGGCTTATGGACATCCAAAAGTGGTTCCAAGGATAAACAACTAGTCATCTGCGAAAGTCCTATTGACTGTCTCAGCTATCACCAACTCTTCCCCGATGACCAAACCCGCTACTTTGCCACATCAGGAACATTGTCTGAGAAGCAGAAAGACCTACTCCGCACTGCTTTCGAGAAGATTCACCAGAAAGGAGGGTCAATCATCATCGCTACAGACAGGGATGTAGGAGGAGAAGAAATATCTCAGGAGCTCACTAAAATTGCCCCGAAAACGGCTCAAATCTTACGTCATGTACCAAAGCATCAAAAAGATTGGAACGAGGCTTTAAAAGCGAAAATTGAACGAGAAAGACAACAACAAAATCAGAGGAGTAGGGGTAGGGGTTTTTCGCTTTGAATTTTTCCTCACAGAAGATAATAGAGGAACGCTTGAAAAAATTGAGTGCGGCAAAAGTCAATCACATCAATGCTTTAAGGAACTTTTTTTTCAAATAAAATCCTACTCACCCAGAGTAGAATTCCTACTCACCCAGAGTAGAATTCCTACTCACCCAGAGTAGAAACCCTACTTTTTTTTGAGTAGTTTTAAGATTAGTGACATTATTGTCAAACTACTTTTTTCTGAGTAGTCTCTTGGGTTAATTTTGGTTCTACCATTCAAATACGTTAGTACTGAGAATATGCAGCACAAGAAAATTCGCTATCGAGAAACTACTCAAGTGGTAGATGAAAATGGAATGATCAAACAAGAGCAGCAAATAAACGTCATTCAATTTCCGAATGAACCGCCTTTTATCAAGCTATATATTGAAGATTTGACTGCAATTCTCAAACTACCAAAAGGAACAAAAGACCTGCTTTATTCTCTGCTAATGAAGATGGATTATGAAAACATAGTTACTCTGACAAGTAGAAGTAAAAAAGAAATCGCCGAGCGAGTAAACATAAAAATTCAGACTTTTGATAATTACTTACGAAAGCTTGTAGATGCTGGAATCTTCAAACGTATAGGACGTGGTGAATATAAGGTAAATCCTAATCTATTTGCTCGCGGAGATTGGGGAAATATTAGCCGTCAAAGAGATGAATGGATGCTAACAATCACCTATGAATCTAATGGTACAAGGAAAATTGAGGGAAAAGCGGTAAATCGTGCAGAGCATACAACTAAAAACTCATGTGGGTGAAGATGGACTGTTAAAAGTACAAATGCCACCAGAAATTAAAGACATGGAATTAGATGTGATGGTGGTATTTCAACCTTTATCAAATGAAGAACAACTCCGTCATAATGCTTGGGGAAAAGCAATAAAAGAGAGTAAAAAAAAAGGAGGTAACACTTCGTGAATATAACCCTAAATCCCGAACTAGAAAACTTAATTCAATCCCAGTTAGAAACAGGTAAATACAAAACACCAGAACAAGTACTCAGGGAAGCCCTAAAGCTTCTAGAAGCGAGTAACCATCGAGAAGCCATCAGCCAGAAGGTCAAAGACCTATTTGAGAAAACACAGAAAATTCCAGGAGTTCAAGAAATTACTGAAGAAGAAATAGCACAAGAGATTAAGGCTTACAGGAAAGGTGAATGAAAGTCATAGTTGACACTAACATTTTAGTTTCAGCAGTTCTAAGAGGTCGAACCCCAAAAGAAGTTATTCAATTCATCATCGATACGCCTGATTGTGATTGGTTGGTTTCAAAAGAAATCTTAGAAGAGTACAAGCAGGTTTTAAGCCGTCCCAAGTTTAAATTAACTCCAGAAATAATCAATCAATGGTGGTTTGTTCTTGACACCGTAACTAGAGTAGTTGAAGTGACCAACGTAGTTGACTTTCCTAGAGACAGAAAAGATGCTAAGTTTCTGGCTTGTGCTTTAGCGACAGATGCAGATTTTTTACTTACAGGAGATAAAGATTTTGAAGAAGCGAAAAATCTAGGTAAGACAAGAATTATTTCGGTTTCTTTATTCAAGCGATTATTGATTGAATTGAACTCTAAGGATTACTAGGCATAGCAGTAATCACAAATTCAAAAAGATTAGATTTAAGGTATAAATTATTCTCAAAATAATGGACGAACAAAAACTATTAGAACGAATTACTGTCAACCCTCAAATCTTTGGAGGCAAGCCTATTATTCGAGGTCGTCGTTTAGCTGTCGAACACATTTTAGGAATGCTAGCAGCAGGAGATACTCCCGAAGTATTGCTAGAAGCCTATCCCTGGTTAGAGGCAGAAGATATACAAGCAACTCTGGTGTATGCTCGTCGAATTGTTGCTCATGAAAGGGAAGAAAATACTCCTTTCCCATCTGCCCCCGCCGGAGGCGAACATAATCAGTTTTTTAAAAGTCAGCTTTAAAGTCAGCTTTACCAACTTTCCAACCAATTTCTGCACCAACTTGTCCTCTTCGAGTAAAAGTAAATCCATAACGTTCAAAAGACTTGTAACGAATCAAAGTTTTAGGATTCAACTTCAATAAAGAAGCAAGCATCGAAGTACTGAGAATCCATTTTTTCTCATAAGCTTTTTCCAGAGCTTCTAGTTCTGCTAGAGGATTAACAGTCGGAGTAATTCTTTGAGCAATAGCATCAGCTAGAGAATTAACCAGCACTGGTAAAGAGTTAAGCAAACTGTTAGATTGCTTAGCGGGTAGAGATTCGGTCGCTTCACTTAACTCTTGACTTAACTCTTGACTTAACTCAATAGCACTTTCTGAACCGTAGACAAAATCAGAAATCGTACCACCGTCATAAAGATGTTGTTCTAATCGATCTAATAGTTCAATATCTTCAGCTTTAACATAAGCTTTTCTACCAACTTTGAAAGTAGAAATTCCTAGACCTTTCATTCTGGTATAGAGAGAAGGCTTAGTAATCTTATACCTAGTCAATAATTGAGCGATTGGCTGATCCATCGAGGTGGTCATAATTTTAGTAGTTGATAATTACTAAACTTTACTCCTAACTTTACTCCTCACTATACGTAAAGTGATATTTCAGAGCAAATATTATCGAAATCTAGTGAATCTAGAATAAATAATTAGATAAATAGAGTATCAGTGAGTAGAACAGTTTATAAGCTAATTTTTAGCTTTTATTCATTAGCAGAAATTTAATCGAGATTCAAAATTTCCCTAACCTTAGCGTTAAGACGAGGAACTTCAGTGATAACTGCATCCCAGACAATTTCATAATCAACTCCAAAGTAATTATGAATTAATCTATCTCGCATTCTAAGCATCTTACGCCATTCAATTTCTGGATAATTATCTTGGAAAAAATTTCTTCACTTTAGTTGGCTGTTAATATTGTAAGAATCATAAGCGTAGCTTATAGATTTGAGTATATAGAGACATAAAGAACTTACTTATAACTCAGTCATAGCAAGGGTTTACAAATTGGATTGGTATCGTATATGATACGCAAGGTATCACATATGATACGGATTAACTTTAGTCACACTTATACGAGGACTAATAAAATGGTAGTGACTCGGATAAAACCTCTGTACGATCAAACAGGGATACTAAAGGGGTATATTGATAAGTACACAGGTGAAGAATATGGCTTTCCTGTCATCATAGGAAGAAAGAGGAATCCATACGCCAAAGGATGGGTCATGAATAGTCAAGAAGCAATGGTAATTCTTGCCAAAGATAAAGATATAAAAGGAGAAACTCACCGTGTTCTTTGGTTTATTGGTGGGATTCTTGATTTTGAAAATTGGGTTCAACTTTCTGTTACAGAAATAGCTCAAGAACTAGAATTGAAGCGACCTAATGTATCAAGAGCAATAAAACTTCTTGAACAAAAGGAAATTATTATTCGAGGACCGAAAGTAGGACGTTCTCACGCTTTTATGCTTAATCCTGAATTTGGCTGGAAAGGCAAAGTTAAAAATCTAGACGAATACCGAAGAAGAAAGGAAGATCAAGAAAAATCCGAATCCGTCAAACAGCAAGAAAGAGAAGAAATTTGCCCAACTTTCCCATTTCAGATGGTCGAGAAAATTAGCCAGCATTCCCCAGAAGTTAATCAGTTAAGTAAGGAGTTTGACATCCCTAGAGAGAAATTAGAAAAACTACTGAGCTATTTTCAAAGTATCCAGAACAGTTCAGTGTAGTAGCTTATAGGTTTAAATTATCGAAACAAGAAAGAAGATTGATGAACACAAAATTAGTTGATTCTTTAGTTCAAGTTGTTCTCTCTCTTAACCCTGAAGAACAGGCACTTTTAAAAGAAAAACTGCAAGCCCATAGAACTCAACCGAATTGGCAACAAGAATATCAAAAATTATTGGACGTTCGAGCCAAAATTTTGGCTCGCCGTGAAGGGAAGCCCCTCGAACCAACCCCTGAAGAACTTATTCACCAAATGCGAGAAGACCGCACATCCCAACTAATACAAGCCTGTTTCCGTTATCTGAAAGTTAGACATAATTAGACAAAAGTGGATAAAATTACCCACACATTCCAATCGAACTAACTTCAGTTCCTGCTTCATCAGGTGATCATATTCTCACAAATCAAATAGAATTGCTATACTGCCTGAAAAAGTAAAGCAAAAAAGAAGATATAAACATCTTATGAAAAAATTTTTATGCTTGAAACATGGATAGGAATTGAATACATTTTTCGAGAACAAGGTGTTTACTTTGAATTGAGAACTTGGGTTTATTACTGTTTTATTGAATCGCGAAAATTTTATTACTCTCCTAATACTGGGAAATGGAGATTGAAAGGTGAAAGAACTTGGCAAACCAGCAATTCACCTGAAGATTTCATTACTCAAGCTAAAGTTTATACACCACCTAAATATAAAACAGAATCAAAAACGTCACAATCTCACCAACAAAAAACAGATTGTAATAAAAGTAAGAACCAACAAACTAAACAAACTAAAAAAACTAAAAAAACAAATCAAAAACACCATTCAAATAAATCTTATAGTTATAAGTATCAACAAACAAGTGAAATTAAGGATATTCGCTCTGAGTTTCTTAGAGTTTTTGATGATTGTCTTCAAGAACAAAGAAAAAGAGATTATAAATTAGGTTGGATTTGGTATAAATTAATTGAACAATTAACCCCTTCAATCATCGAAATTTGTTGGCTATCTGTTATTTTTGATTATTCCCCATACTGGGCGCTCTATAAAATCCGAGAACTTTACGGATTTGCTGATTACAACACAATTATTACCACTATTAAAATTAATCAAGACCAATGGCTTGACTATTTTAAACAACGTTGGTGTCAAAAACAAAAATATTACCAAAAAAAACCAAGAGAAGAACGAGCACAAACCCAAAAAGAATATCAACAAAAATATTCATCAGACCAGCATCATTCCAGAAGTTTTAACTATAGGTATGAAGCCTATCTACAGATTATGGGTTTAACTTTTCCTTTTACTTACCAAGAGCTTAAAAAAGCTTATCGTCAAAAAGCTTTGCAAACTCATCCCGACAGCGGTGGTACTGCTGAAGCTTTCCTGAAAATTAACCAGGCTTATGAAACACTGAGTGATTATATTAAAAATTAAATATTAAAAAATATATTTGAAACTCTCTTTTTTTTTTTGGGGTTTTTGCGCTTGTTTGATGATCGAGAGCCAACTCTTAGAAATTAAGAGTAGAAATCGCCGTTTCTTTTTGCTGCTCCGTGACCCCTAGATACCGCTCCAGAGCAGCTAAAGTTTTATGCCCAGATATCGCCTGAATATGGCGCAGAGGCACACCAGAATCACTCATTCGTGTGAGAGCAGTTCTTCTAAAACTATGAGTGCTGACCCCTTCGATTTCCAGCTTCTGACAAACAGAGCGTAAAATCGCATCGGCACTGGTTTTAAGGATATGATTTCTGCCGTGCCTGCCGGGAAACAGATGGGGACGGGTATGCCATTTATCGGTACGATGATGTTCTGCGAGATATTCCTTGAGTTGAGGATGTACCTGAATTTCCCTGGTAGCCTGCTTCCCCTTAGTGTTGTAAGTGCGGATCACGAGTTTGTCCCGCACCCCCTTAATACCGATAACATCCCCTCGCAGGAGAGTACAAGCTTCATTGATCCGAGTGGCCGCATAGAGACAGACCCCGAACAGAGCGCGATCGCGGGGGTTGGTAAAGCCTTCGTTAAAGAGTAAATTTATTTGGTAGGGAGTGAGGATTTCGGCGCGGCCATATCTGTTAGTTTTCATAGATCGAAGTTTACAAGATCAAACCATCAGGAAGATCTTCTAAACCTGCCAAACTCCTATGAATTGGTAGTTTTACTAAAACGATAAGTTGGGCTGATAGCGATCGCGACCGCTGTACTAATTAGCCAATCTTATTGTTGTACAGAGATTCTTGGTCTTTAGCCGCGTAGGTATAACGGTAATATTTATGCTTGAGTTTCTAAAGCGACAAAAGCGGAAATTTGTACTATAAATGCGAAAAGCCAAGGCTATTTCAACCTTGGCTTTTCAAAATTCTATATGTCTTCAAGGGATATACCCGAAACTAATGACTTAACACAGTTAGGCAGTGATCGTTCCTCGAAGCTCCCATAAACAATATAGTATAAAATACGCTGATTTGCAACCACAATACTCTTACACACCAGCCAAGATAGCGTCGTTAGAGAAAGCAATTTCTCCTGCGCGACTCTCCACATATCAAATAGCATCTGGAGGTAGTACGGCTGATGCTATTTGTTTATATTACTGGAATATTGCTTTAGGGCAGTCATTACATCTGCCTATTCAGAGCGTGGAAGTCTCTTTGAGAAACACGATATCTGACAGTATTGAGAGTTTATTTGGTCAGCGATGGTATTCAGCAATAAAGTTTGAACTAATCTTGACCCCTTGGGCAAAGAAAACATTGAGGGAAACTGTTCAAAAGAAAGTTAAAAACAATAGAAGGAATAATAAGCCTGTTACCGCAGGAGATGTGATTGCAAATTTGACCTTTGGGTTTTGGCGAGAATTACTGAAGTCGCACTATGACCCTCATATTTGGAACAAAAAACTATCTGTGGCTTTCCCTCATTTGCCCCTGAGAAAAAGCAATCAAGATGTTTATAAATCAGTCGATAAAATCATCAAATTGAGAAATAGAATTTCTCATCATGAGCCAATTATCAAAGGCAGATTAATACCCTTGTATAATTCAATGCTGGATACAATCGGCTGGATATGTCCAGATACTAGAGATTGGGTTGAGCATCATTGCGATTTTGACGTAGTGCATACTAATCGACCGTAAGAGATTATTTCCATCTGGTAGGTAAGGCATTAAAACCATAATTACCGTTTAGGTAAAATGGTATTGCCATAATTAGGTAAGTGAGGTTATACCAGTATGCAGAAAACGGTAAAACCATAAATAATGATCCTGTGAATATTACGATTAAAGTTCCCAGAAAGTCGCGTCAGTACTGGACTTCCCAGTGTAAACTGGCGGGGCTTACGATGACAGAAGTGCTGGTAGAAGCGTTGGAAGAGAGGTTTGGGAAGCCCGAATAGGCGTATGACAACGATATCAAGAAAACTAAGAACTAATTGAATACTGACCTGGATACACGTGGGGAAGTCCGCCAACGTATAGAAGTCTTGCAGATGCTTTTCTACCCTCTGAATTCATACTAGAACTATTATCCTGATCATTAAGCACATTTTTTGAGAATTTTGTGTCTTCTATTGCCATCTGGGTAAAGTGATCTATTCTCTGTGCAGTATCATCTTCCCAGGAATCAATATAACAACGTTTATCACGTGGTTTTTCTACAAGAGCAAAATGATTAATTTCGACTATTCGGCGTTGTACTTCCATACATAAATTCCCCATATAGATAAGACCTTCTTCATGTTCACACTTGTCGAATCTAACACCACAAATTGTACATTTTCCAGATTTATAAATTATTCCAGGACTTATGAATTTACTTGGTTTTGGAAATATTGTTAATTCTATATTCTCAAGTTTCAGTAGGTGTTTGCGAAGTTCAGGAGTTCCATGTGCTTGAATCGCTATCCTCAAATATTCCTGAGCATCCATGAGTGCATGCCATGCTTTATGAGGTTTTTCTGCTTTTAGCTCTAGCCAAACTTCTCCTAATCGCTTTAAAAAAAGTGCCGCACACTCCATACTAAAAAATAAATTAGCCTCACTCTCTTCCTGCTGTTTTTGAGCGCAGTTCTTAGCACTTCTAGCTTTAGCTGATAAATTATCTGCTCTAATGCAGGTATTTTTAAGTTTATTGCTATCAGTAGTAATCCAGAAGCATAGACGAGCTAACTCTTTGAATTCTTCTTCAAAGGATTGAACAATTTTTGGGAGGGTTAAAGACTGATTCTTCATTTGTCACTATTACTTTTCCAGTTTTGAATATCACTAAGCCCCTCTACTGGACCGTGATAATTCAGATATTGAACACTTTCTTCTTCTACATTGATGATTGTCATTTTTGCGTCGCGTGAAATACCAATTTTCTGAAGTTTGTCATACAAAAACCTCGAAATAATTGGTAGTATCACTGGCAGGGCAATAGAATGAGCAAAATGGATGAGTGTAGGAAGAATAAGATCATCAGAGCGATTATCAACAAAGGATGGATCTTCGGGCTCATTTAGCTTTTGAAAGCTAATATCGTTTAGTTCAAGGTGTCTTTCAAGTTCAGCAGTTTGCGGAGAAAAGTAAAACTCGTCAGGCGAAGAAGCTTGTTCATAGTTAATGGGGAGAAATGAAAGATCAGTTGGGGGCTGTAAACCAAGAGACTTGAAATGTTGTATTAAACTTGAGGTAGTTTCAAACATTTTTCCCATTTAATTTTTTTGCTTCTGATAATTCTGTAATATCTTAACTTCTAAATTCTTATTCAACCACTACTTCGTAAGTTACAACATCAGGGTTGTAGCCAATAATTATTTTGCTTATTGAGCATTATTGCCCCTTGCAAAGTTTCCACCATCAGTACAATTTAATTCCCTAAAAATAATCTGTTTGTTGTCAGTATAGGCACAACGATATGGCAGTAAAATGTGTGAATCGTTGCCATCCCCCATTTCACAAGATTTAATACTGAAATGAACTGAAAAACTCTAAACTACAATTGTTGAGACAGCTTATAGTTAAGAATGAGTGAACCTCCTCACATACCAGATGAATTAAACCCCGTCCAGTTTGAAAACTGGAGTTTTGTATCAAAATAAAATAGGCTGATTTAGAGAAAAAAACCATAAGACGAAAAGCTCGAGTTGATGTTAAAAGTAAATTACC
>JAAUYH010006508.1_pt1 | contig 11950 bp, 9 predicted proteins | sample 7278061 | NCBI WGS metagenome assembly JAAUYH01 (sample SAMN14350203, study PRJNA611818) | marine sediment metagenome | isolation source: surface marine sediment (0.6m) | place: French Polynesia: Moorea | collected 2018-08 | reverse complement strand
CCAAGTACGTGCTGGCCAATGCGCAGACCGCAACCGACGACGACTATCTCGCGATCGAGGGCGTGATCGCGCATGAGTATTTCCACAATTGGTCAGGCAACCGGATCACCTGTCGTGACTGGTTCCAGCTATCCTTGAAAGAGGGCTTCACTGTGCTGCGCGATCAGCTGTTCAGCCAGGATATGCGGGGTGCGGCGGTCAAGCGGATCGAGGATGTGCGGATCCTGCGGCTGGCGCAGTTCCCGGAGGATGCAGGCCCTCTAGCGCACCCGATCCGGCCCGATTCGTATCGTGAAATCAGCAACTTCTATACTGCGACGGTCTATAATAAAGGCGCAGAAGTCATCCGCATGATGCGGGTCATGGCAGGCGAAGAGGCGTTCCGCAACGGCACTGACCTCTATTTCGAGCGGCACGACGGCGAAGCGGCGACCTGCGAGGATTTCATCAAATCGATTGAGGACGGCGCCGGGCTCAACCTGGAACAGTTTCGCTTGTGGTACTCGCAGGCTGGCACACCCAAAATCACTGCACGGCTCACGCATGAGGGCGACACAGCGACACTGAGGCTAACGCAACAGGTGCCGAGCACACCCGGACAGCCGGACAAGAGCCCGATGCCGATCCCTTTGAAGATTGCGATGCTCGACCCTGCATCGGGCGAGCATGCGGGCGAAGAGCTAATTGTGCTTGATCAGGCCGAGCAGGTCTTCACTTTTGCAGGTCATGCCACGAAGCCGGTCCTTTCGATCAATCGTGGCTTTACAGCACCTGTGGTAATCGAGCGCGACGCGAGCCGCGAAGATCTCATGCTGCTGGCAGCGTGCGATGATGATTCCTTTGCCCGCTATGAAGCGATGCAAGAGCTGAGCGTTTCGCATTTGATTGCGGCCGCCGCAGGCCAGCTCACGGACGCAGACCGCGCTGCGAGCGAACGGGGTATTGCCGAAGCTTTTTCCGCGATCCTTGATGACGATGCGCTCGATGATGCAATGCGCGGCGAGCTGCTGTTGATGCCAACCAGCACGTACCTGTTTGAGCAGATGGCCAATGCGCACGGTCGAGCCGATCCGGGAGCGATCCATGGTGAGCGCGAAGGCCTGAGGGCGTTGCTGGCCGGGGAGCTGAGAGAGCAGCTGCTCGCGCATTATGGACGCTGCGCGGCGGTCGCCTACGATGCGGAAGGCGCGCGTGGTGCGCGGAAGACGAAATCAATTTGCCTGACACTGCTTGCCGCGGGCGATACTGCCACGGCGGCCGCGTTGGCCGCAGAGCAATACAAATCCGCAAACAACATGACCGATCGGCAAGGTGCGTTGAGCGTCCTGGCGGGGATGGAAACACCTGAGCGCACGCATGCGTTGCTCGACTTCTACAATCGCTTCCAGGACAATGCGCTGGTGATCGACAAGTGGTTCACCATCCAGGCCTTGTCGCTGCACCCGCAGGTGATCGAGCACGTCAAAGCGTTAGCGCAGCATCCCGATTTCACGCTGAAGAATCCCAACCGTGCGCGTTCGCTCTACATGGCGTTCGCTGGCAATCCGGCAGCATTTCATTTGCCTGATGGCGAAGGCTACAAGATGATCGCGGACTTCATCCTGGCGCTGGATCCGATCAATCCGCAGACCGCCGCACGGTTTTTGACTCCGCTCGGCAAGTGGAAGCGGATCGAGGAAGGCCGCAGTGCGCTGATGAAGGCGGAGCTCGAGCGGATTGCCAAGGCTGAGCTGTCGCGCGACACATTTGAGCAAGTCACGCGTAGTCTCGAAGGTTGACTGGCACGTGGCAGAGGAATGGCCGCATCTCGTTCAATCCGATGTGATTGAGGCTGAGCACGGTTTCCTCACCGGACCGCAAAGCGATCGGCGCGAGCTGGACCGTGTTGGCGGAGAGCTGCCAACCGTCTGGCTCACGCAGGTTCACTCGCCAGAAGTGCTCCACGTCGAAGAACCTTTTCCGGAACATGCGCGGCCCAAGGCCGATGGGATGGTGACGAAAGCACGCGGGCTGCGCCTGGCGATTGTCACTGCCGACTGCGCGCCGGTCTTGTTCGAGGACAAGGCTGCGGGCGTGATCGGTGCCGCCCATGCCGGATGGCGCGGTGCGCATGGCGGCGTTCTGGAAAACACGGTTGCAGCCATGGTCCAGCTTGGCGCGAAATCGGAGAATATCAAAGCCGCCATTGGTCCCTGCATCGCGCAGGAAAGCTATGAAGTGGACGAAGGCTTTCGCGCGCAGTTCAAGCCAGAAGACGAACGATTCTTTGCGCCGGGCAAGTCCGGCCACTTCCAGTTCGATCTACAGGGCTATGTCGCATGGCGATTGGCCATGGTCGGAGTCGGCCTCACCGACAGCCTATCCATTGATACTTATGCCAATGCCGCAGACTTCCATTCTTTTCGCAGAGCCACGCATCAGGGCACGCCGACAGACGGACGGCAAGTCAGCTTGATTGCGCTTCCACGAGGCTAAAGCGCGGGCTTGCACGAAAGCGAACGGTGCTTGACCAAAACACGGTTGGCATGTCCGGACTTTGCGTCTATCAGCGCGCCAAAACCGGGGGTGCTGCGCATGGCGCAGCATACACCCGTGTGTAACAATCAGCGGGCGCAGGATCGAATCCGTCTCTCGCATGTTGAAATTGTGATGTCCGGATCCGTCCGGATAGTTGTTGAGCAAGGTTTGATGAATGGCTGATAGTTTGAGCACAGCGAATGGCGCACCGGTTTCGCCTGATGGCGAAGATGGTGTGCGGCGTCGCGATTTCATTCATGTGGCGGCGGTCAGTGCTGCGGGCGTGGGCGGCATTGCTGTTGTGTATCCCCTCGTATCGCAGATGGCACCTTCAGCAGACGTGCTGGCAGCAAGCAGCACGGAAATCGATGTATCGGCGCTCGAACCTGGCCAGGCGATCAAAGGCGAGTTTCGCAAGCAACCCTTGTTTGTACGCCGCTTGACGCAGGCAGAGATCGAGGAAGCCAACGCAGTCGATGTCGCTTCGCTGCGCGACGCTGAATCGCTTGCCGACCGCACCAAGCCTGGCCGCGAAGACATGCTCGTAACCATGGGCTTGTGCACGCATTTGGGCTGCGTCCCGCTGGGCGCTGCTGAGGGGGAAAACAAAGGCGAGTATGGCGGCTATTTCTGTCCCTGCCATGGCTCGCACTACGATACGGCTGGCCGTATCCGTAAGGGTCCGGCACCGACCAACCTTGCCGTTCCTGACTATGAATTCACCTCCGACAGTGTCATCCGCGTCGGTTAATTTCTGAGAGAATTTCGATGAGCTTTGCCTGGGCACGCCAGTACGAACCGCAAAACGGTGTGATGAAGTGGCTGGATGAGCGACTACCGCTCCCCCGCCTTGTCTACAATGCCGTAGGCGCCGGCTATCCGGTGCCGCGCAACCTCAACTACATGTGGAATTTCGGTGTACTTGCCGGCTTCTTCCTCGTGTTCCAGATCATCACCGGCGTGGTCCTTGCGATGCACTATGCCGCAAACCAGCTGGTTGCGTTTGAATCGGTTGAGCACATCATGCGCAACGTCAACTTCGGTTGGCTGATGCGATATGCGCATGCCAACGGCGCGAGCTTCTTCTTCATCGTCATCTATCTCCACATCTTCCGTGGCTTTTTCTACTCCTCGTATAAGGCGCCGCGCGAGATGATCTGGCTGCTCGGCGTTGTCATCTTCCTGTTGATGATGGCGACGGCGTTCATGGGCTATGTCCTGCCATGGGGCCAAATGAGCTATTGGGGTGCGCAGGTCATCACCGGCCTGTTCGGCGCGATCCCGCTGGTGGGTGAGCAACTGCAGATATGGATCCTGGGTGGTTACGCGCCTGATAATGCGGCCTTGAACCGCTTCTTCAGCCTGCACTTCCTGCTGCCATTCGTGATTGCAGGCGTTGTGATCCTGCACATCTGGGCGCTGCACATTCCAGGCTCGTCCAACCCGACTGGCATCGAAGTGAAAAGCGAAAGCGACACCGTGCCGTTCCACCCGTACTATACGTCCAAAGACGGCTTCGGGCTCGGTGTGATCCTGATCCTGTTCTCGATCGTCGTGTTCTACTTCCCGACCACACTGGGTCACGCGGAAAACTACATCGAAGCGAATCCGCTCTCGACCCCCGCACTGATTGTTCCGGAATGGTATTTCTATCCGTTCTACGCGATCCTGCGGGCCTTCACCTTTGACCTCACGATTCCCTTCACGAGCATCGTGCTGATCCCCGCGAAGCTGCTGGGCGTGGTCGCGATGTTCGGCTCGATCCTGATCTGGTTCTTCCTGCCATGGCTCGACAAGGGCCCGGTTCGTTCAGGCCATTATCGCCCGACCTTCCGCAAGTTCTTCTGGTTTGGCCTGATCCCCTGCATGGCGGTGCTGTTTTACTGCGGCGGCGCGCCAGCGGAAGAGCCGTTCATCATGCTGAGCCAGGTGGCAACAGCCTACTACTTCCTGCACTTCCTGGTGATTCTGCCAATCCTCAGTTCGATTGAGAAAACCGAACCGCCGCCTTACTCGATCACGGATGCAGTGCTGGGCAACAACGACAACACGCCCTCAGCGCATCCTGCGGTGTGAAGCCGGCTACCGGATAGAAAGAGACACAAACCATGATCCGTTTAGGCGCAATCGCAATCGGTCTGTTCTTTGCTGCAGTGGCGCTCTGGTCATTCGGCAAAGGGGCTTACATGGCCGCTACGGAGCCGGCAGAAAAGCCCGCTTACTATGCTTTCAAGAAGAAAGCCGAAGGTCCGGAAGAGGCGTTCAGCTTTGAAGGGCCGTTTGGCAAGTGGGACTATGGTCAGCTACAGCGCGGCTACCAGGTCTACAAGGAAGTGTGCGCGGCCTGCCACTCGATCCAATATGTCGCCTTCCGCAATCTGGCAGAGCTTGGCTACAACGAAGCGGAAGTGAAGCAGGAAGCTTCGACCTATAACATCCCGATCTATGACGAGTCGCTGGCTGAAGTGGAAAGCCGCCCGGGTCTTCCGACCGACAGTTTTCCGGCAGTTCCGTATTTCGGTGCGGGCGAGCCACCTGATCTCTCGCTGATCACCAAGGCGCGCAACAATGGGGTCGACTATCTCTATTCGCTCCTGACGGGCTATGGCGATCCAGACCCGGAACTCCTCGCTGCGAACCCGGATTTCGAAGTGCCGGCAGGCCTGTATTTCAACCCGTATTTTTCCAATGTGAACATTTCGATGGCGCCGCCGCTGATCGTGGACGGCCAGGTCACATACAATGACGGGACCGAGGCAACCGTCAGCCAGATGGCCAAGGACGTGACAGCCTTCCTCACCTGGACCGCTGAGCCACGCCTGATCAAGCGTAAGCAGACCGGCTGGCCGGTGATCGGCTTCCTGCTGTTCGCAACGATCCTGGCGTTCCTGTCTTACAAGCAGATCTGGTCAGGCGTGAAACCGCGCAAGGACTAAGCGATCTCGCTGCAATCTGATATCGAGCGCCCCGCTATCCATCAGGATGGTGGGGCGTTTCGCTTTGAGGACCAACGCGCATGACACCTGACGAATTGAAACAGCTCATCCGTACCGTACCCAATTTCCCTGAGCCGGGAATCCAGTTCCGCGATATCACGACGCTCATTGGCCACGGCACAGGCCTTAAGGCGAGCATTGCGCACCTCGCGCAGCGTGTGGAAAGGAGCGGCGCTGAAGCCATTGCGGGAATGGAGGCGCGTGGCTTCATATTCGGTGCGGCTGTCGCAGTTGAGTTGGGGCTGGGATTTGTGCCTGTTCGCAAGCCGGGCAAGCTGCCGATCGAGACCATCGGCATCGATTATGCACTCGAATACGGGAGCGACCGTCTGGAGATCGATCCAAGCGCCATTGCCAACGGCGCGAAGGTCACCATCGTTGATGATCTGATTGCGACCGGCGGCACCGCACTTGCTGCCGCGCAACTCCTGCGTGAGGCTGGCGCAACCGTTGCTCATGCGCATTTCGTGATCGACCTGCCTGAACTCGGCGGTGCCGACAAATTGCGTGCGGCTGGCGTCGCGGTCGATTCCTTGATCGATTTTGAAGGCGCATGAGTTGCGCGCTATGTTTCATCGACGACGCACCAGTTTGGAAAGAATCGGCCCTGCACGCGTTGGTTGAGGGAAATTATGACGAAAAGCGCAAGCTAGCTCCGTGGAATCGCAGGCACTCGTAATCGCAGCTGTGGGCGTGCTGGGCATAGGCGCGCAGTGGCTCGCCTGGCGTACCGGCTGGCCAGCCATTGTGCTTATGCTTGTCGCCGGCTTTCTTGCAGGGCCTGTCCTGGGCAGCTTCGCTCCTGATTTGGCGCTTAATCCTGAAGCAGCATTCGGTGATTTGCTGGAGCCGATGATCGGTATCGGTGTCGCGTTGATCCTGTTTGAAGGCGGGCTGAGCCTCGATTACCGTGAGCTAAAGCATTCAGGCAGCGGTGTCTGGCGGCTCGCGACGATTGGCGTCGTGGTTGGCTGGGCCTTGGGCGCGCTGGCGGCACATTACATCGGCGGGCTGTCCATTCCTGTGGCGGTGCTGTTCGGGGGCATTCTGATCGTAACCGGTCCGACCGTTGTCATTCCGCTCTTACGGCAATCGAACATTCAGACCCGGCCAGGCTCAATTCTCAAATGGGAAGGCATCGTCAACGACCCCACCGGGGCGCTGTGTGCCGTGATCGCATATGAGTACTTCCGCAAAGTTTCGGAAAGCCCGAGCGCCTCTGTAGTGGAAGTCGTCCCACCGCTTATCATCGCTGCCGTCATCGCCGGTTTGATCGGCTATGCGGCGGCGCGCGTGATTGCGTTCCGGTTCCCGCGCGGCGCGATCCCGGAATACCTTAAAGTGCCTGTCCTGCTTACGACAGTGATCGGCGTGTTCGTGCTCACCAACAAGATCGAGCATGAAGCTGGCCTGGTCGCCGTCACGGTGATGGGCATTGCGCTTGCCAACATGAATGTCTCTTCGATGCGGTCGATCCACCCGTTCAAGGAGAATGTTGCGGTCTTGCTCGTCTCAGGCATCTTCATCCTCTTGTCGGCTTCACTGAGCTGGGAAGAGCTCACGCATCTTGATCCGCGCGGTTCAGAGGGCCTGGGGTATTTGCTGTTCCTGCTTGTTCTGCTGTTTGTCGTGCGCCCATTGACTGTGTTTATCAGCTTGCTGGGTTCTTCGATCCCATGGAACGAACGCGCTTTCATCGCCTGGATTGCACCGCGCGGTATCGTGCTGGTCGCGATTTCCGGCCTGTTTGCACTGCGGCTGACAGAGATCGGCTATCCCGACGGCGAAGTGCTGATCGGGCTCAGCTTCGCGGTTGTGGTGGCCACCATTGTCGCGCATGGATTTACGATCGAGTTGGTGGCCCGCTGGCTGGGCGTCAAAGGCGAAAGCCGACCTGGCTTGCTGATTGTCGGCTCGACGCCATGGAGCATCGCTTTGGCCAAGGAGATGCGCGCGCTCGAAACACCGGTCATGGTGGTCGATGCGAGCTGGCAGAAACTGGCGGCCGCACGGCGCGAAGGCCTGCCCTTCTATCACGGCGAAATTCTCAATGAAGCGACCGAACACAATCTCGATCTTGCCCCGTTTCAGGTGCTCGTCGCTGCGACAGAGAACGAAGCCTATAACGCGCTGGTCTGCAATGAGTTTGCGCATGAGATCGGGCGCGATTCAGTTTATCAGCTCGGCGAAATGGTCGATGATGATGATCGCCATGCGCTGCCTGAATCGATCCGCGGCCGTGCGCTGTTCGAAGCGGGCTTTGGCGTATCCGAAGTCGATGAACGCCAGGCGCAAGGATGGGTATTCCGCAAGACCAAACTGTCAGATGAATTCGGCTTTGAAGACGCTCTGGCAAAGCTGCCAGAGGATGCGAGCCTCCTGCTGGTGCTGCGAGTCAGTGGGCGCTTGCGGTTCTTCACGCATGCCGCAAAGCCGGAGCCGCGCCCTGGCGACACGGTTATTTCCTTTGCGCCGCCGCAGGACAAGTCGGCTGAGCGCGCAGCAAAGCGAGCGAGCGAAGCAGAGCCAAGTGGCCGAACTGCGCCAGAAGCGGGCTAGTCTCAGTTCAGCTTAGAGCCGCTACTTCCTCAAGCACGCGCTCTGCCCATTCCGGGCGACAGATCAACAGGTCAGGCAAATATGTGTCCTGCTGGTTGTAGACTAGGGGAGATCCATCGATCCGACAGCAATGCAGGCCGTGTGCCTTCGCAACGGCGACAGGCGCGCAGCTGTCCCACTCATATTGCCCGCCGGAATGAAGATAGATTTCCGCTTCGCCGCGCACCACGGCCATCGCCTTGGCCCCGGCGCTGCCCATTTCGACAAGCTCGCCCCCGATCGCTTCGGATACCGCAACCGCTTCGGCTGCCGGTCGTGTCCGGCTCACCACCAGGCGCGGTTTGTTTGCCATAGGAGGAAGCGGCACAGGTTGATCCGTGCGCAGCACGACTCCGCCATCGAGGCCCGGCAATGCCACAGCGCCTGTCGTGGCCACACCGTCAATCGCTAGGCCGACATGGACCGCCCAGTCGCTGCGTTCTTCGCCATATTCGCGCGTGCCATCGACCGGGTCGACGATCCAGACGCGGCGCATATCGCAGCGCGCGGTGTCGTCCTTCTCCTCCTCGGAAAGCAGACCATCTTCAGGCCGCGCAAAGCGCAAGGCATGGCACAGGAACTGGTTGGCTGTCGCATCGCCCGCCTTGCCCAATGCTTTGCCTTCAAACATGCGGCTGTCGCGCACTTGAACGAGGATCTGCCCTGCAATCGCAGCCAGATGCGCGGCGAGTTCAGCGTCGGTCATGGCGCCGGGGTCAAACCTCATTTGAGCGGGAGAATCTGGCTGATGACATAGTCGGCGGCTTCTTCGACGCTCATTTCGACCGTGTTTACGCGTATCTCCGCATTCTCTGGCTCTTCGTAGGGGCTGTCGATCCCGGTGAAATTCTTGAGCTCGCCAGACCGAGCCTTCTTGTAGAGACCCTTCACATCGCGTTCTTCCGCGACTTCCAGCGGGGTGTCGACGAAGATCTCGATGAACTCCCCATCGCCCATCATCTCGCGCACCATCCGGCGCTCGGCGCGGAACGGGCTGATGAAGGCTGTCAGGACGATAAGCCCTGCATCGGTCATGAGCTTGGCAACCTCGCCAACCCGGCGGATGTTTTCGATCCGGTCAGCCTCGGTAAAGCCGAGATCCTTGTTGAGCCCATGCCGGACATTGTCCCCGTCAAGCAGGAAGGTGTGACGGTTCATGAGGTTCAAGCGTTGCTCGACCGCGTTGGCGATGGTCGATTTGCCGGACCCTGAAAGCCCCGTGAACCACAGCACGCGCGGCTGCTGGTTCTTCATCACGGCATGATCTTCGCGCGTTATCGTGGTTGGCTGCCAATGGACGTTCTGCGCCCGCCGCAGGCTGAAATGGATGAGGCCGGCAGCAACCGTCGCGTTGGTGAACTTGTCGACAAGGATGAACCCGCCCATCTGGCGGCTCGTCTCATACGGTTCGAACGTGATCGGTCGATCCGTAGTGAGTTCGGCTACGCCGATGGAATTCAATTCCAGCGTCTTGGCAGCCAGGTGCTCAAAGCTCGCCATGTCGATTTCGTATTTCGGTGCTGCGAGCCGCGCGCTTACCGTCTGCGTGCCGAGCTTCAGCCAATAGTCCCGGCCGGGCTTCAAGGCCTCTTCACCCATCCAGATCACGGTCGTCTCGAACTGGTCCGATGCTTCCGGCGGGTTATCGGCGGCCGCGATCACATCGCCGCGACTGCAATCGACTTCATCGGCGAGCGTTATGGTGACAGACTGACCCGCAACCGCTTCGTCGAGCTCGCCATCAAAGGTGACAATGCTCCTGACCGTGCTGGTCTTGCCCGCTGGCACGATCCGAACCGGATCGCCCGGCTTGACCGTTCCGCCGGAAATCAACCCGGCGAAGCCGCGAAAGTCCAGGTTCGGACGGTTGACCCATTGTACCGGCATGCGGAAGCTGCGCGCCTGGGCGGCTGTGTTCGCAAGCTCGACTGTTTCGAGGTATTCGATCAGCGAAGGTCCTGAATACCATGGCGTATTCGCAGAAGGCGACTGAGTGATGTTGTCGCCCTTGAAGCCCGAAATCGGGATTGCGGTGAAGTCTTCAATGCCGACTTCCTTCGCAAACGAGCGATAGTCTGCAACGATATGTTCGAAGGTGGCTTGGTCGTAATCGACCAGGTCCATCTTGTTCACGGCAAGCACCAGGTGCTTGATGCCGAGCAAATGGCAGATGTAGCTGTGTCGGCGTGTCTGGACGAGCATGCCCTTGCGCGCATCGACCAGAATGATTGCGAGATCAGCGGTCGAGGCGCCGGTTGCCATGTTGCGTGTGTATTGTTCATGGCCCGGACAATCCGCGACGATGAATTTGCGCTTCTCCGTTGCGAAAAAGCGGTACGCGACGTCGATGGTGATACCTTGCTCGCGCTCGGCAGCCAGACCGTCAACCAGCAGGGCGAAGTCAATCTCTTCGCCTTGCGTGCCGACTTTCTTGCTGTCGCTTTCGAGCGTGGCCAGCTGGTCTTCGAAGATCATCTTCGAATCGTAAAGCAGCCGACCGATCAGCGTCGACTTGCCATCATCGACCGAACCGCAAGTGATAAACCTCAGCAACTGCTTGTGTTGATGCGTTTCGAGATAGGTCTCGATGTCTTCCGCGATCAGCGCTTCGGCCTGGTAGGCGGGATGAGGGGCGCGATCGGCCATCAGAAATACCCCTCCTGCTTTTTCGCTTCCATCGAAGCGCTCTCGCCCTTGTCGATCGCGCGCCCCTGGCGTTCAGAGCCCGTGGCGAGCAGCATTTCCTGGATGATGTCGGAAAGGTCCGTGGCTTCGCTCTGCGTCGCGCCGGTCAGCGGATAACAGCCCAGCGTGCGGAAGCGGACGTGCCGCTCTGTCACCTCTTCACCATCTTCAAAGCGGAAGCGCTCATCATCCACCACAAGGATCAAGCCGTCGCGCTCCACCGTCGGGCGCTTGGCAGAATAATAGAGTGGAACGATATCGATCTTTTCGACCTGAATGTACTGCCAGATGTCGAGCTCGGTCCAGTTGGAGAGCGGGAAGACGCGAATGCTTTCGCCTTCCTTCTTCTTCGTGTTGTAGAGGTTCCACAGCTCGGGCCGCTGGTTCTTCGGGTCCCAGCGATGCTCGGCATTACGGAAGCTGAAAATGCGTTCTTTGGCGCGCGCTTTCTCTTCATCGCGGCGCCCGCCGCCAAAGGCCGCGTCGAAGCCATGTTCAGTGAGAGCGCGCTTGAGAGGATCAGTTAACTGCGCCTTGGAATAGATCGCACTGCCAGTGTCGAAGGGATTGATCCCCTGAGCCTGAGCCTCTTCATTTTCAGCAACAATCAGCTTGAGACCGTATTCTTTCACCGTCCTGTCGCGGTGCGCGATGAGGTCCTGGAAATCCCATCCACTGGCAACATGCAGCATGGGGAAGGGCGGCGGTGCCGGATAGAAAGCCTTGCGTGCCAAGTGCAGCATGACCGAACTGTCCTTGCCGACCGAATAGAGCATCACGGGGTTGCTGGCTTCCGCTACAACCTCGCGCATGATGTGGATGGCTTCTGCTTCGAGCCGTTCAAGATGGGTAAGCGTACGCATGAAATGTCGAGCTGGACGAGTTCCGTTAGACGGGTTGATTTTGACCGCGGGGCTTACGAGATGTTGCGTCAATCGCAACCACAGATTTGCTTGTCCATCCCAAAGTGGGATAGCATGTAGAACCCTCGGCGCAGTGCTTCCGCAGCTGTTGAGATTCGATTGACGCGCTGTGGCGCACATGGCAAAGGCGCTGCCCGTTGCTCAATTGCAGCGCGTTCTTCGAAACGCATTGGGCGGGTATAGCATAGTGGTAATGCTCCAGCCTTCCAAGCTGGCTAGAGGGGTTCGATT
>JAAUYH010173305.1_pt1 | contig 11951 bp, 2 predicted proteins | sample 7278061 | NCBI WGS metagenome assembly JAAUYH01 (sample SAMN14350203, study PRJNA611818) | marine sediment metagenome | isolation source: surface marine sediment (0.6m) | place: French Polynesia: Moorea | collected 2018-08 | reverse complement strand
TGTACCAGGTGAAGTACAGGATAGGATAGAGTTAGGGTTAGACCCCGTAGTTGGAGTGGAGGAGAGCAAGTTCTCTCTTCATCATCTCCCAGTAACGATCATAATATTTTGGGTTTCACAGCACCAATAGCAACAACAGCAACAGTAGCAGCACACCACTTTCGTGTGGTACATGGAGCCGAACACCACACGACAAGCCCTTACGCTCAGCAAGTAATAACACAATCAATTAGTAGCTCGTAGCAACGTCACTAGGACGTTAGCGGTCGTTGATCAATCGGATTCTTCTTCGAAAAGGGGAAAGTTAGTCGAAACGCAACTTCTCGTGCATCGGCATCCCTGTACAACGACGTTCCGACCTAACTCACGACTGCTCATAACTTCGTCAATACCGCTTCGTTAGGCTTGGAACCACTTTCATCGTCTCAAGCACTATCGAATTAGGTAGGGACTATATCGGTGCCGAATTTCAACGTCAAATTTGGAAGTTACGGTCAAACAAGTTCCAACCAAGACCGGTAACTACACATATCGTCCACACGAGAAGTTTCATCTGCACAAGAGACGTTTTCGTGACGGTAAGGAAGATATAGGCACCGAGAGCGTCCCAGGTCCGAAACACTAACGAATCCTAACACAACAAGCTATCGGACAAGTCTATCGGCCGCCCAACAGCGTCGATACCAATAGAAAAGTAATCATGAACAGCGACGAACTCATCGACATGTATCGGCACATGTCAGCCAAGGACACCATGAACTTAGCCATGGCGATCCACAACCCTAGCACCAACAGTTCCCCGTTCTACCAACGCTCGAACATGACGTTCGCTTCGACCAACCAACGTAGTAATGTTCGAGGACAGGGACAAAACGTCACCGTCAATTATTGGAACGGATACGCATGCATCGACGAAAAGTATGTTCGGGACGACACAACCATGACGCTCCCCAAATACGTCCCGATGGAGGAAATGGAACCCCTCATCCGCAAAACCTTCTTCGAGCGGACGTGCAACACTATTAAGGACGCGTCACGTCCGGACTGGCAATGGAAGACGGCCGCTCTACAAGACCGCTTCCAACGAGCGTTCCCCGGACTGAACAAAGATGCTCTTCGGTCCATTACCGACTTCGAAAGCTTCACTTCGACATGGTGGGGTTACTCGGGAGGAACAACATACGACGACTCGTTCACACGACTCCCAAGTGGACAAGACGGAGGAGATTACACGGAAGAAGAACGCAAACGGCTCCGATGGATCAGCTGGACGGTCACGGTAGACCCGTCCAAAATCAACGACGGAGATCTCGATCCACAACAGATGCCGTCCCCGTTCAACTGCGAAGTATGGTTGCGGTTCCCTATGGACAACAACGGACGAGTCATCCCAAGCATCACCAAACAAATGGTCACAGACGCAACCAACACGGCAGGAGCAAAACTACTCCTCCTCGCCTTTCCGCAACAACACAAAGTCTTCCACCGGAAAGCGAAGCTCAATTACTCCCAACCGACGCAGGAAGCGATGGACGCATGGATGCGGGAACGCAAAGCCCAAATCCAATTCTACGTTATGCGTCAGAAGGCGGCTAAACTCTACCTGGCCGGATTGCAAGCGGAGACCGACCTTAAGACCCGGTTGGAAAATTGCAAGATGAAGACCGTCGTCAATAACAAGATCAAAATTCTCCGAGTCCACGATCTAGAAAACCAATTCCGCCAGATCATCTCCGACGCTCCAAACGACCCCACGGAAGCGTTGAAGCAAACCCCCGAACTGGACGAGGTGTTCTTACGCAACACGATCGACGACTACCGCAACAACGAAGACCTGCAAAAGTTGTTGCGAGACGGGAACGGGAACACCCTGCCCGCATCTACAGGATGGAACGAACGGATGGGACGTTTCAACAAAATGACCCGCGCTGTGAAGGAGGCGGAGCGGAAAGTACTCTCCACCTACAAACAAATACAGGTGGCCGTAGGAGACACCCGCCGCGTCCGACCAACGCTAAGCGGAAACGCCGGAGTGACGTTGTACACATCATCGCCAACTCACGCGGCGACGTACAACCCCTCCCCCATCACTATGTCTACGTTCGGACAGCCCGGATCGCCGGAGAGTTTTATTCATCCCGACCGCCGCTCCACATTCGCACATACGGTCGATAATTCGACTAACACCTCTCCTTCCGACCAAGGGGGAAGTGTATTCGCAGGGATCGCGGACGTACAAGGTATCATGGAACATTACGCTGCCATGATGCCTGAGCAGCTACAAGCCAACGCCGTAGCCGCTCATTGTTATTTATCGAACGCCGAACAAGCCTTACGGGACGCGTCTGGACTCAAGGCGCCGGTACAATGCTGGGGATGCGGAGGCGACCATCTCTTCTCCAATTGCCCACGCAAAATGGAACCGGAGGTCCGCGAAAACTTCCTCAAGGGCCTCGCGAAGTTCCGGGAACAGAACCGCTACCGAGCGGACGCCTCCAAGTGGAAAGCGAACGGATACCCCAGCAAGAAGGTGTACACGGTCTTGACCGAAATCGCTGACCCGGCCACTCCTAAGGAGCGGCGTATCACATTGTTAGGGCAGTTGGACGACGTCGTCAAGTCCAAACGCAAGAAAGGAGGCGGAGAATCGTCCGGCACGCATGTCTCGTTCGCGGACGACGACGATGAGGACGAAAAGCCTCAAACGAAACAGCAGCGAGTCACGTTCATCAGCTACTTCGGCAACATCGCTCGGGAGGATATCCAAGAAGACGAGGGAGACAAGCCCGTCACCTTCCAATTCGCTGCGGAGCAAGACGAGGGACCGATCGTGTACAACATGGCCTCCTCTATGGCTCATCTCGTCGTGCCCGTGGGCAAGAAGGATCATGGGTACGTCATCGAGGGACTCTTTGACACCTGCGGATGCTCTAACCTGGGAGACTTGGACTACTTCCTTGAGATCTGCAAGCAGTACCCCGACCTCGTGTGCCAGGTCAAGACGCTCAAGGAAGCCCGCCGGGAAGACATCAACATCGGCGGCATCGGCGGATCCATCCGCATCACGCATGTCGCTGAGTTCTACATGCCGTATGTTGTCGGTGGACGCCAAACCACCGTCGCTATCGGACTCTCCAAGGATTGCCCGATCACATGCCTGTGGGGACTTCCATTCATCACGGGTATCAAGGCAGTAGTGGATTTCGCGCGTCATAAGGCCCGCATCGACGTCTTCCGCGACGAATGGCCCATCACCATGAAGCGACCCCACCTCAAGCCGAAGGAGAGCATCATCATTGCTCGGTCGCCCCGTCGTAACGGAAACCAGATCTTCACAGCCACGGAAAAGTCACCTTCCGATGCCAACAAAACGGACTCGGAAGCGGATGGTGTCAACAAACGCCGTGCGGCCGACACTATTCTGGAATCCCCGCCGAAGATCAAGTCGCCCGCAGCCCACAAGAACTTGGAGGAGAAACTGCGCGAGGCAGAACACTCCCCGCCCGAACCAACGGCGACTTCGAAGACGAATCCGACTACGCCTATCGCCGCAGCAGCAGTAACGGCGAAGGACGGTTCACCCAACAAGCCAACGGAGACGTCAGGCAATGTCCTCATCACCCAGTTACAACACGACTCGGATAGCGAGGAGGACGAAGACCACTTCGACAACGCCAAGTATCTTCAGCTGGTCAACACCAACTACACGGTTACGCATTCTCAAGGTCCACCCCCAAGCGGATCTCAGGAATGACAATTAACCCCCAGTAAGCAAAGGAACTTCGAACATCTGTCGGAGTCATACCGTGAATGCCGGATGGCAGGGTTGAAGGTGGAATTGTTGACCAACCCATTGGTGACCGAATACGCCGGTCACGTGGTCAGGAACCCCTCAACACCTATTCAAGTCGATGGGACGGACGAGGAATACTACGCATTCCCCGCTTCCCACGCAACGGAAGAAGAGTTAGCGAATGCTCAGGAGAATTTCGCAGACGGCTCTAAGCCTGTCAAGGTGCCGAAACGCGTGTGGCGCCCCCAAGTCAGGTCGATCTACATCGAACCTGAGGACCAGATCGACCCGTCGGAAGGATTGGATTACCTTTTCGGCGAGGCCGGTAAGACCGTGCTCAAGCAACGCGAGGTGCTTCCCCAGCGGGATGACGTGATCCTCTGGGACGAAGGCAAGCACACGAAGCAGTTCGAGAAGAACATTAACTGGGACGATTGCCCGAAGGAACATCGCCCTGTCATCGAAGCGGTGGTGCGCCGCTTCTGGGACGTATTCTGCCCGGAAGGAGCGTTACGCTGCATTCGGGGATACGAGTTCCGCATCGACACGGGCGCACACCCACCTGTTTGTGTTAGGCAGCCCCGATATGGCCAACACGAGAGCCGGGTCATTAATAAGCTCGTCAAGGCACTCGAAGACAAGGATGTCATCGAGGACGACACTGGCCCGTACGGCGCTATGATCGTATTGGCGGCCAAGGCCAATCAAGAACACGTACATTGGTCAGAGTATGTGTTCCGGTTGTGCATTTCGTATCGGCCGCTCAACGCAATCACCAGACCTTTCGCGTTCCCAATCCCGCGCTGCGACGAAGCGGCACAAGCAATGGGAACCTGCCAGTACTCCATCACATCCGACCTCGATGCCGGATATTGGCAGATTAAGGTGCACGAAGGGTCGAAGGATAAGACGGCGTTCTTTGCCCCAGACAGCAAGAAGCACTGGAAGAATATGCCCATGGGGATAAAGAATGCCGCTGCGTTCTTCACCTGTATGATGGCGGACATCAAGAAGGAATGGACCGCATTGTTCGACGACCGAGCCCATACCTTGGACGTCGTGCAGAAGATCTTGGACGTCTACGACCAAGTATCACCGAACGCATTTGATAAGGAGATCAACGAGATGGTAGCCAGCAAACTCCTGGACGACGACAATCCTGGAGCAGCGGTCATCATCGACGACCTGATCATGTACGCAAAGCACCAAGTTGTCCTACTGGCACTTTTCCACACGGTGCTAGAGATATTACAACACAGACGAGTATCCATCCGGTTGAGGAAGACCCGATTCCTCCCGGCGTTCGCGCTATTCGTCGGAATCGACATCTGTGCGGACGGAAACCGACCGTCGAGAACCAAGTACGACGCCATCGAAAAGTTGGGGAAACCCATCCTTTTCTCGGACTTGCGTATGCTCGTCGGTTTATTCGGATTCTATGCCAAATGGATCGAGTATTACGAACACCGTATATTACCATGGAGAGACCTGATCAAGCAACGGCCACCCATCGGCACACCTCCGGTGGAGGAAAAGCAGGAGCTCGTGACACTGTGGGAACAAGGTGAGCCGGAAAACGGAAACATCCTCTCAGGTCTCAAGAAGGCCATCTTGACCGGACCGGTACTTGTTCGACCGGACTACGACAGAAGGTTCTACCTCAAGACCGATTGGAGCAGTATGGCCATGGGAGCGGTGCTGCTACAAGCGGAGACCACTCCAGAGGCCGAGGCCGCTATTCAGCGAGAGATCGCCACAGGAACGTGCGACATGGACAAGACCCTCAATGGACTACGTCTTCGACCCATCGAGTTTCATTCACGAGCATGCACCGCGCGTGAGAGTCACTGGCACAGTAGTGTCGGTGAACTGGCTGTAGGGAGATGGGCCATGGACAAGCTGAGACATGCGCTTTTCCTTATGGAGTTCACATGGATTTCGGACTGTTCCGCGTTGAAGCAGTTCTACGAAATGGACCTCATGCCCACTCACCAAGCGCAAAGGTGGAAGCAGGACATGCTCCGCTACAACTTCACTGTGGTCCATCGACCGGAGCGCATGTTGAAGGAATGCGACCTGCTTTCGCGGTACAACCAACACGCCGAGGCCTTGCGACATCAGGATGAACTAGCACGTAAGGAGAAGGAGGAGAAGGAGACTACGCATGGAGAGATGGAGCTAGAAGACCCTCCTGATCAACGGACGGAGGACGACCGGACGGAGAGATCCCCCGATCAACGGAAGGGGAGCCCCGTCACCAAGAAAGTCAGTTTCGAAGGAGAACAGCCACAGGAGAACCCCCAGGACCGTGACGAGGCCGCCGAACGGACGGTCTTTGCCAAGGAAACCCATCCGAACAAGGCAAGGATCAGTCAATTTCTGGAAACGACTGCTCCCCATCTGCCGACCGATATGGTACAGGGATTGTCCCTTTACTTCCAGGCGGCACGAAATAGTACGTTCACGAATCGCGTCCCGGCAGTGCAGATCCCTCCAAAGATCAGCAACTACCAGAACGTAGATCTCAGGAACAACGTCGTTGCGACCAGGAGCCCCATCGCCGAGGTGTGCGACGGAGCGCGGACATTGCTGGTCAGCACGTACGGTTCTACTGTTGTCGACAAGGCGATGCACCACGCATGCGCGCCAGGAAGTAAATCCACGGCCGCAGTAACCAACCAGACGTTCTCTGAACACTTCAACACGCCGATGCTTCGCAAGGTGTTGAATGCATTCAAAACGTCCGAGGATAGTTTTGATTGGATGTGGTTTGAATTGGGTTTCTCACCGAACGACGACTGGAACAAGGTCGCTGAATCGCTCTCCATTGCGAGAGGGCGCGGTACTAAGGCGGTCGTATTCGCGTGGCCAGGTATGTTCAAAGATGAGAGCATGAAGCTGGTCACGGAGCGCCTGTACGATGCCATGATTGAAAACGTCAACCAGCAGTCCCCGCGCTGGAACATCTATTTCACCCAAGTTCGCAACCAGTGTTGCGGGGGACCCATCGTACGGAAGACGTATATCGGCATTGCGACGAGTGAGGAAACCATCATGCGCCTCAGGGAGTTCGATTTCAACATCAAAGAGGGAATGACCCCGATGCGGGAGGTTTTGGACCCGCCGAACTTCCAGTACTCAGACTACTACGGCGAAGAAACCGTCATCACGGACAATATGGATGTCGATACGTCCCAACTTTCGGAATACCGACCACGTCCGGTAGGGTATTTCACGGCGACGTATGTCAACCCGTCCACCAAGGAAAGCACGGTCAAGAAAACCCCCGTGTGCAGCATCGACTATCCCGGCCCGGACATCGCTACAAGCGGTGCGCAATTTGCAACCGGCGATGACCTGTTCTTGCTGGAGACCTATGACGCGGATCTGTCACGTACTTTCAGACCGGTCCGACGTCACGAGATCATGGCCATGATGGGTTTCGATAACGAGCAACAGAAAGAGTTACTTCGGGTACCGTGGAACAACGTCCTCACGATGCTCAAGAACATGACGCCATTACACACCGTAAGGAGGGTGTTCTCTATCCTCATGACGGCGGAGACGGCGGCGACAGAAGCTCAGGCTCGTCGACCCGTGCTGGGAAGACTCGCCGCGTACTGTAAGCCTGTCACCGAGTCGGATCAACAAGACGGCTTGTCAACCTTCCTGAGCACTATCAGGGAGCAAGAAGGGCAGGCTCCGAGCAATATCAACGTATGGTCTACCATCCCGATCCCATCGGACGACGAGTGGAGGAAGGCCTCCCAGGAAGATCATGACATCAAGTTGGTATTGAACGCGTTGCAAGCCAAGCTGCCTGTCAACTTCGGCCAGCTCATCAGCAAGTCGTATTACAAGCATTGGATGGACTCGCACTTCGAGGAAGAAGACGGGATTCTCTACACGTGGGAGAAGCCGACTATCCAAGTTCGTCAAGCCCGACGACGGGTAGTGCCCCTCAAGCTACGTCAAACGATTTTCATCGCTTACCACTGTACACCTATGGCTGGTCACGTGGGAGCAGCTAAGACGTACTGGAGAATTGCTGCCAGATTCTGGTGGCCACGCATGCCCTCCGACATCTACGAAGGAGTCCGGTCATGTGCCCACTGTATTCTCGCCAACAACGTGAGTCATAAGACCCGACGGATCCTGAAAGCAGTTGACACTGCGGAGCCGTTCGATATCATGTCCTTCGACATTTGGCATCCGGGTATGACCATGACGGACGGCGACGAGGAAGGAGTGGAAGGTATCGATGGCGACAAAGTGCGGAAGAATTACCAGCAACGACCGCTTCTCACGGGAGCGTGTACCACCACCATGTTCGCCGGTGTGGCCTTGGTAGACGCCCTCGACAGCCGCAGTGTTCGAACGGCTATGTTCACGAACTTCTTTATTCCCAATGGATTCCCCAAACGGATCATCGTGGACAAGGGAAGCGAGTTCGCTGGAGTGTTGAAGGATGCCATCGAGTATATGGATATCCCAATGGAGCCCGTCTCTCCCCAGGAACACCAAGGTGTGTTGGTGGAACGATTTCACCGATTCCTTAACAAAGTACAGCGTATTCAAGGTATGGAGACTCTCAATCACGAGGAGTACTTCATGAACGCGTTGTTTGCGACTTACGCGTGGAACTCTGCACCGATCGACGGAACCAACGTCCAGCGATCGTTTGTCGCGAAAGCACGCACGTTCAACTTTCCCTTTGACACTGCAACGGAGGAGCCCCCACCTATCGGTAACCCCGGACAACGATCGATCGACCATTTGGAGTCAGTTTTCCCTCTATGGCACCGCCAAAAGGAAATATACAAGAAACTGATCGAGGATCGTCGGGAATACCACCGAGAATTGCACAACAAGTCCAAGAAGCAACGGACGTTCGAGCCAGGAGACTTGGTGGTCATCCGGCGGCAAGTAAACTCCGTCGCAGCGCAAGGACGACCCGAGAAACTTCAAATCAAGGCGAAAGGTATCTACAGGGTCCTTCAACGATGCTCCCCAGATGGAGACGACTACACGGTTCAGAAGATTCCGGCTGTGGAACGGCCAGGATCAACACCAGGAGCTATTCAGAAGGAGTCGGCAGCGAGAATGACGAAGATACCATCTACAGTGGTCGTCAATCGAAGGCTCGATTCGGCGGATCAACGATGGGTAGGTGAGCGGATCACCTTGCATGACAACCCATTGGACGACAAGCTGGGACTGTACGACTTTGGCAAGTTCGTCAAGGCCCAGGACCCGGACGCCGAATATGCTTTCGACAGAGTCGAGGATCTATATGAGATCAACCTTGACCCGGATGACGACCTTCAATTCCTCAACGAAGATCATTACGGAATCGATACCGATCGGTCTGTCATTACCTCACAGGAATTGATCGATCTTGTACCTAATCCCGCGCCCCACGTTCCGCCTCTCCCTCCTGTCGAAAATCAACCGGAGGAGGAGAACGACGAGGAAGACGACCCGATGGAGGCGGAAGAGCAGCCATCCGACAAGGAACCGGACGAGGGAACTGCCAAAGACGTCACTACGGAGGCATCCGAAGAGGCATCAGGCGTGGTACAAGCAGACGCAACTAAAGGCGCTGGACGCAGAGTATCCTCTCGGAAAGGAAAAGGGAAGCGACTGCTCAAGTACGGCGAGAAAGGAACAACGCCGCCGAGCTCCCCTGCTGCGCAGCCGCCGAAGAAGAAGCAGAAGAAGAATCAACCAACGAAGCGTACGAACAAGAAGAAGAAGAAGAAGCAGCCGCCGGCGAAGGACGACGATGCCGACGACGGACAACGGCATCCCAGTACTCCGATTCGTACCCGAGCAAAAGCGCAAGGCGCACAAGGACGAAACCAGAAGGAGAGCACCATCAAAATCGAACCCGATTCCACGTTCAAAGACAAGAATACCCCGCCCAAGCGGAAGACCCGAAAAGTCATCAACAACGGCAGGATTAACGAGGACGTAGAAACGGTCCATCCGCCGATGACTGCATTTCGCCGACAAAAGTGCGAGACGTTGGTAAAGAACATCGAGAACAGCATTCAGGACATGAAGCAGCGAGGCACCCACGAGTTCAAGTCCAAGCTATTCTTCGCGATCCGCAAGGAACGCCAATTCTATCAACATCGGGAATGGCACATCGTGAGTGTCGACCCAGTCAGCTTCAATTCGGAACGGACACTTGCAACGGGCAAGGTCCACGTCAAGTTCTGGGTACGAGCGTACGGCCACGCAAACAAGAAGCCGATACGCAACTGCGCGGTATGGCCGAATCTACATCGCGAAAAGAACGGCTATGCCTGCGAGATGACGCCGACGGCACCAACTCTGGTGATGACGATGCAAGGCAAACTCCCAGAAGGACGAATCTGGTACCAGGACTCGATTTACCTCGTGGACGACATGATCTGCGGCCCCTTTCGGCTGTTAGATGGTTACATGGTTCCAGACGACGTGTGGGAATCCATCCTCGCTCGAGGCGAGGAGGACGCTCTAGCACAGGTAGAACTCCCGCTCTACACTGGAAACATCGACCGAGTGGTACCCCTCGGAGAGCCGGACAAGGAAAACCCGGACGAAAATGGACGATCATACGCGCATTTGGCACGCAAGTACCGTCTCCCAACCAGCTTCATGCATTAGCCACCCAGGCTGACGATACGTCAACACATGAGCACCTTTTCTTCTTCGTAAAACAAACAAAAGGGAGCTATTCGTGATGACTGGAACAGGGAGGACAGCGCAAGTACTCGCATGGGTGGTCCGCGATGCGAAGTACATTAAGTCCACAGCGGATCGCAACGAACTACATATTATTACACATCAAACAAGGAAAACATTTGCATCAACCGAGACAGTGACGATTTGGTCGGGAAGTTACGGATTGGTCCCCGTGACGGAAAGATCAGACCGAGCCAGCGGATTGGTCCCCGCATGGTAAGGTAGTAGGTCACTAACGAAAAATACTATAGCCAAGAAGGTATGATTGCATATTGCGTATGTACTGTATGATTGGCGGACTCGTATCGTATAACATCACAGCCTCTTCGCGAGGGACCGGAGGAACCAATCCATTCATGGAGAGGGGAAATCCGGGGGAGTAGCCGGCAGGCGCTTCTTTTGCTTTGTAACTCTCTTTCCACTACGCAGGGAGAGGTTTTGCCCTACATGCGGCTTTACGCCTGCAAGGTTCCTCTCAAATCAACATCTGGCAACAGTCGGGTGGCATCGAGCCGAAAGGCTGACAAGAGGGTTTTACGCTTTTCCTTCTTCTGAGGTTTTGATCTCGCAAAGAGAGGTTCCTCAGTCCCGGGTTTTAATACTATTTCCCGCTGGAGTTTTCAGTTTTTCTCCAGGAGTTGCGAGGGTTTTACGTCTCAATTTTCCCTGCGCAGAGGAGTTTCAATGTCATCGGTTTTCTCCTCAGAGTTTTGTTAATTTACGTTTTTCTCAAGTGGAGGGGTTTTGGACAATTTTCCCCTCATGGTTAGGAGTCTAATCGCGAAGCAATGTTCTAAAACCCGCGAATCGGAAGGTTCTGCAGGACCGGAAGAGGAGAGGGACGCAGTTCTGCGACGCCTGTACGTCTTGAAGGTGAAAAGCTTCGGAAGGACGGGAATTTCCATCAGACTCAGACGAGCCCGGACGGCCAAACAGTATCATAAATCGCTCGACGCCAAAGTATGGTTGAAACGTACGCCAGTAGGGGAGGAGTGGCACCCGACCTTGACGGCTGACACTGAAACGGCGCAGCGGTGGAGGAACAATCGGCCGGGTGACGAGAGCGGGAATGAACCGGCTGGAAAAGGCAGGATCCAGAGAGGGTAGCCGGTCATCTAGGAGGAACGTGAAGCCTCCTAAGGTGCAGAGTCGCTTCCTCGGGAGAACGTGCACTTGGCCCGGATCGGTTCAAATCTGAGGACCTACGACTGTTTTGATCACCGGCACCTCTTCAGTGCAAGCAGTACTCATTTTTCCGCCGGAGCCGATTTCGTTTACATTCGACCTCGGGTCGAGGCCGTTCATGCAGAGGGGATGTACCAGGTGAAGTACAGGATAGGATAGAGTTAGGGTTAGACCCCGTAGTTGGAGTGGAGGAGAGCAAGTTCTCTCTTCATCATCTCCCAGTAACGATCATAATATTTTG